>SKEH01000812.1_pt1 | contig 16216 bp, 14 predicted proteins | sample 4826571 | NCBI WGS metagenome assembly SKEH01 (sample SAMN11008814, study PRJNA524170) | human gut metagenome | biome: Human fecal sample; material: Feces; isolation source: fecal sample from pouch patient p29 | host: Homo sapiens | place: Israel: Tel-Aviv | collected 2016-09-14 | reverse complement strand
GTGCCGGCGTCGGGGCGGGTGAAGCCGAGGACGACGTCGAGGGTGGTGGACTTGCCGGCGCCGTTGGGGCCCAGGAAGGCGACGACCTCGCCGGGCGCGACCGTCAGGTCGAGGGAGTCGACGGCGACGACGGGGCCGAAGGTCTTGCGCAGGCCGCGCACGCGGACGGCCGGTTCACTGGAGGCCGCGCGGGCCGGACCGGCGTCGGCGCGTATCATGACGGGGGAGGGGGGTGTGCTGCTCATGACCCGAGCGTCGCCCCGACCGGTCCGGCGCGGTACTGAGCGCTGTCACCGGCTCGACGTGACAGGTGTCATACACGTCATGTGCGCTCTTTCGGCCCGCGTCCCCGGATGCGGACGCCGGAGGCCGCCGCAGCGCGTCTTCGGTAGCGTCGCGCGCGACCCGTTCCCGACCGACGGAGACCCACGTGCCCGCTGCACTGCCCGCCCTGACGGGAACCGACCTGACGCAGGACCTGTCCGCCTTCGAGGGCCTCGTCTCTGGGAAGGTCCTCATCTGGATCCTGCTCGGCACCGGCCTGTACCTGACGATCCGCACGCGCGGCGTCCAGATGCGCCTGTTCTCCCGGGCGGTTCACCTCGTGGCGCGCTCGCGCCACCAGCGCGGCAGCCTGTCGAGCTTCCAGGCCTTCGTCATCGGGCTGGGCGGACGCGTGGGAACCGGCAACATCGCCGGGGTCGCGCTCGCGGTGACCCTGGGCGGCCCCGGCGCATTGTTCTGGATGTGGGTGGTGGCCCTGCTCGGCATGGCGACCTCCTTCGCGGAGTCGACGCTGGCCCAGGTCTTCAAGGTCCGCGGCTCTGACGGCATCTTCCGCGGCGGCCCCGCCTACTACATGCAGCGCGGCCTGGGCCTGCGGGGCGGGCGCCGCCTGAGCCGGCTCGGCCGGGGTATGGGCGTCGTCTTCGCCGCCATGCTCGTCTTCTCCTACGGCCTCATCTTCCCCATGGTGCAGTCCAACACCATCGCCCTGACCCTTCAGGAGGGCCACGGCATCGGGACGGTCGTGACGGCGGTCGCGCTCATGGCGATCACCGCCCCGATCCTGCTCGCCGGCATGCGCGTGGTCGCCCGCGTCACCGAGTGGCTCGTGCCGCTCATGGCGGTCGCCTACCTCGGGGGCGTCCTCGTGGTCATCGTCGTCTCGGCCCCGCGGGTGCCCGGGGTGCTCGCCGACATCGTCGCCCGGCTGCGCCTGCACCCGGTGCTGGCCCGTACGCGGGAGATGGCCATGACCTGGGCCCGGGAGGCGGTGGGCGCGCTCGCGGGCCTGGATTATAGAACGGTTGCTCTGCATACGGTGACGGCTTTTGAGCGCATTATTCACCTCGAGCAGCAGGGCGGCCGCCGCCGCATTGAGGGCGTGTATAGCCTGCACGTTGAGGGGCCCGAAGAGCGGTTGCGGGTGCGGAGGATTCCCATTAATCCGGAGTCCGATCGAGGGGTAGCCCCGTCCGAGTCAGCCAGAGGCGCCCAGGAAAGGGGGAGAACATGAGAGCCGCACGAACCGCCTCGCTGAACCTGCGGGAGCACTGGGAGAATCGCCGCCCCGGCGCGGCGGATGCCGAAGAGATGCGCGTGTGGCCACTCGTGTTGCGTTCCCTGGCCCTCAACCTGCGGTCGGGGATGAGTCTGCACGAGGCGGTGCAATCCTTCTCGTACCCCGAAGAGCACCCACGGATCGGTGAAGATATTCGCCGGTTTATCCGGGCTCTGGAGACCGCCGCGGCCTGGGGACTATCGCCGCATCTGGCTTGCGAACAGGTTCTTGACGAGGGCGAACGCAGCCTGAGACCTCACAGCCGAGAACGCCTGCGCGACCTGTCCCTCAGCCTGCGCATGAGCGAAAACGCCGGAGCGCCCCTGGCCACCAGTCTGGAGCGAGCCGCCGAGCACGCCGAGGAACGTATCGATGCGCTCCTGGGACGGCAGAGCGCGCTGGCGGCGCCTCGAGCTACCGGTCGAATCCTCTCGTGGCTACCGCTCATCGGGCTGGGACTGGGAATGTTGATGGGCGGCGATCCGCTGGGCGTGCTTACCGGCTCGGTGGCCGGTGCCCTCGCGGGCTTGCTCGGATTCGCCCTGGCTTTTATCGGGCGAGGATGGACGGCCCGGCTGGTGCGCCGGGCCGAGGAGGAGAGTGAGGGCAGGAGCTCCCCGGCCGCTCAGCCCGTCCGACTCGGTGGGCACCTCGCGAGGGAACCGACCGGTCGTGAGGCTCGACGCTTCGGCTCTTTGGGGCACGCGTCTTTGGGGCACACGGAAGCCTGCGCTCCACCCGGAGTGGACACGGCTCTCATGTTGGAGCTGCTCGCCGCGCAGCTGAGGGCCGGGCTCTCGCCACTTTCGGCCCTGACGGCTCTCGCCGAGGCCCTGAACAGCGGGCAACTGCGAGCGATATGCCGCCGACTGCAGATGGGAGCCACCTGGGAGGCGGCCTGGGCCGGAACCGCCACGGGAAGCTGGGGTCCGCTGAGGGACGCACTCGCCCCGGCCTACACCGCCGGTAGCCCGAGCGCGCCCCTGCTCAGGGCCCTCGCCGACGCGCAACGCCTGAGTGAGCGTCGCGCCGCGGAGCGGGCCGCCGGAAAACTTTCGGTTGCCCTGGTCGTGCCCCTCGGGCTCTGCTCCCTACCGGCATTCATCTGCCTGGGCATCGTGCCCATCCTCATTTCGCTCCTGCCGACCCTCACCGGGTAGGCCCCGCGGGAACGATCCCACATTCTCGCGCCGAGTTGAACGAACCGCTCGGTGCGCAATCCCAAATACCTTGAGAAAGGAAGACCAATGACGAACATTCTGACCCCCACCTACCCCGAACGACGTGGAGAGAATGAAGCCGACCGCTACGAGGCGGAGGCTGCCCAGACTATCCTCGGGCCCGTGCCGCTCTCGGTTGCCATCGCCACGACCCTCAAACAATTGCGCGAGGAATGTGCGGACCTCTTCGACGGGGATGAATTGCCCGATACGAAGGCCCCCAAGATTACCCTGCCCGGCGCCTCGAGCGAGGCCCCGATGGGGCTCCCGCAGGAGCTGGCTCAGAGCGAAGAACGCGTTCTGAATATTGCCCGTGCCCTGGCCGAGGGATGCACCCTAGACTCCTGTGGCCCCACCTGCTGCGCGCTGGGTTGCGCACTTGACGAAGGCGAAGAACGTAGCTCGCGCGCTGCGGGAGATGGGACTGAGCCCGCTGAACCGACCGGGTGTTACGGGACTTCATGCGGGGACGAACCGCTCGAGCTCTCCATCGCTCTCAGTGCCGCGGAGCGTGAAACGCACGAAGCCGAACGTTACGCCCCCGCCGGTGACGTGGAGGAGGGCGCATCCACCGCGGAGTACGGAATCGTCATGCTTGCTGCGGTCGGCTTCGCGGGTCTGCTGGTGGTCATCCTCAAATCGGACGAGGTGCGTTCAATGCTCCTGGACATCGTGCGTAACGCCCTCTCGATTGCGGGAAACACGGGCCTGCTATAGGGCTATAAGATATTGGGCCAGGCCTAATTATGGCCGGTAGAAACACCTGGAATATCAGTACAGAAAGGAGGAATAAAGAATGACCATTCGTGTCATTTTGGGCCGTATTGTGGGTAGGTCTCGGAGGCGCAACCCTCGGCCCGAGGAATTGGGCGCCGTAACCGCCGAGTTCGCGGTGGCCCTGCCCGCCGTGACCGCGGTGCTCGCCCTCTGCCTGGGGGCAGCCTCCACCGGCGTGGCCCAGGTAAAGCTGGAAGAATCGGCCCGAGCGGCGGCCCGCGCCGCCGCCCGGGGCGACTCGGAAGCCGAGATTCGTGCGGTCGTCGAACACATCGACCCGGCGCAGAGCGTGCAGGTGAGCGCGGCGAACGGGGAGCCTGGTGAGGCCTCGCAGGTGCAGGTCGTGGTGACCCGCCCCGCTCCCGGCGTTATCGGCGCCACGACGGGATGGACCCTGCGAGCCGAGGCTCACGCCCGACAGGAAGGAGGCATCGATGAACCGGAAGAACCGGGAGGGTACAGCGCCGACTCTGGTGAACCCGGCTAGGGCGGGCGACCCGGTATCCGCGGGGTCCCGGGAGGAGGGCAGCGGCACAGTTCTCGCGGTGGGCATCGTGGCCGTTCTGCTGATTATGACGGTGACTGTGGCCGGACTCATCGGGGCGGTTTCCGCCAATCGACGAGCCTCCTCCGCAGCCGATCTCAGCGCCCTGGCCGCGGCGGACGCCTACAGGGGTCTTGCCTCCGGAGACCCCTGCGAGGTGGCCAAGGAATGGGCCGTCAAGAACGGCGCCCGGCTGGAGGCGTGCATCTTCCCGGACCGACCCGAAACCGTGGAGGTGACGGTCGCAGTGCCGGTCAGCGGCCCGATGAGCGTGCTGGGCCCGGCGAGAGCGCGAGCCCGGGCGGGAGCCGCGCACCCGCTGGGGGAGCACGCCCCGGAAGTCCCCGAGGTTGAGGACCCTCCCGAGGAGATGCCCGCGGAGGAAGCGCCACCGACGGATTGAGCTTCGGGAGTCTAGCCCTCGACGGCTTTCTAATCCCTGGCGACTATCCCGGGAGTCGCCCCCTCTTCCGTATCGGTGCTTCCGTCGATGCTCTTCAGCATGGCCCTCAGCAGGGCCATCGCGCCGGCCTTGCTGAGGGGCTCGTTGCGGTTACCGCACTTGGGCGAGTGTACGCAGGAGGGGCACCCCTGCTCGCATCCGCAGCTTTCGATGGCCTCGAGGGTGGCGCTCAGCCACCGCCGAACCGCGCCGAAGCCGCGCTCGCTGATGCCCGCACCGCCCTGCGCGGCATCGTAAACGAAGATCGTGGGCTGGCCGGTATCAACGTGGTAGAGCGTGGAGAGCCCTCCCAGATCCCAACGATCGCTGGTGGCGATGAGGGGCAGCAGGCCGATGGCGGCGTGCTCGGCGGCATGCAGGGTGCCCGGGCCGTCCTCTTCGGTCACTCCGGCCCCGAAGAGGTAGCTGGGCTCGAACGTGAACCAGACGGCTTCGGTGATGAGCACCTCCGGGGGCATGGGCATGGGCTCGTTACCCAGGTGCTCACCGCCGTAGACCGAGAAACGTTTGTAGCCGGTCACCTGGTTGGTGACCTGAACCTGGCCGCGGTGCATCGTGAGGACGGTGTCGGAACTTTCGCCGGGGCCTACGCTGCGGGCCTCCTCGAAGCGTACGCGCGCCCGCTCGGCGAGCACTCGCACCTCGGTGGTTTCGATAGCTCGCGTGTAGAAGTCCGGGTTGGCGCGGCTGAGCAGAATCACGCGCTCGTCCTCGCTGAGGGATTCGACCACGTAGAGAACGTTCTGGTGAATATATACCGCTCCGGGGTGCCCCTGACTCATGGCGTGTGCGGCGTCCATGGTGCCGACGAGCGTACCCTCCTGCCCGTCGATGAGCTGGTAGGGGCCACCACCGGTTCCGCGGATGTCGACCAGGTCGGCGGCAGACTCGGCGTGCGTCCAGAACCAGCCGTCGGCGCGGCGGCGCAGGTACCCCTGCTGCACCAGGCGATCCAGGAGCGCCTCGGTGTGCGGGCCGAAAAGGTTCAGCTCCTCAACGCGGATGGGGGCCTCCTGGGCGGCCGCACAGAGCTGAGGGGAGAGCACATAGGGGTTGGTTGGGTCGAAAACGGTGGCTTCAACGTCCTGCCCAAAAATCGCCTCCGGGTGGTGCACCAGGTAGGTATCGAGCGGGTTGTCGTCGGCGATGAGAACGGCGAGCGCGTCCTGGCCGCCTCGTCCGGCTCTGCCGATGCGCTGGGTAAAGGATGCGCGGGTGCCGGGCCAGCCGGCCACGATGACCGCGTCCAGCCCGGAAATGTCGATACCCAGCTCCAGTGCGGAGGTGCTGGCCAGGCCCAGCAGCTCGCCGTTGCGGAGCCTGCGTTCGAGTTCGCGGCGCTCTTCGGGGGTGTATCCTGCCCGGTACGCGGCGACGCGGTGGGCGAGGCCGGGCTCAACTTCGTCGAGGTAGCGTTGGGTCTTCTGCGAGAGGACCTCCACGCTGCGACGGGAGCCCGCAAAGACCAGCGAGCGGGTGCGCGATAGCACCAGGTCGGTGAGCATCTGCGCACCCTGCTCGATGGGGAAGAGGCGGCGCGGGGCGTTCTGTTCGGCTTCGGATTTGAGGGCCTCCTGCTGGGTGCTGCGGGCACCGGCGGCCAGGCGGTCGGTTGCTGCGGGCGGGAGTAGCTCGGGTTCCCAGAGCACCACCGCAGTCTCGCCGCGGGCGGCCGTGGATTCGGTGATGGCGGTGACCGCCCGCTGCGGCACGCCAATGAGCTTGGCGAAGGACTCGACCGGGTTGGAGCTGGTGGCCGAGGCGCCGTAGAACACGGGCACGCTGCGGTAAAGGGCGCAGACGCGCCGTAGACGGCGCATCAGATTGGCGATGTGCGCGCCGAAGACCCCTCGATAGCTGTGGGCCTCGTCGAGCACCACGTAGCGCAGCCCGCGCAGGAAGGAGGCCCACTGCCGATGGTTGCTCAGAATCGAGTAGTTGAGCATGTCCGGGGTGGTGAGGATGAAGTTGGCGTGCTCGCGAATCCAGCGGCGTTCGCCGGTGGGGGTGTCCCCGTCGTAGCTGGCCGGGTAAAGCCCGGGAAGATTGTAGGAGGTGAGGGCGGTGAGTTGGTCTGCGGAGAGCGCCTTCGCCGGAGAAATATAAAGAATATTCGCTCTATTATTGAGGTTCTCAGTCCCGGAATACGCGGAAGTTGAGCTCACCGGTTCGCCGCACGAAGCTCGGTAAACGGCGTCCAGCGTGGGCATCAGGTAGCTCAGGGTCTTGCCCGATGCCGTGCCCGTGGCAACGATAACGTGCCCGCCGCTACCCGGTCCCTCCGCGTGCGCGCGACCCGGCGCGGACATCTGGTCGCCGGGCGAAGCTGTGGGGTGCCCGCTCCGCCAGCCGTAGCGGGCGGCGCTCGCCTCCAGGGCGGCGTCAAGACCGGCGTGGGCCGCCTGCGCGGCGGCGACCTGGTGGGCGTATGGCTCCGAAATACCGAGAGATTCGAAGGCCTCCACCACGCGCGGATGCATCCACTGCGGCCAGGGGGCGTGCTCCGCCTCGCGGGCCGGGATGGTGTGCACGTGGGTGATCTGCTCGGGCAGGGCGGAGGCGGGCGACAGCTCGGGGAAGAGGGCGCTCAGAGCCTGCTGGGTGGTGCCCGGAAGGTCGCCGAGGCGGCGGGGCACGCCGGGTGCCGCCGGTGGGCCCGAACGGTCTACGTTCGCGGATTGGGGGTCTGCGGGGTGATGAGCTGCGTGCTGGGGCATGGCTTCAATTGTAGGTCTCGGCTCGCGCGCGAACTCCCTCGTTCGTTACGGGCCCATCCGTCTTCGGTCGGAGGCGTTCCGGGGTATCGGGCGTATTTCTGTGCCGAGGGTTCGCACGCATCAAGGATTCTGTATGTATTGAGGGTATTGCACGTTAAAATAGTTTCGTGGCTCAAAATAAGATTATTCTGTATTACCAGTTCGCCCCCATCGCCGACCCGCAGGCGGTCATGCTCTGGCAGCGTGCCCTCTGTGAGAAGCTCGGCCTGCGCGGGCGCATCCTGATTTCCAAGCACGGCATTAACGGCACCCTCGGCGGCGAGATTAACGCGGTCAAGGCGTACACCAAGGAAACCCGCAAGTACCCCGGCTTCAAGAACATGGAGTTCAAGTGGTCCGAGGGCGGTGCGGAGGACTTCCCTCGCCTGTCCGTGAAGGCTCGCGACGAGATTGTGGCTTTCGGTGCTCCCGACGAGCTGCAGGTGGACGAGAACGGCGTCGTTGGCGGCGGCGTGCACCTGAAGCCCGAAGAGGTCAACAAGCTCGTTGAAGAGCGCGGCGACGAGGTGGTCTTCTTCGACGGCCGTAATGCCTTCGAAGCGAAGATTGGCAAGTTCAAGAACGCCATTGTCCCCGACGTGCGCACCACCCACGACTTCATTCGCGAGATTGAGTCCGGCAAGTACGATCACATTAAGGACAAGCCGGTCGTCACCTACTGCACCGGCGGCATCCGCTGCGAGATTCTCTCCGCGCTCATGAAGAACCGCGGCTTCAAGGAGATCTATCAGATCGACGGCGGCATCGTGCGCTACGGCGAGAAGTACGGCGATAAGGAACTGTGGGAAGGCTCGCTCTACGTCTTCGACAAGCGCATGCACATGGAGTTCACCCCCGACACTGTCACCATCGGCAAGTGCGAACAGTGCGGCGCGCCCTCGAATAAGTTCGAGAACTGCTCCAACGATTCCTGCCGTGAGCTGGTTCTGCTCTGCCCCGAGTGCGCAGCTGATGATGCGAAGCGCCACTGCTCGCCCGAGTGCTCGGTGGACCGCGAAGCAGCTGAGGCGAACGCCTAATGGCAGCCGCTAAGGGCGGCGCGGTTCAGATTTCCGAACCTCGCTTTGAGGAGCACCCGGCGATGGTTGTTGCCGGCGTTTCGCGGGTGTTTTCCCTGGATGAGGACTTCTCCCCGCTGTGGGATGAGCTGAATCAGAAGGCCTCCCCGGCAATGCTGGACGTTCTGAATGTGACCCAGTACCTGGGCGTGTGCACTCAGCCGAACCCGAAGGGGCAGGTCCGCTACACCGCGGGTTTCCTGGTTTCGGAGCCTGCGAGCGCGGCGAAGCTCGGCCTGGGCGTGCTGGAGCTGCCTGCGAGCACCTACGCGGTGGTCGAGGTGACCGGCCCGATTTCGGAGTCCATTCCGGCGGGCTTTGCGAGCTTCGAGGAGGCGTTCTTCGCGAAGAATCCGCAGTACCGCCCGGTTGGTGGCCTGGAGGTTTACGGCCGCGGCGATATGCAGGCGGCTGATTACCGTATGGAACTGTGGGTTCCGCTGGCGAAGCGTTCCTAATGTAGCTTGTTTCTGCGGTTATAGTTGCAGTTTTTAGCTGTTGAGTAGAAGAGCCCGGTGGTGCGATGTGTTCGTGCCACCGGGCTTTTCTGCGCCCTTTTCGACTATATTTTGCGCCAGTATTTTGTAGCGGTATTTTGTGGCGGTATGTGTGCCCCGTGCGGGTGAGGCGTGCGGCGAAAGCTGGGGAGCGGTGCTCTGGGTGTAATACTCCGAAATAAAATACTTGACATGTAAAGTATTTGGGGTTAGATTTAAAACACCAGCCCGGCACTACAAGAGAATCGGGCACAACCCGCAAAGGAAAAAACAATGAGCACCCCCACCGCCTCCAACAGCCAGAGCACCCCGCAGCTCGACGAATCCATCCGCATCAGCCACCTCGAACCCAAGGCTGGCACCGAAAAGAAGCTCGGCTTCCTCTCCTTCGGCCACTGGGCTGAGGTCCCCGGCTCTCGCGTACCCTCCGCCGCAGAATCTCTACACCAGGCAATCGACCTTGCCGTAGGCGCCGAAGACATCGGCCTGGACGGCGCGTTCTTCCGCGTGCACCACTTCGACCAGCAGCAGGCAACCCCCTACCCGCTACTCTCCGCCATTGCCGCGAAGACTGAACGCATCGAGCTGGGCACCGGCGTGATTGACATGCGCTACGAAAACCCGCTCTACATGGCGGAACTCGCCGCCATGGCTGACCTTATCGCGGCGGGCCGACTGCAGCTGGGCGTCTCCCGCGGTTCGCCCGAATCCGTGATTCGCGGTTTTGAGAGCTTCGGCTACTACCCGGCAGAGGGTGAAAACGAGAGCGATATGGCGCGCCGCCACCTCGACATTTTCCTCAAGGCAATCGAGGGTGAGGGTATGGCACCCAGCGCTCGCGTCCCCGGCAAGTATGCCCCCGTCCAGCCGCAGTCGCCGGGCCTGCGTGACCGCATCTGGTGGGGCGCGGGCACCGATAGCACCGCCGTGTGGACCGCGCAGAAGGGCCTGAACCTCATGTCTTCGACTCTGATGCTTGAAGATAAGGGTATTCCCTTCGACCAGCAGCAGGCGCAGCAGATTCGCCTCTTCCGCTCCGAGTGGGTGAAGGCGGGTAACTCGGGTGTTCCGCGTGTTTCGGTCTCCCGCTCGGTGCTGCCGGTGGTTGATGAGACCTCGGCGCGCTACTTCGGTCGCCGCGCCGCGGAGGATTCACAGGATTACACCGGCATTATCGACAACAGCTTCTCTCGCTTTGGCCGTAGCTACATTGGTGACCCGGCGGAGATTGCCGAGGAGCTCGCTCGTGACGAGGCGGTTCAGGCAGCGGACACCGTGCTGCTGACCGTACCGAACCAGCTGGGCGTGGACTTCAATCTGAAGATGCTGGATGCCATTGTCAAGGAGATTAAGCCCGCGCTGACCACCAAGTAAATATCATAAAATTATTGAATTTATTGGTTATTTTAGAAATATTTATTGGTAAATAAATAGGGTGCAGAACGGTGTAAAAACAGCATGCTGTCTGGGTGTATCGTCCACGTGTAAGTTTGCACTTTATTCCCTAAACTAATTTTCATTATGAAGATCGCCCCCGGAGCTATGATTCCGGGGCGATCTGTGTGCTATCGGGCTATTTGAATCCGCATGTGAGGGTTGAGAATATGTGGGGCTGGGGCACATCCTATCGAGGCGCATCCTAGGTGGAAGGTCTGTTGCCTTGCGTCCTGAACCTTTCAATGGTGGGGGAGTGGGTTTTTCCCTGCGTTTCATAAAGTCGTCCGACTCGTTGATTTGACGGTGCAGGGCGGCACTTTCGAGTAATATTTGTGTTGAGTAGGCAAAGGTGATAAACGTCACGATAATAGCGGTGAGTCTCTTCTTCTGCCTGAAGGTAAGTGTTGGCTTCGGGGGTGAAGAGTGTGGTTTTTTGTGGCTTTCTACAAGAATAAATACCCGGAAAAAGGGGTATTGCCTGTTGTGGGCTATATTAAAGCCACATATTTCTCCGCACTGAAAATAAATAATTCAAAGCATATAAATGCAATTTATTTAAAAATTTTATTTAATGCATCTCAATGCATTTTTATTATCTTTTGAATATGCCTAGTCTTAACACGCCACCCAGGATTTTCCAACGACGATGAACCGTCGTGAAAAGGGTAGATCGAGTGCTCATCCGGAGAGCCCGGAGATAAGAGCGTTCTTCCAGGTGGATACTTCTTCCTGTACCGACCCTTTCAGAGCATCTTCGGTAGCGCATCGTGAATTATCACTCAACATACGAGATAAGGACTAGTCCTCATGACTTCTGAAAAATCCTCTATCGAGGCTCAGCAGCCCGGTTTGAGCCGCCGCCAGTTGGCAGCCGGTGCAGCCTGGGCAACCCCCGTTATCGCCGCATCCGCTGTCGTTCCGGCATATGCTGCCAGCACCGGTGATACTGCCGGCAGCGAATACGGTCTCTTCGTGACCACCGCTTATAACGGTGGTTTTGTCGGTTATACGCACAGTGATGACGCTGGTTTTAATGGCCCCACCAGCCCCCAGGCATACTGGGCTAACGGTGGCACCTATACCCCGACCATGAATGTTACTTCTGAAGGCTGCTTCACCGATGGTATGGCAAAGGTTGGCGCGGGTAGCTACACTCCTGTGACCAACTCTGGTAGCGGTTCTAACGGTGGTTATGTTAGCTCGACCGGCTTCTGGTTCTCTGTACCCACCACTGCGGTGAAGACCGGTACCGGTTACGTCTCTGGTTCTAAGGCAGTTCTGAAGGCGGGTGCGCGTTTCAGCACCCTGGTGACCGTGGTCGTCCCGACTACCTCCAACTGGAAGTGGGCTCTCAACAATATTGCCCTTCAGCAATCTGCTCAGAAGTGGACTAAGGCTCTCAACGGCCGTATGTCTGATTTGAACGCTACCGCTCCGTACCTGGGTACCGCGAACGTGGCTGGCACCTGGAATGCTTCTGTGCCGACCATCAAGGATAACGGCGACGGCACCGCAACCTTTACCGGCACGATTACTTACACGACCAGCCGAGATTACACTCTGACTCAGACCGGTTCTAAGTACTACGGTCAGGTTGTTATTCTGCCCGGTGTGATTGAAGTTTACCCGGCATACGGTTTTAAGAGCTTCTCCCTGACCTCGCAGGTGGAATCGGCTACCATCACCTACTCGGGTGCTGAGGTGCCGAACGTTCAGCTGAATAACGAGCTACAGACCACCGCTACTATTCGTAGCTGCTAATCCCAGGGATAAGTCTTCTACATTAGGCAGTTGAGAGGAAGAAAACAGGGAATATATTGGCGCCGATGTTCGGCGCAGATGGTACATCAAGCGCTACGCGGACGACGGTATATGCACCGCTCCTGTAGAAGTTGCACCCTGTGGATGAGAGTGACCGCGCGGAGCATATCAGAGCAGGCAGACGGTGTTTGGTGCCCCGAATGTTGACACCCTGAATGAAATGGAAAAATGGGGGTGCGGAAGCTAGAGGAAGAATAAACCTCGCTCCGGGCTCATCACGCACCTTCAGAATCTGTCAGATCATGCGCAAACGTAATGGTTTTCAAGCCCTGTCACCTTCACACTCAGCCGATAGGGACCGGGGTAAAAACCTGTGTCATACGTGACGTACCACGGCGCTACCCGGTAGATACCCGGTGTAGAAGACAGCCCTCAGTCACATCGGTAAAGCCTCGCCCCCATAGCTTGGGAGCGGGGCTTTACCGCGCTTTAAAAGCTCTCGCAAGTGTTTTCAGATGCAGAAGTTCTAGAATCCCTCTGCCTAGAAATCCCTCTGTCTAAAAGTCCTTCGTCTTTTCCCAAGGCTCAATAGCGCCCGGAACCACCTCAAAGAGCGGATGCGCACACGCCGCCAGCTCGCCGCGTGCCGCCAGCGTGCCGCCGTCGCTTCCGTGATGGGCGGTGGTCGCTGATGAGCGCGAACTCTGCCGCCTCCCGAGGGCAAGGGTGCGGAGCACGTGCGGCAGCCTGCACAAGTGGACAATTGGTCAGTTATCACTGTATAGTCATCGTATGCTGACTATTGCTTCACGCCTCGACGTTATGAACCGGCTCGGCCGCGCCATGGCCGACCCGACACGTTCCCGGATTCTGATGACCCTCCTCAGCGGCCCGAGCTATCCAGCCGTGCTCTCGCGCGAGCTGGAGCTGACCCGCTCGAACGTGTCCAACCACCTGACCTGCCTGCGCGATTGCGGAATCGTCGTTGCCGAGCCCGAGGGCCGCCAGACGCGCTACGAGATCGCCGACCCGCACCTCGCCGCGGCGCTGACGTCCCTGATCGACGTCACGCTCGCGGTGGACGAGGCAGCGCCGTGCATCGACCCGGTATGCTCGGTGTCGGGCTGTTGTGGAATGGCGGCGGGAGCATGAGCGAGACCCTGACCACCGCACGCCGCGCGATGCTGCACCGGCGCGTCCGCTTCATCGTCGGCTTCACGATCACGTACAACGTAATCGAGGCAATCGTCGCAGTCTGGGCAGGCGTCCTCGCCTCGTCCGCGGCGCTCATTGGCTTCGGGCTCGACTCGGTTGTCGAGGTACTCTCGGCCGCGGCCGTCACCTGGCAGTTCACCCGCAAGGACCCTGAGCGGTGGGAAACGGTCACCGTCAAGGCCATCGGCATCGCGTTCTTCGCGCTGGCGGCCTACGTCTCGATCGACGCGGTGCTAGCCCTGGTCGGCCAGGAGGGCCCCGACCGCAGCCCGCTGGGTCTCGGTATCACTGCGCTGAGCCTGGTCGTCATGCCTCTGCTGGCGTGGATTGAGGTCCGCACCGGGCGGGAGCTGGGCTCCAAGAGCGTGATGGCCGACGCCAAGCAGCTCATCCTGTGTATCTACCTCTCCGGTGCAGTGTTCATCGGCCTCGTCCTCGACAGCCTGTTCGGCTGGTGGTGGGCTGACTCGGTCGCGGCGCTGGTCGTGGCGGTGCTCGCGGTGCGCGAAGGCCTGGAGGCCTGGCGCGGCGACGTCGAGTCGCCGTTCGAAGTGCTAGAGGACCTCGAAGACGACTGACCCGTCACCCGACGATGAGGAGCCAGCGCTGCAACCCAGACATGCGCTACGAAAACCCGCTCTACATGGCTGAACTTGCCGCCATGGCTGATCTCATTGCGGCGGGTCGACTGCAGTTGGGTGTGGACTTCAACCTGAAGATGCTTGACGCAATCGTGAAGGAGATTAAGCCCGCCCCGACCACCAAGTGAAGGTCCTGGGGTAAAGACCCTGAGGTGAAAGGTCCTTGGGTAAAGGTCCTGGGGTAAAGACCCCGTGCCAAGCTGTTTCCAGCGCTCTATAACGCGCTGAGATGTTTGTTCCCATACAGCTGCCATACATACAGCGATGCCCCGGCAGGTACCCGCAAGGGTTCTGCCGGGGCATTACTATGCTCACGTTCTTAGAAATCTTTCGTCTTTTCCCAAGGCTCAATAGCGCCCGGAACCACCTCAAAGAGCGGATGCGCACACGCCGCCAGCTCGCCGCGCGCCGCCAGGCGCTCGCTCAACCGATGCTCCCACTCGGGGTCGCGCCCAGCCACCTTGTGCTGTAGGAAAGCAAGCTCGTACTCCAACTGGCCGAGATGAACGGGAATCGGCGCGACCGAAGCGTACGGATTTTCTGCCTTGTCAGCACAGTTTTTATCGGTACCGTTTTTGCCTGCGCTATTTTCGTTTGTGCTATCTTTGCCCACATCGTCTTCGCCCGCGCCAATCAGTGCGCGGTTGAACGAGTAGCCGCGGGCATCCGCCTCATCCGCCAGCCCGGACAGGTAGGCGGCAACCGCCTCCAGCGGCTGCGGATGCGCGCGAAAACGAATCAGCTGCGGATGATTCGTGTACCCGCGAGTCAGACCCCGCAGAACCTTCTGCGCCAGCAGAGTTTCACGCCAGCAGGCGACCAAGGCGCGCCGATCGAGCAGACTGGGGTGAAGGGACCAAATGCGCACGCCTAGCCCTGCGCTTCTGCCGCATGGACCTCAGCGGCATTTTTATCAGCTGATTCTGCGCCCGCGTGCTCGTCGCTAAAGTGCAGGAAGCTCTTGAGCACCAGCTCGCGCACCGCGTGCAGCAGGGTGTCGCGCGGATGCTGCTCCTGCGTACCGCGCGCCGCGGCGGCCGCCTCGTCGTATTCGGGCCAGGAGAGCAGCATCGCCAGGGCAGCCACAATCTGGCCCACGGCCAGCTCGCCATCGCTCGCGGAAGTGAAACCCGCCGTCTCGGTGGAGAGCAGCTGGGTGCGGCACAGACCCGAACCGGCACGCAGCAGAATAACGCTGGGATGCTCGGCACCGGGGCGGCCGTGGCGTTCCTCGGTGACGTCCTCGGCGACCTCCAGGTGCGCGGCGAGGAGCGCCTCATCGTCCATGGCGGCCAGGCGGTCGTAGCGGCGCACAGACTCGGTGAGGGCGCGGGCGATGGGCTGCTGAATCGGGTAGGTAATCTCCTCAAAACGCAGCAGGGGTGCGGCCAGGCCGGCGGTGGTGTCCTCGCTGGGGCGGCGCAGCCAAATCATGCCGAAACCAATAGAATGAACGTTCCGGGAAGCGAAGTCGTTTAGATACGCCACGTAGGTCTGCTCGTAGTGGCTGCGGTCGCGGTTCTCGCTCGCATCCTTCAGCCAGGTCTCCGCGTAGGAGGCGGGGGTCAGCGCCTCACGCTGAATAAACCACGCCTCCGCGCCGCCGTCGGCAACCCAGGCGCGCACGCGCTCGTCCCAGGAACGCGGCTGCGAGGGGTCCTCGGAATCGCGAATAATCTCCCAGTTGCCCAGCATCTGCGCGCGGCCGCCGGGCACCAGAACCGAGGGTAGGCGGCGCACCATCGTGCTCACAATTTCGTCGCCGGGCAGGCCGCCGTCACGGTAGGTGAACTGCTCCTCGGCGCTCTCACCGGCCACGCGCGGGGTAATCACGAACGGCGGGTTCGACACCACCAGGTCGAAGCGTTCACCGGCCACCGGGTCCAGCAGGGAACCCTCCCGCAGGCTCACGCGATCCTGCGGGTTCTGCGGGTCGATATCAAGGGCGGGAGCGTTCAGTAGCAGGTTAAAACGGGTGAAGGCCAGGGCGCGCTCCGAAATATCGGTGGCGGTCACGTGACGCGCGTGAGCCAGCAGGTGGAAGGTCTGAATACCGCAGCCGGTACCCACATCCAGGGCACGCTCGACGGGGGTGCGCTCGGTAATCTGCGCCAGGGTCAGGGACGCGTGACCGATGCCGAGCACGTGATCCTTGCGGAGCACACCGGGACGCTGATGCGCGCCCAGGTCCGCGGCCACATAAATCTCGGTGCCGTCGTCGGCGGCGTGCGGGCGCAGGTCAACGCTCGCGGTCCAGCGACC
>SKEH01000811.1_pt1 | contig 16226 bp, 17 predicted proteins | sample 4826571 | NCBI WGS metagenome assembly SKEH01 (sample SAMN11008814, study PRJNA524170) | human gut metagenome | biome: Human fecal sample; material: Feces; isolation source: fecal sample from pouch patient p29 | host: Homo sapiens | place: Israel: Tel-Aviv | collected 2016-09-14 | reverse complement strand
ATCCAGCATCCCCTGCCTCCTTACAATAATTATGATTTATCGACAGATAATAACCTATAATTTTATTTTCTACCATTTTACTACTATACTAAAGCATGTTCTAAAAATATCTGGAGGCAAAAAAGAAATGAATTGGATTAAAAAGAATCTGCCCGGCATCCTGGTCTGCCTGGCCATCGCTACCCCCGCCTGGCTCTTAGGCAAGGCCCTGCCAGTCATCGGGGGCGCCGTCTTCGCCATCTTGTTTGGCATGGTCATCACCCTCTTTTGGGAAGAGAAGAAAGGCGCGGCCAGCGGGATCAAGTGGACGTCCAAGTATATCCTGCAAACGGCCGTCGTTCTCCTGGGCTTTGGGATGGACCTGCAGGTAGTCGTCAAGACCGGCCGCCAGTCCCTGCCGATTATCATCTGCACCATCTCGACCTCGCTCTTGCTCGCCTGGCTTTTGCACAAGTCTTTAAACATCCCCGGCAAGATCTCAACCTTGATCGGGGTCGGCTCATCCATCTGCGGGGGCAGCGCCATCGCCGCTACCGCCCCGGTTATCGACGCTGACGACGACGAAGTAGCCCAGGCCATCTCTGTTATCTTCTTTTTCAACGTCCTGGCCGCCATCCTCTTCCCCATCTTTGGCAAGCTCCTGGGCTTTGACCAGACTTCGGGGACTTCTTTCGGCATCTTTGCCGGGACAGCCATCAACGACACTTCTTCCGTCACTGCCGCGGCGGCAACCTGGGACAGCATGTTCCATTTGGGCAGCCAGACCCTGGACAAGGCCGTGACCGTCAAATTAACCAGAACCCTGGCCATCATCCCTATCACCCTGGCCTTAGGCTATTTCACCGCCAAAAAGGAGCAAAGGGACAACAGCTTCAGCTTGAAGCGGGCCTTTCCTGCCTTCATCCTCTACTTTGTCCTGGCTTCCTTAATCACAACCTTTGCCCTGGCTAATGGAGTAAATGCCAATGTCTTCCTGCCTTTAAAGGAGCTGAGCAAGTTCATGATCATCATGGCCATGGCCGCGATTGGTCTTAACTCCAACATCGTCAAGCTGGTCAGGTCTGGGGCCAAGCCCCTCTTGCTCGGGGCTTCCTGCTGGGCCGGGATCACAGCCGTCAGCCTGCTTTTGCAGCGGCTAATGGGGCTCTGGTAAAAAATAAAACAAACAATTTAATCGATTGCATCAAAAAAAGGCTTTTACCGCTCGGTAAAAGCCTTTTCCTTTGTTCTTTAGCTTATTCGATGCCAGCTTCGCTAAGCTGCTTCAAGGTCAAGTCCAGGTGCTTCATGACCGTGTCCTTGCCCATCAATTCCATAGCTTCACCGATGCCAGGGCCGACCATTGACCGGGTAGTAGCGATCCGGATTGGCATGAAGAGCTTGCGGCCCTTGATGCCAGTTTCCTTCCGGGTAGCCATGATGGCGCCCATGATCTTCTTGGCCGTGAAGTTGTCCAGCTTGTCCAGTTGCTTCTTGAATTCTTCAATCGCCGGACGAGCTTCGTCCTTCTTGATTTCTTCCACTTCTTCGTCAGTCAGGTATTCTGCTTCAGTGAAGAAGATCTTGCTCAAGTCAACGATTTGCTTGGTGTAGGACATTTGGTTGGCGTACATGTTCACCAATTGTCTTACCCATTCCATCTTGCCTGGAGCCGGGTTAGCTTCAACCAGGCCAGCTTCTTGCAGGTTGTGCAGGGCCAGGTCCAAAAGTTCATCTCTGTCAGCCGTCTTCATGTACTGGTTGTTGACCCAGTCCAGCTTCTTTTGGTCAAAGGCAGCTGGGGACTTGGACAGACGGGCCGGGTCAAATTGCTTGATGAATTCGCGCTTGGAGAAGATTTCGCTTTCGCCAACTGGTGACCAGCCCAGCAAAGTGATGAAGTTGAACATGGCTTCTGGCAGGAAACCAAGTTCTCTGTATTGTTCGATGAACTGCAGGACTGATTCGTCACGCTTGGACAGCTTCTTGCCAGTAGCGGAGTTGATGATCAAAGTCATGTGGCCGAAGACTGGAGCTTCCCAGCCCAAAGCTTCGTAAACGCAAAGCTGCTTTGGCGTGTTAGAGATGTGGTCATCGCCCCGGAGCACGTGGCTGATTTCCATCAAGTGGTCGTCGACAACGACGGCAAAGTTGTAAGTTGGCATCCCGTCGCGCTTTTGGATGACGAAGTCACCGCCGATAGTGTCGGATTCAAAGCTCAAGTGGCCCTTAACGATGTCGTCCCATTCGTAAGTCACGCCTTCTGGAATGTGAATGCGGACAACTGGCTTCAAGCCCTTGGCCCGGGCTTCGTCTTGTGCCTGCTTGATTTCGTCAGTAGTCATGCCTTCGTATTCGTAGACATAGTGAGGAGCAATCCCCATGGCCCGCTGTTCTTCACGCTGGGCTTCCAGTTCTTCTTCAGTTTTAAAGGAGTAGTAAGCCTTGCCTTCTTCAAGCAGCTGGTCGATGTACTTTTGGTAGATGTCCTTTCTTTCGGACTGCTTGTAAGGGCCGTAGTCCCCGCCGATGTCCGGACCTTCATCCCAGTCGATCCCCAGCCAGTGCAGGTTTTCGATTTGAGATTCAGCCCCGCCTTCAACGTTTCTGGCGGTGTCAGTGTCTTCGATTCTCAGAACCAAAGTCCCCTTGTTGTGACGTGCAAACAGATAGTTAAACAGAGCAGTACGCGCGTTACCAATGTGCAAGTGGCCAGTTGGTGACGGAGCGTATCTCACGCGGATTTTCTTATTAGCCAAAATTATGCCTCTTTCTTACTATTCTTCAACTTATTAAGTTTACTAGCAATAAGGAAAAAATTCAATCTTTACCGGCAAATCGGGCCCTGACGGCAAGCAAAAATGCCCACCAAAGGCAGGCATTTGTCACTTAATCTGATTTGCTTATTTCTTGGCTTCAACGCCCTTCTTGAAGACGAAGTATTCCGCTGCCCACAAGATGGCCACGTAGACCAGCTCAGCCAGCATGTAGAGCCAGCTGATGACCGGCAAGCCCAGGTCGGTCTGGGACGTGTGCAGGCCAGTATTATCAATGACAAAGTTGAAGTCAAAGCCGAAATTTGAAACCATGCGGATGACCGCGCCCAAGATGCTGCTGCTGCCCCAGGACAAGAGAGCCAGCAGGGCCAGCAGGATAACTTCCTTGGCAAACTTGCTCGTTCTCCCCTTCAAAGGCAGGAAGTCCCCCAAAACGCTGGCTGATTCAGTGATGAGCAGCCAGAAGCAGATGCCGCCGGCAAAGCTGACCAGGGCAAATAAGGTCATGTAGAGCAGCCAGTTGCTGATGCTGGAGACGTAAGGCTGGAAAGTCGCCACTGCTTGCGAATCGATCCGCATCTCCCCGCCAAAAATAAATGGCAGCAAGGTAATTACGAAGATCAAGAGGTTAGCTAAGGCAAAGATAACCGCGGTCACAAGCCCGGTCAGCACATTAGCCGTCAGGAAGTTGCCCGCTGTTACCGGCACTTGCCGCCAGGTCTGGGACCGGTTGATCCGGTAGGCCGCCATAATCACGTCAATTTGGTACCAGATGCCCACGCAGAAGATCACCGTCGCGGCAATCCCGATGCCAATACCAGCTGAGTCGCTGCCAAAGCCGTATCTGATACCAAAGTACAAGCTGATCAAGAGGATAAAAATTGCCTCGATGCCCAGGCTGAGCCAGGTCGTCCGGCTCTTTTCCTTGAACATGGCCGCGAAAGTCTGCTTAAAACCGATCATTACTCTTCCCCCTCGTAAAATCCTTCATACCACTCTTCGATGCTTTCTTGTTCAGCCCGGATTTCTTCAGCACTGCGCTGCTCTAAAACTGAGTGCTTCTTGATCAAAACGACCTCATCGATCACCGGAGCGATTTCATCTAAGACGTGGTCGCTGATGACCAGGGTCGCCTCTTCCGGCTTCCAAAGCAGCATGGACTTGATAATCTTCTTCCGGCTCATGGCATCAACCCCGCTGAAAGGTTCATCCAGCAGGTAGAGCTTGGCCTTGCGGGAGAAGACCAGGGCGATGATTAATTTCTCCTTCATCCCCTTGGACAGGCTGCCCAGTCTTTCATCTTCATTCAAGTTCATGAATTCCAGAATATCAGCAAACTGCTTGTCGTCAAAGTCCGGGTAGACCAGGCGGTAAAAGTCAGCGACATCCTTGATCTTTCTGGAGTCGCGGAAGGCGGACAAGCTGTCGGTCATGGCGATGTACTGCTTGCGGCGGTCTTCATCTGCTTCCCCGCATACCTCCACGCTGCCCTTGTACTGCTTGGCCAGGCCCGCGATCACCCGCATCAAGCTGGTCTTGCCGGCCCCGTTGGCCCCGACTAAGGCCACGATCTTGCCGGCCTCCAAAGTCAAGTTAACTCTCTCCAAAATCGTCTTTGAATTCTTGTGGTAGCTTAAATCCTTAATCTCCAAAGTCTTCATGCTATTCCTCCCTTGTGTCATCTAAGTAGCTGGCCAATAGTCCAGTCAGGTTTTCCCTTTCGACTCCGAGTTTCTCCATCCGGCTGACGAAAGCCGCCAGCTCCTGCTTCAGAAATTTGCTCTTCATTTCCTCCAGGCGGCCTTCATCGGTCGTAACGAAGTTACCTTCGCCGCGTTTGGTAAAAATATAGCCCTTGGCCGTCATTTCTCTAAGTGCCCGCTGGACTGTATTGGCGTTGACCGTCAATTCAAGTGCCAGGGCTCTGACTGAAGGCAGCTTCTCGCCGGCCTGCAGCTTGCCCTGGGCGACCTGCAAGTAGATATAGTCTTCAATCTGCAAGTAGATCGGCAGGTTGTCTTTGAATTTCATTTGCACACCCCTTTGCCGTACTAGCTATCTAATACACTGCTAGTGTATAACGGATCGGGCCTTTCGTCAAGGCAAAAACAGAGAAAAAGCAAAATTTTGTCCCTTTATCTTTGGCCTAGTTCTTTCCTATGCTTTTTACTTACCTTTCTTCCTTATAAATAATCAGCCAATTCTGCTTTTAAGTTAGACTAGACTGTTTTCTAGCAAATGAACTAATACTTAAAGTTATCTTTAATTACTTCACGGTTGCTTTAACAACGATTTCAGTCCTGTCTCATCTTCAGCTCATAGTCGCAAGAGAGCGTTTCTTTTTGTGTATTTTCTGTTAGACTACAATTAGTGTTTGATAATGTAAACTTTTCAAGGAGGACAACATGAAAAAGACTAAGACCTTTTTGGCTGCCGGCAGCATCTTGACGGCTGCATTAGCCTTGACAGCCTGCGGCGGCAACTCTTCATCTTCTTCATCTAACAAAAAGGAACTGAACTGGGAAGAATCAGCTGAAATTCCGACTATGGACCTGTCCAAGGCCACTGACTCTGCCAGCTTTACCCAATTGATCAACACCATGGAAGGTTTGTACCGGGCAAAGTCTGACGGCAGCCAGGAAAAGGCCATGGCAACCAGCGAAAAGGTATCCAAGGACGGGAAGACCTACACCTTTACTCTCCGTAAGGACAACAAGTGGTCAAACGGTGACCCGGTAACCGCGCAAGACTTCGTCTACTCATGGCGCAGAACGGTTGACCCAAAGACTGCTTCTCAATACGCTTACCTGTTTGAAGGCATCAAGAACGCCACCGACATCCAAAACGGCAAGAAGAAGCCGGAAACTTTGGGGATTAAGGCCGTTGGCAAGTACAAGCTGGTCGTAATCCTGGACCGGCGGATTCCTTACTTCAACAACCTGATGGCCTTCGGAAGCTTCTTCCCGCAAAACGAAAAGGCAGTCAAGAAGTACGGCTCCAAGTACGGTACTGCCTCCAAGTACATGGTTTACAACGGGCCATACATTATGAGCGGCTGGAGCGGGTCAAGCTTGTCCTGGAAGCTCAAGAAGAACCCATACTACTGGGACAAGAAGAATGTCAAGCTGGACGCGGTCAACTACAGCGTGCAAAAGACCCCGTCAACTGCTTACAACCTCTACCAGTCAAACAAGCTTGATGCTGTAGCCCTAGACGCTGAACAAAGCAAGCAGCTTAAGAGCGTAAAGGGTTATGCTCTCTACCCACGTGGGACTACCTTCTACATCCAATTCAACCAGGCTAAGAACAAGTACCTGCAAAACGCCAACATCCGTAAGGCTCTTTCCATGGCTATTAACCGGGAAAGCCTGACCAAGGTCCTGGGCGGCAGCAACACTGTTGCTCACACCTTCACTCCAGCCAAGCTGACCACGGTTAACGGCAAGGACTACACCAGCCTGATTTCCAAGAGTGACGAAGCTTACACTTACTACAACAAGAAGGAAGCCCAAAAGTACCTTAAGCAAGGTATGAAGGAACTTGGCGTTTCCAAGCTGAGCTTCAAGCTTTTGTCAGACGACACCGATGGTGCCAAGAAGTCTACTGAAGCAATGCAATCAAACATCCAGGAAACTCTGCCGCAAGTCTCCATCACCACCCAGAACCTGCCATTCAAGACCCGTCTGGCTAGAACTAACGCGCTTAACTTCGACATGGTTGTTTCTGCCTGGGGTGCCGACTTCAACGACCCGATCTCCTTCCTGGACTTGCTGACTTCCACCAACGCCCAAAACGGCGGCAAGTGGTCCAACAAGGAATACGACAAGCTGATCGCGGCTTCAAAGACTACTGGCTCAGACTCTGAACGCTGGAGCGACCTGTCCAAGGCTGAAGGCATTCTGCTGAAGGACGTTGGTATTTCACCACTTTACTCAAGCACCAGTGCCTGGATTGTCCGTCCAGAAATCAAGGGCTTGGTAAACCTGCGCGACCACTGGGACTTCAAGTACGCTCACGTTAACTAGCGTCTGTCCCTAGAGACTAACAAACTGAATCACTGAAAATAGCAGACCACCTGGTCTGCTATTTTTGTACTTTAACTGTTTTTTTTGCTACAATTGAACTGATTTTTAAAGAGATTGGTGGCAGGCAAAAAATGTACAAAGTAGTCAAGAAAGAAACTAGCAAGGTGGACCGCTTCACGGTCATTCAAGAGAAGGTGGCCAAGGACGGGCAAATCGCCCCATATTCCTACGTTACGATCGGCTTCGGGATTTCCATCATCCCCTTCGTTGATGATGACCACGTCTTGCTCTTGAAGGAATACCGGCATCCCGTTGGCAGCTGGCAATATGAATTCCCCAGCGGCGGCATTGATGAGGGAGAAGAGCCCAGTCAGGCAGCCAGAAGAGAGCTGCTGGAAGAAACGGGCTATGAGGCCAGCGAGTTGACAGAACTCGGTTTCACCTACCCTTCTTTTGGTTCAACCAATGAGAAGATCACCCTTTTTGCCTGCCGGGCCACAAAAATGGCTCAGCCAAAAAGAGAGATTCTGGAAGAAATCAAGATGGAGATCGTCTCTGTCGACCAGCTGGAAGATTTGATCGTTAAGGGTGAATTCGCCCACGGGGCTGGCCAAGCAGCCTGGCTCAAGTGGCGGCTGCTTAATGAGAGAAGATAAGAAAAAGCAGGGAAGGCTATAAAATAGCCTTCCCTGCTTTTTAGCTGTATACTGCTGCTTTTTTCAGCCAGGAATCCAGCTCCTTTAGTTTTTCTTCAACGGTCCTGCTGTCTTTTCCGCAAACGGAAATTGCCGCAAGGGCCTCTACGCTGCTTGCCGCGCCATTATAGGTCCGGCCAAGCTTAGCATATTGATAGTAGTCATAGACTTCCGGATTGGCTGCTAGCACGGCATCTGCAGCCGGCAATTTTTGTAAAATTCCCCGGCCAGGTTCAACCATCACAAAACCGCGAATCTCAGCTGACTTATACTCCTTGTCAAGGTCCACCTTATTCGGCAGGCCCAGATCTAGCTTCAGCAATTCTTGAATAGGACTAAAGCCTATCCCTTGCTCAAGCTCTTGCAGAATCCGTCCTCCCCCCAATCTTGACCCGATCTCGCACAATTTTACCTCGCGGCCGTCGCAAAAGACTTCAAGATGAAAGAGATAGTTTTCCGGCGTATCCATTCCTTTGAGTAGGTCTGTCGCGTAAGAGCGGATCAACTTCTGTTCTGCCGCGGTCGGGCTTATCTGCACGCTTCCAGCTGATTTACCGTCTTTCACTTCTAGTGTATTGGCAAAATACTTAGAACTGATCAAGTAGACAAAATGGCCTTGCTTTACAAAACCATCCACGTGGTACAGGGGCCAGGGGATAAATTCTTCTGCCAAATAGCCACGAAGAATTTTATCAGCGGCCAGACTTTCTAACTCAACATGATCATGAACTACAAAGGTATCCATCGACCCCATGCCGGCAATTGGCTTTAACACGAAGGGGAAGCCCAGCTTCTTTTCTGCCTCGATCAGATCAAACACGTTATCGACCGGCCAGTAACGGGGAACGGCTACGTGAGCTTGCTCAGCTGCCTTGACCATAGTTAATTTATTCCGGAATTCTTCCGCGCTCGTCAAGCTTTGCCCCAAGGTAACTTGGTATTTTTTCCGTAATTTTGCCGCAAAGATAATCTCTTCTTCAGAATAAGCATAAACGTAGTCGATCTGCTCGCCAAAAGTTTGACTGATCACGTAGTCAATATATTCTTCATTCCAGATCTTCAAGAAAACGAATTTGATGTTTTCTGGCAAAGTTTCTGGATAATTGTCACGGTGCCGTTCCATGGCAAAAATCAGATAGCGGTTATCCTTATCCCCGCTAATAGCATCTAAATAGTTAATATAGTTGTTGCTGATAGGGGCTAAAATTACAATCTTTTTCATCGGCAAACCTCATTAAAAGCCTTGTTGATTTTGGCGCTGACCATATCTGAAGCTGCTGCATCCTTGCTAGTATACTGGGCCAAAAAGAAGGCATCCCCAATAGATTCAGCTGCTTGCGACTGCACTCCTACAGGATGGTTTTGCTCGTAAGTGAAAAGGTCTGGGATTTTTTCCTCTAAACTTTCCATCATCGTCTTTCCATTGGTCAGCTGAACATAAGAGCTTGAGCAGACCCGCGGTGAAAGAGGCTGCTCCCAATCAATCTCTTCTGCACGCCTTTCTTGCATTTTCCAATATTCTTCCAGAAGATCGACGCCAAAGGAATGCTTAACCAATTTTGGAATCTTCGCTCCGCCAAAACGCTTGCCAACCTCGGTAAAGACAAAGCTCTGGTCTTTGTCAGAATAAAACCATTCAAAGTGAAAAGGAGTAATGTCCCTTTCAACATTCAATGCTTGAAGTGCCTTCTGGCTTAAGGCAAACAACTTTTGTAGCAGCTGCTGATCTTGATAGTAAAGTGAGCTGGTATGGAGGGTAAAATAACCAGTCTTTTTAAAATCGCTCAGTTTATTATTGTACTCATGGCTAAAGAAACGGGAATGACCCTGAAAATCAGTGTAGCCGTCAACGGTAAACATCCGGTCATAATGAACAAAACTTTCTACCAATAAATCTTTATCGCTCAGATAACCACTTTGATTCTTTAAAGAAGACAACGGCAGAGGCGCTTTAAAATAACTGATACCTTTGGTTGAGTCCGCGCGTCTTGGTTTGACCATCCCTTCATTAATGCTTTCAACTGCAGAATTTTCCGTTAATTCATAAAAATCCGGCTCGGTTACTTCCTACTTTAAAACCGACCGCATATAGTACTTATCCTTGAACAAGACATCGCTCACGCCTGTTTTTCCAGGAACAAAGATTGCCTTTAGCACTCCCACCCAGTCCATGATTTCTTCTTGAAGGGTAAAGATATCCTCAATTTTTTCTCCTTCAGCCTGCTTTTGTTTAAAAATTGGATAGACGGTCTGAAAATCGATCCTTTTGACAGGAATAATCTGATTGATTTCCAATTCTAAATAGGCTTCTGTTTTAGTTTCTGGAACAACGAAGGAAATTCCTTGACTAGGACGAATGCCGACCACTTTGGGATTGTAGGCCCAAATAAAGTATTTCATTGCTGGCTCACCTCCTAAAAATCGTATTCGCTGTGCCAGTTTTGTAAAAAGTCACCATAATACTCATCCGGCAACCCTAAAGAGCTCTGTGCTACTTCTCTAGTTAAATTCTTTTTCTTAACAGTTTTAACTGCTGCCCAGTAATTTTTTTGCGTTTCCCGCAGATTTTCAGTAAAAATCGCCAAAATATCAGCAGAATATTTTTCAGCTTTTCCGATCTGCTCAACTACTGACACTAGCTCATCAACGTCATTGTTGACATAATAGACGTAGTAAAAATAGAGATGGCGTATCTTCCGCTTTACTTCACTATTAATTCCTTTGGCAGCTGGAAGAATCCCTAGAGACATGACTTTTAGCACGGTGCGAACATCATTAATAATCACATGTTGGTCTCTAGGTTCATTCGTATACTTAGCAACTGCAGCTTTCTCTGCTTGATATTTAGCCTCATCAAAGATGAAACGTTTATTTTCGGTCAACAAATCTATCAAGTTTTCTACCCAAATAGAATCAAGTTGTGAAGAAAAGTCACTTGAGTCATAATCGACCAATACAAAATCAACAACATTGATTGACCCAGTCTTAAACTTCATTCGTACTTTAATGTAATAGTGCTTTCCTGGTATATCCAACTTGCAGAGATATCTATCAGTTGTTTCAACTTCATTGAGCTTAAATTCAAATTTTTGTTGTGCAAAGTAATCATGCAAGATGTCTGGGTAGGTAATTTCTACTTCAGAAGCAGCAATTTGTGGGAATAGCTTTTCACGGCTGACTTCAATTAGCTGCTTAATCAAATCGATTTGATTAGATCGTTGATATTTTTGTACAGCATACGTCGTCTGATAATTCAGATTTAAAGGGTTCGTCAAATCTAGCGCGTTCAGTTTTCTGATTGTTGGCTGATATTTTACAAAGATGCTAGACGTACTTTTTAAACTGTCGAAATCTCCTTCTGTATCTTGGAAAGGCGAAAAAGTGAAGTATCCATCATCTGACCGCAAAAGCGGACTTTCAGGTAATTCTTCAACCTGCCATTTTTCCCGCAACATCCGAACAAATTTCTTATAGGTACTCATCTGCAGTAACACCCTAACTCTATTCTGCCCGCCGCTGATTCAGCGAGTAAATTAGACTGGCAAGGCCTGCTACAAACGTCAGCAATCCCCCCAGCCACAAATAATCCACGCTGTCCTTTACGTCCATGACAAATTGGAAGAAAAAGGAACCGAGCGGCACGAAAATGATTGCCACCGTAAAGACAATACTGAATACCCGGCCAATGTAAGTCATATCCGCGTTGGTCTGAATGTAAGTCATAAACTGAATGTTAAAAACCGAAACGCAGAAATTAAACAGGGTAATACAGATTATCGGCCCAAAAAGCCAATGACTAACTTGATACAGCGAACTCATCACCGCCAGCGGCAGTCCAGCCACAGCAATAATCCAGAACAGATACTTGCTGGATAATTCCTCCCGAATCAAATTTGAAGCCACTGCTCCCAGCAAGCCACCAACTGATTCAGCCGTTAAAAAGAAAGCATAAGCATTCTTGCTAAAAGCAAAACTGGCAAAAGGAAGAATCAATTCGTAACCTGCCAAAATAAAGTTGATTACGCTGGCAAAAACAATTACGATCAAAATATTTTTTTCGGCCAGCAGATACTTAAATGCATCCTTGATCTTGCTAAAATTGCTTTGCTTAGCTACCGGCGGCTCTGTTTCAAACAAAATATCCAGCTGTCTGATCAACAAACCAGAAATAATAAAAGTAAGTCCGTCCAGCAGCAAAGCCATCTTACTGCCAACAAATTTAGCGATCACCATGGCAAGCACTGGGCCAGCAACCTTGATAGTTTGCTTGCAGCTTTCAAGCAAAGAATTGACCCGGCCAATCTGTTCTTTGCGAACAATTTCACCAAAGACCGCCTTATAGGCTGGATCTCTGATCGAAGACAGAACCGATAAAGCAATATTGACCGCAATAATTGCATATAACAACCAAATGGAAGGAACAAACACTGCTAGCGCAATACACAAGAGACCGGCAATAATATCGCAAATCCAGATAATGCTCTTCCGCTGCTTCGTATCAGACAAGATTCCGCCTATAAAGTTGACGAAAACACTGACGATCGTTTCACTGCTCTGATACACTGCCATCCAAAAACTGCCGTTCCCCAGCTTCGATAGCCAGACAGAATTAACATAATCGAACAAGATGTCTCCAAGCTTGGAAATACTATTGCTTGTTACAAGCTTGACGGTATTAGCTAGCTCTCTTTCATTTAATTTCATTTTTCACCTCACTAGCACACCCCTTACCTTTTAGATTAAAAACATATTTAAAATAGTAGCATTTCTCATTGTATTGTCAATTAAATTTCGGTTTTTTTAAGCTTCTGTCATTCAAGGTGATCGCCTACTTATCGCCAAATTTTTTCAGAGCTTTTCATTGCAATATACAGTCCGTATAAATTAGAGATTTGTTTGCTTGCTCTTTCTTTTTGAAATAAAAAAGGCCATGCTCAAACACAAAAAGTGTTTGGGTATGACCAAATAGCTCACTTTTTAACTGTTTCCTCACAAAAGCAACAAATCTTTCCTGGTCTTGGTAAAGGGGTGGAAGCCGTCTTCACCCAGCCAGCCGCAGTCCTCGATTCTGACGCCGCCAACACCCGGCAAATAGATCCCCGGTTCAATGGAAAAGCACATCCCTGCTTCCAGCTTCTGCTTGCTTCCCGGCTCCAGATTCACCGGCTCATGGACCTGCATCCCAATCCCGTGACCCAAGCGGTGGGTAAAGTACTGCCCGTAGCCCGCTTCTTCGATAACCCCACGGGCCACCTGGTCCAGCTCACCTGCCGTCATCCCTGGTCTGGCCGCCCTAGCGGCCGTTTCCTGGGCTAGCCGGACCGTCTCATAGATTTCCCGCTTTGCCGGGCTGATTTCGACCAGGGCCACCGTCCTGCTGACATCTGAAGCATAGCCGTCCTTCATGATCCCCAAGTCAAAAATCACCATGTCCCCGGCTTGAACCCCCTTTTGGCTGGGCAGGCCGCTGACACTGGCCGCGCTTTCCCCGGCCTGGACAATCAATGGAAAGCTCAAGTCCCCCATCCCCTTTTTCTTCAGCTGGTAGTCCAGTTCAAGGGCCAGCTCGCTTTCACTCATCCCCTGCCCCGCTTTTAAAAGGGCAAAAGCCAAGTCCAGGGCCTGGTCAGCCAGCCTGCCAGCCGCCTGCAGCTTTTTTATTTCCGCCGGCGACTTGATCATCCGCTGTCTGGCCAGCCAGGAAGAGATGTCTGCTGCCAAATTTGCTTCCGGGAAAACTTCCTTAATCGCCCGGTAGTGGCTGAGGGTCACCGCCCGCGCTTCCAGGGCCCAAAATCCTTTTGGCCAGGCGGCCATCCTCTCTTTTGCCTTCTCCCATGGATTCTCCCCATCTTGGTAAAAGCAGGCCCGGTCCGCCCAAGAAGTCTGCTTGACTTCTCCTTCATTGATCGCCGGAACCAGCAAGAGGGCCTGGCCTGTTCTGGATACCAGCAGGGCAAAGGACCCGCTCCTCCGTCCAGCTGCTGTAGCCCGTCAGGTAGGCAATGTCCACTGGCTCTGCCACATAGGCCAGGTCAATGCCTTTTTCATCCGGGCCTTAGGAATTATGCTGACTCAGGGGCGGCTTTTGGCTAAAGAAATGCCGGAAGAAGAACTGAGCCAGGAAAGAGATAACTTTGAAAGCGTTGAAGAAAGAGCCCTTTTCTCTGGCTTCAACCACATCAACGTCCTGGATCCCTACTTGGAAACCCGGGACCGGCTGGACAACAACTTTGAGAATCTCCGGCCTAATTCTATCTTCATCGTCCAAAGCCAGCAGGCCAAGCTGGTCTACTGCAACAGTGCCTTCCGCTCCTGGGCCGGCCGCGCAGGAATGACCAAAAGGTCCGGGAATACTTGAAACAGGTCAAGATTCTGGACTTGAAGTTTGACATCCATATTTCTGCCGGCTATGTCTATGGCCAGGCCTAGACCCCAGACGAGGTCTACGAAATGATCCGGGAAGCCGACCGCATGCTCTACCAGAGCAAGGACAATGTCCGCAACCAGATCAGCGGCGGGCCTTCGCGCTATAATTAGCCTTCTGTTTAACTGAATGAGCATTAAAAAATCCACCCATCTGGGTGGATTTTTGCTTGCAGTGCTTTCTGTATTTCTTTTTTCTCCCTGTTTACCGCAAGCGGTGTTGGAACTGCTTTTCGATGCCGGCGTGGTAGACCAGGTTGTAGCCTAAGACCGCCCCAACGGCTGCCTGCAGGCATTCAAAAGGAAACTTGACCAGGGAGATAGCCGGGGTCGCGTAAATGAAGGCCCGGCCTAAAGTGTAGCCAGTTACCATCACGGCGGCGCCGATAAAGATGCCCAAGATGACCTTCTTTTGCTCGCCGGCAAACTTGTGGGCAAAGTAAGAGATGATCAAGGCTTCAAAGCCGTGGGAGAAGAGGCTGACGAACATGGGCGCCGGGTAGAAAAGGAAGTCGCCCAAGAAGGCCCCTACCCCGCCGACCACGAAGGCCTCTGATGGGTACAGCAGCAAGGCCGCGGCGACGATGACCACGTCGTTGAAGTAGAGGTGGCCGCCTGGGACAGGGATACTGAATGAAGACAAGGCAACGTTCATCGCCATCAAAACGGCGACGACGGCAGCTCTTTTGACTGACCATGATTTTTGCATGTGATTTCCCTCCAGCTTGTAACTTTGCTTTCTATTTTAGCACTTTTTCAGTATTTTTTAGGTTTTTTTCTTACAAAAAAGAAGAAATAAAAAGCCAAGGCGATGGCCTCAGCTTAGATAATTTAAGACATGGATTCTTGATTTTTAATGACGGTATTTTTTATAAGATTGGCTTTCTTCTCATAGCCACGGTCTTGATGTTCAAGAGGTCCTTGGCGGTGATGTTGTGAGAAACTGAGTTAGCCCCGTATGAGCCGGTTCCCAGGGTCAAGGATGGCATCATGTTGTTGTAGACCCCGCCGATCCCGCCAAGGGCAGCCGGGCTGTTGACCAGGATACGGCAGGCAGACATGGCGAAGGCAAACTTGCGGATAACCTTGCTGTTTTGGGTGTGGATGCCGGCAGTGTGGCCCCGGCCGCCGTAGTTCAAGAGGTCGGTGCAGATCTTGAAGGCCTGGGCACTGTTTTCTGCTTTGTAGAGGGTGAAGACCGGGGACAGCTTTTCAGCTGACAATGGGTACTTCGGGCCAACCCCGCTGTATTCAGCCACGATGACTTGTGTGTCGGCAGGCACGGTCACCCCGCACATTTCAGCGATCTTGACCGCGCTCTTGCCGGCCATCGGGCCAGCGACTGTCCCCCGGCGGGGGTCGATGAAGTGTTCTTCAAAGAGCTTGATTTCGTCAGCCTTTAAGAAGTAGCAGTGGCGCTTTAAGAAGGCTTCCTTGACTTGGTCATAGACCTCCTTGTCAACGACGATGGAGTTTTCTGAGGCACAGATCATCCCGTTGTCAAAAGTCTTGGACAAGACGATGTCGTTAACTGACTGTTCAATGTCCGCCGTCTTTTCGATGTAGGACGGGCCGTTGCCTGGGCCCACGCCCAGAGCCGGCTTGCCAGTTGAGTAGGCGGCCTTGACCATGCCTGGGCCGCCAGTGGCCAGGACCATCTGCACCTTTGGGTTGTTCATCAAAGCCGTCGTGGCCGTGAGGCTTGGGTGTTCGATCCATTGGATCCAGTTTTCCGGTGCCCCGGCGGCAGCCGTGGCTTCCTTGATCAGCTTGGCTGTTTCCACGCAGCATTTTTGGGCTTGCGGGTGGAAGCCGAAGATGATGGTGTTCTTACTCTTCATGGCGATCATAGCCTTGAAGATAACCGTGGAAGTCGGGTTGGTGACTGGCGTTACCCCGGCGATGACCCCGATCGGTTCAGCAATCTTCATCAAGCCTTCCTGCTTGTCTTCTTCGATCACCCCGACCGTCTTCATATCCTTCATGCTTTCCCAGATAGTCTGGGCAGCGTAGGTGTTCTTGGTCACCTTGTCTTCGACCTTGCCCCGGCCAGTTTCGTCAACTGCCATTTGGGCCAGGTAGCGGGCATTGTCTTCACCGACTTTTTCAATGACTTGGCAAAGCTTGTCCACGTCTTCCTGGCTGAAGTCGTCCATCTGGGCTAAGGCTTCATGTGATTTATTAACCAAAATATCGATATTGTGGTAGATTTCGTCTTCAGTTTGAACTGACTTTTCCACTTCTGTGGTGCTTTGCTTAGGCATTCTCTCGTCTCCTGCTTCTTGCTTATTTCTTGTGACCAATTTCTCAATTACTACTATAAC
>SKEH01000806.1_pt1 | contig 16362 bp, 15 predicted proteins | sample 4826571 | NCBI WGS metagenome assembly SKEH01 (sample SAMN11008814, study PRJNA524170) | human gut metagenome | biome: Human fecal sample; material: Feces; isolation source: fecal sample from pouch patient p29 | host: Homo sapiens | place: Israel: Tel-Aviv | collected 2016-09-14 | reverse complement strand
AGTTTTTTGCTAGCCGCAAATTGCGTCCTTCTTTTTTAGCCCGGCGCTGTCTGCGAGACAAGACACGTTGGGCATGGGCAAGCTTCTTTTTGGTTTTGCAATAAAATCGTGGATTAGCAACCATTGCTCCGTTAGATGCTGTTAAGAAATTATCAAGGTTAAGGTCAATGCCAATTTGACTTTGTGATTTAGGCAATTCCTTGACAAAAGCAGTATCGCTGCCTAATTGCATTGATAAGTAGAATTGCTCGTCAGCGGTCTTTTTAATCGTGACTGTGCCAATTCTAGTTGGGATGTGGTTAAGCAAACGCTCTTTGATTAGCCTTCTAAAACCAGCAATGCAGACGATACCCAGTTTAGGCAGTTTAATATGTTCAGCATCAATAAATCTAGCTGTCCCGTTATCAAGAAAAGCTTCTTTTTGCTTAGGATATTGACAGTTGGTCTGATATGACCAGTCGCTGCGTTTCTTATGGAAAGTTGGGATTCCATGACCAATCTTGCGATAGTTGCTCCAAGCTTTCTGGTAGTTCTGAATAGCGTTGGCAATAGCGAGGCTATCAATTTCTTTAACGCGTAAAAAGCTATAAGTATCGCGGATATTCTTAGGCTTAGCCAATAGTTCGCTATTAGCGACTACTTCTTCTGCCAACCTAGCTTCATAGCTATTAAGAGCAGAAAAAGCAAAGGGCATTGCTTGATATTGTCTAACAGCTAAGTAGTGCTTAGCATGATAATTGCTTCGATTGCGTCCTACATAAGAGTTGTAGACAAAGCGTTGCGCATCATAGTTCAACTTAATGATTTTCTTTTGCTTAGAACTAGGATAAAAGCGAAGCTTAACGCCAAAATGATAGGCTAAGCTGCTCATTCTTTTCATGATTTCACCTCCTTCTGTAGATTAGATATTTATATTTTACAGGGAAGTCGAACGTATGTCTCTATTTTTAGAATAAAAAAAGCTGACTGCTAGGTCAGCTTGGCCCTATCCATCCCCGCATTAAAATACGGGGATTTTCGGGCGTTTTTCATTAAAATAATCCTACGCCCATATAGTCATGGAGGATATGATCTGCGGCTCTCTTCAACTTAAAGTAATTAATATTATTAGAAAATAGCATAATCATTCGTTTAGTCTTGTAATTAGCGACAAAACAACAATTGTATCCAGGGATACTACCATCTGCGCGAATAACATTACCCTTGAAGTACACCCCACCGAAGTAAGCTACTTCCTGATGTTGGGCTTGACGAGAATATTTATTGATCATTTTAGGATCTTTAAGAACACGGTCATAAACAAATTTCCAGTAATCATTTGGTGACATAAATAAATTACCGGCACCAAAATCAGAAGAAGTCGTGATAGTTACTTTATGCCAATTGACATTATTAACCATAGGTTGAGGGACTTCTTTTTGAGACACTTCGGAAAAATCCTTAACCTTGTTAAGATGAAGCGGCTTTGCAAAATTATTTTGAACATAATTATTATAAGTTGTGTTGTTTATACGACTGATAATTGCTGCTAATAATTCATAATCTATGTCTTGATAATCCCAAGTATGAATATGATCATACTTGATGTATTTTAGCATATAAGCAATCTGTTCTTGCTGATTCTTAAGTGGAGATGATGGACGAGCATTATTAATCAAACCACTTGTATGATTCATTAATTCACGAATTGTAATATTCTTACTACCCGGAACTTGAGGAAAATATTTTGATAAAGGTGTATTCCAACTGAGCTGTTTTTGTTCCTCTAGCTGATTAATCGCAGTTCCTGTCATGATTTTTTGAAGAGAAGCAATCGGAAACAACTGATCTGCTTTTACTATCTGCTCTTCGTTAGTAGTTTCATTATTTTTAACGACAATTGGTCGACTTTTATCCTTTTTATCGTTGACTAACATTACACCATTAATATGATGAAACTTCATATATTCTTTAAGCTGCTTAGGTGAATCTCTGATACCACTATCCATCCTGTCGCCCAAAGGTATAACGAATAAAAATAGTAAAAAAGTGCAGATTCCTATCAAGCTGTATAAGAAGAATTTTTTTCGATGCATAGTTGCTCTTTACCTCATTTCTTTTTACTCCCGGTAACATTTCAAGATCAACTTTACATTTATGATAATCTATTTTGGTTTTAGAAAACAAATTTATTTGTACATTACGCATTTGAGTATAAAAAAAGAAGCAATCAAGCTTCTTCTCTAATCTATTGGCAATTGTTATCAATAAATATCTTTAATCTTTTCAAATCAGTTAATAAAAAATGACTTCTAACTTTTGTTATTTTTAAGTCATTAATATTGGCAATCAAGTATTCTTTTGTATCAATATATGAAGGTTTATCAAAATTATATTTTTCCCAATCAAAAATTGGATAATAGTACTTTCTTATATTTTCACTTTTCTCGGTGTACTTCGACGTAATCTTTAGTAGCCAAACTTTTGCATCGGTTAATTTTATTATTAAAACTAGTCTGCTTTTACCACCTGTTTTAATAATATATGCTACAAAAACATCCACAATATCGTTAGTCCTCATTCAGCCAATCCTCGATATCTTTCGTTGATTTAGCCTCTTTATGAGGTAATTTTGAAATGGTTTGTACCAAATCTCTTGTTGCTTTTTGTTCTGGCGTTTCTTTCAATTCAAAAGGAATACCTCCCGTTGCAACTACTTTCTTTAAAAAAACATTTATAGCAGTAGTAGTATTGAGTCCAATATCTTTAAATATATCTTCAGCTTGTAAAGCTAAATTTGAATCTACGTTTGCTTGTATTTTTTTGTAAGATGCCATTGAAATCACAGCCTTTCCATGTCTATTATACCATCTATTTGGATCTGTTGTAATCATATGTACTACTGAGGTATCTTAAAGACTGTAGGAAGTAGTTAAATGATCCAATTTTTGTCTTATTTTTAGTAAGAATTAAATATTTCTGATAAAATATTATTAATCAATTTTAATTAAGGGAGAGAAAAATATGAACTTAGACTATAAGAAATTAGCTGCTGCTAAGAAAGATGATATTTTACGCGATTTAGGCGAATTAATTGCCATTGATTCTTCTGAAGATTTAGATAATACTTCTACAGAATACCCTGTTGGTCCTGGACCAGTTAAGGCAATGAAGAAGTTTTTATCATTTGCCGAAAGAGATGGCTTTCATATTAAGAACGTTGATAACTATGCTGGTCGCGTTGACTATGGTGATGGTGAAGAACGTCTTGGCATCATAGGTCACATGGATGTAGTTCCTGCAGGTGATGGTTGGAATACCGACCCATTCAAGATGCTGATTAAGGATGGAAAAATCATCGGTCGTGGTTCCGCAGATGATAAAGGTCCTGCCCTTGCCGCATACTACGGCATGCTTTTACTAAAAGAAGCTGGCTTTACTCCTAAGAAAAAGATCGACTTCATCGTTGGTACTAATGAGGAAACTAACTGGGTTGGTATTGATTACTACTTAAAGCACGAACCTACTCCAGATCAAGTATTCTCTCCTGATGCAGAGTACCCAATCATTAACGGTGAGCAAGGAATTTATACTTTGATACTTAACTTTAAAGATGATGATCAAACGGGCAATGCAAAACTTGAGAAGTTTACTGCCGGTATTGCTGAAAATGTTACTCCACAAAAAGCTTACGCTATTATTAGTGGCAGTGATTTAGCAAATATTAAGAAACAATTCACTAAGTTTTTAGTTGACAATGACTTAGAAGGTAAGTTTGAAATTAATGGCGATCAAGCTAAGATCGAACTTACTGGTCAAGGTGCTCATGCTTCTGCTCCTCAAGTTGGTCGCAATGCTGCCACTTTCTTAGGTAAGTTCCTCAATCAATTCGATTTCGCTGGACGCGACAAGAATTATCTTAACTTCTTAGCTGATGTTGAACATGAAGACTTTAAGGGTGAAAAGCTTGGCGTTGCTCATCATGATGATTTAATGGGTGATCTTTCAAGTGCACCAAGTATCTTTGAATATCAGGCTGATGGTGATGCTATCTTAAAGGATAATATCCGTTACCCACAGGGTACTGATCCAGACAAGATGGTTCAGCAAGTTGAAGAAAAATTTGGTGATATCCTAACTGCTTCATTCAACTCATTTGAAGAACCACACTACGTACCAGGTGATGATCCATTAGTTAAGACCTTACTCAAGGTTTATGAACATCAAACTGGTAAACCAGGCCACGAAGTTGTTATCGGTGGTGGTACTTATGGTCGTCTATTCAAGCATGGTGTAGCCTTCGGTGCTCAACCAGAAGATGCACCAATGGTTATGCACCAAGCTAACGAATACATGAAAGTTGATGACTTGATTGATTCAATTGCCATTTACGCCGAAGCAATTTATGAATTAACAAAAGAAGCTTAAAAACAAAAAGATGATCTTTTTCTCACAGGAAAATGACCATCTTTTTTGTTCTTTTATTCTATTGCTTTAGCTCATTACCAATTCGTTTACATAAGTTAAATTAGTCAACTTGCTATTATCTTGTAATGGGAAAATCTTGTCTGGGTTCAAAACAGAGTTTGGATCAAAGACCTTTTTAATCTTTCTTAATAAGTTAGTATAGTCTTCACCATAGTACCATTCGAACCAATCTTTTCTAGCATAACCAATACCATGTTCACCAGACATGTACCATCAAGGGCTTTAGCAGTCTTGTAAAGTTCTGTAATTACCTTATCGCTCTTTTCTTTGTATTCCTCATCACTCATATTGTCTGAACAGAGATAGATGTGCAAATTACCGTCACCAGCATGACCAAAGTTAGGAATTCTCATACCTATTTCTTTTTCAAGCTCATCTACTCGATCCAAAACATCAGGAATATGATTGATTGGTACATAAATATCTACCTCATCCATCTTAGGCGTTGATTTTTGAATAGCTAACAACAAATCTTCACGACACTTCCAAATGGTCTTTGCTTCTTCTGAGTTAGCATCAAGCACAATTGGTGTTGCTGACTTAAATTGCTTGGTAGTGGCAACAGCTTGCTTTAATTCAGCTTGCAATTCTCCATCGGTGAAGGCGTCAAAACGAAGTAAAATAAAGCCATCTCCTGTATCAACTGGGAATTTTTCATTATAGTATTTCTCCCAGAGATCGATAACTTTCCTACCCATAAATTCTACTGTAGTAGGTACTACGCCTGAAGCCAAAATTGCTGGTACTGACTTGATCGCATCATTTAATGTTGGAAATGGAATTAAAGCGTTAATTGACTTTCTTGGTGTTGGATAAAGCCGCATCGTTACTTCGGTAACTACACCTAAAGTACCTTCTGATCCAATGATTAAATCTTTGAGTGAGTAACCTGATGAAGATTTAACAGCTTTAGCACCAAACTTGTATAATTTACCATCAGTCAAAACTACTTTCAATTGACGAATGTGTTCACGAGTTACGCCATATCTGACAGACTTTAAGCCACCAGCATAGGTGTCAACGTTACCACCAATTGAAGCCCAGTGCATCGCTGGTGCTGGCATGTATGAAAATGGTTTATTTGCTAAGAATTTTTCAATATCAATCAACCGCATCCCTGCCTGTACAGTCATAGTTAATGATGTTGGATCATATTCTAGCAACTTATTCATTTTAATCATGTCTAGTGAAATACCACCTTCAACTGTCAAGTTGGCTCCCATCAAGCCAGTTGAATTGCCTCTTGGCACGATCGGAATATTGTGATCACTAGCATATTTAACGACTTTTTATACTTCTTCATTAGTAACCGGTTGAATGACCAAGTCTGGCATAGCACGAACGGTCTTGAATTGATCGTGATCCCAGTGCGTAGTTGGATTAGTGATAAGGCGCGCAGGATCAGCAATATAAGAACTTAAAGCTTTCAAATCTTCTTGATTGATCTTATGATACTCCATTATTTTTGCTCTCCTTTTATATACTCTGTTGTTATGTTTAATTAAGTAACTATCGTTATTATAGTTGCTGATGAGTGCACTTACTTTTTACTTAAATAAAAAACTGAATGGTATCCCATCCAGCTCCTTTTAGTCTATTTTACTTACGCCGCGATCTTCAGCATCTTTTTTATCTACTTGATCATTTAACTTCTTTCCAACTAATAAAGCAAATAAACTAACGACTGAGGCTCCTAAACCTAATTTACCAAATTTCTTCATATTATTACCTCGTTTCATATCCTTATATTATATTAATTTTTATTGGCAACACTATTTTTCTGCTTTTATTGGTAAAAGCTTTAATAATTTATAATTTTCATCTATGAAAGTACTTACATTTGCCTTCAAATGAGTTACTCTATTCATGAAGAATCGAGGAAAAATTATGCAAGCATTAGTTTTAACAGTAACTAAAAAATTAGAAGAAAAAGAAGTTCCCACCCCAGAGGTCAAAGATGATGAAGTTTTAATTCATACAGCCTATGCCGGTATTTGCGGCACAGATCGTGAACTTTACAATGGTTTACCAGGTTCTGCTCAAGCAAATCCACCTATTATTTTAGGTCATGAAAACTCAGGGATTGTTAAAGAGGTTGGCAAAAATGTCACCAATATTAAACCTGGTGATCGAGTAACTGTTGACCCTAATATTTACTGTGGTCAATGTTACTACTGTCGTACTTCTCGACCAGAACTTTGTGAACACCTTTCCGCTGTAGGTGTCACTCGTGATGGCGGTTTTGCGGAATACTTCACCGCGCCAGCTAAAGTTGTCTACCCTATTTCAGATAACCTTTCACTTAAGGCAGCTGCAGTCACTGAACCACTTTCATGTGCTATGCATGGTGTAAATTTGTTAAAATTGCATCCCTATCAAAAAGCATTAGTCATCGGGGACGGCTTTATGGGTGAATTATTCGTTCAAACTTTAAAGGCAATGGGCGTTCATCAGGTGGATTTAGCTGGTATTTCTAAAGAGAAATTAAAGCTCAATCATGATCATTTTGATGTCACTACTTTTAATACCGCTCAAGGAGACAAGATTCCTAACAATGCTTACGACATTGTAGTAGAAGCTGTCGGTAATCCTATTACCCAAGAAGAAGCAATTGCTGCTACGCGGCGTGGTGCACAAGTATTAATGTTTGGCGTGGCCAACCCTAAGTCACAATTCAAGATTAATTCTTATGAAATCTATCAAAAGCAATTAACGATTCAAGGCTCATTTATCAATCCATACTGCTTTGAAGATGCCATTGGACTACTTGAATCACATAAAGTCGATGTCTTACCATTAATCTCACATGAATTATCTTTAGGTGAAGTTGAGCAATTTACTTCAGGTAAATTAAAGGATGTATCCAAAGCTGTTGTGAAGGTTAATAATTTGAAGTAATTAAAATTCATACTGAAAAAGCTTTTCTATTCACGTATTTTGCATGAGTAGAAAAGCTTTTATTTTTATTCAAATTCTTCTTGTGCAGTGACTAAGTTCTTTCTTCTAAAGACGTGGAATACTAATCCAACTGCCAAACCAACTAATGCAGGTACTAACCATGAAAGTCCCATACTTGCAAGTGGCAAAGAACTTCTAACTGAAGTAACCATTAAACCAAATTGGCTTTGACTAACAACTGCTGGAAATGCTACAACCATGTCACCTAATGCAGGTACTACCGTGAACAAGATCACAAAGAAGTAAACTACGCTATCACGTTTGAACAATGGTGAAAATACTGACAAAAGGATCAGGACCATTGATAATGGGTACAAGAACATCAACATTGGAGTTGACCAAGCGATGATTTGATCCAAACCAAAGTTAGCAGCAAAGAATGATGCTAAACAACTAAGAGCAAGCCATGCGTGATAACTAACCTTTGGGAAATGCTTATGGAAATCTTGTGCAAATGCGGCAACCAAACCAACAGCAGTAGTTAAACAAGTAACAGTTAACAAGAATGCAAGTAATGCTTGACCAAAAAGACCACCGTATTCATTAACGATTTGGTTAAATGCAACACCACCGTTATCTGATACCTTGAAGTGACCTAATGACATTGCACCCATCAAGATCAAAAGTAAGTAGACTAAAGCTACGGCACCCATAGCAACTACACCAGATTTGGCAACCACCTTTGAAACACTCTTTGGATCTTTTTGACCCATTGAACGAACAGCGGTAACAACAGTAACACCAAAAGCCAAACCAGCTAAGGCATCCATAGTGTTATAACCTTCAAGGAAGCCGTTAACTAATGCTGAATGCTTGTAAGCAGCAGTAACAGCAGCAGTTTGTAGATTTCCTAATGGATTAAGAAATGCTACAACGAAAACTAAGAATAAAAGTGCTAAAAATAATGGGTTTAAAACCTTACCAACATTAGACAAGATGTTGTTTTCATGATATGAAAATGCAAATGCTAATAAGAAAAACACAGCTGAAAATACTAACAATGCGACAGTTTGCATATCCTTAGGGATAAATGGTGCTACACCTACAGTAAATGAAACAGTTGCTGTTCTTGGTGTACCAAACAAAGGACCGATAGTCGCATGGATCAATACCATAAATACTACGGCAAAGCCGGCGCCTAATGGTTTACCGATGTCGTAAACACCACCTGCACGGGTGATGGCTACGGCAAGCACTGATAGTAAAGGCAATAACACACCAGTGATCAGAAATCCAACTGCGGCTGCCCCCCAATTCGCACCGGCAAGCTGTCCCAAGTGAAGTGGGAAAATCAGGTTACCAGCCCCAAAGAATAATCCAAATAGTAAAGAAGCAACGACTAAATATTGCTTCCAGGTCAACTTACGAGATTTTTCATCATTCATACACTCGTCCTCCTGAGAATTAAGAATTATCTGATCACAAAAAAAGTCCCCCAACCAAAATTGCTTTGATTGAGGGACGCTTCTAGCGTGATACCACCCTTTATTTATATTGTTATTACTAACAATACCTTTCGCGTGCGGCCGAAGAAACTTCAGCGATACGCAGGCACTATAACGGGTGCTCCCACCATTTCTTACTACAAGATTAAGAAATAGAACTCGAAAGTGATTTTCATTCAATTCTACCTTTATCTCCTCACACCTAACGAGATTCGCTGCAAACTCGAATTAAACTACTCTTCTTTCTCTTTGTTTTCAGATTAATTAAATTGTTAATAACTATTTTAAGCAAATTATCATCAATGTCAACACTTTTTTAATATTATTTTTTAATGACCCAACGATAACTCAAATTTTGAGTATACTGATTCTTACCAATCTGGTACATATATTGATCTTTCACGATCCGATGGCCTTTAACCTTAAAAATCTTTTCGTTCTTAAGTGTTAACTTTTTGATCAACTTGCCTTGACGATTATAGATGAAGAATCGATTACCTTTAAGGCCGTAATATTGTTTGACTAACTTCTTTAAAGCTGACTTTTTTGTACTCTCTTCAGCAATTTCCTTAATATCTAATGGTTGCTTATTCTTTACATCTGAAGCCGCATATCCTAGCCAAAAATGACTATCTTTGCCGAAATTCCATACCGGACGATCAGTAATATATTGCCAATTATTCTTGCTGTTATAGATATTAGGTAGAACGTAACCCCGATGTTCAATTTTTACCAAGTTATAGCCCAAGCGTAAAACTTTTTGTACTTCTTCCATGGTCAACTGATCATAGCGGTCCACTTTAAGTCTCTTACCGTTTAATGCTTTTTCTGCATTGGTTAATTCTCTTTGGGCTTGCTTAACTGCTAAAATAGTCGCTTGCTTGTTGGCGTTAATCTTTTCTGCATTAGCTAAATAAGCATTAAATCTGACTTTCAAATCATAATCAGCCAACTTGTATTTGCTCGTCTTCTTAGTTGTTTGTGCACTAGATATAGCTTGTTCTAATTCAGCTTTATTAGTTGCCTGTACGCTGTCAGCCTTAGCTTCTGCCGCGGTATTAATTGGTTCAAGCTTAAGCCCTCTAACCTTCTTTACCGCGCTAGCTTTAATATAACCATAATCCTTTAGTTCATTAGTATTGCTATTAGGATAACCTATGACATGGTAGAAGAGTTCGGCTTTATTTTCACTAGGTACCCATAAATATACTTCTTCGTCAACACGATTTAAATCGCCCATAGAAGTTTCTTCTACAACTGCCACCTCATGATTTAATGGTAAAAGTTGATCAGTCTTTTCACCCATTGCGTTGTAGATTGGTGTCTTAGTCTTTAATTCAACTCGACTAGAATATAAGTCTTCGAATTCATGAACTGGTAATGCTTTTGACAAGTTTAAATTATCTGCAGAAACAAAGAGATGTGTACCCTTAATACGGTAATAATCATAAGGATCGTGATCAAAATCGTCCAATTGACTTACAAAAGTTACTGCTTGGTCAAAGGTTAGCTTTTGCCCCTTCTTTAAGTACTTATCACTAGGTGCCATAGTAGAATCATTACTGTAGTCATTTGAATTGATGAAAGTTCTGACGTTATTGTTCTTAACTCCCCCAGTCGTCTCACCAGTAGTCATTGAATAATTACCATTAACAGCAATTACATCAGCCACTTTCACATAACGATTGCGACCAAGTTTGTAATATTCATGTCCTTTAATCTTGTAATAAGGGATGCGCTTTTTCTTATTATTTTCATAAAAGTAATATTTACCGTTTTTAGTTGATTTAACTTTGCCAGTATAAGCTAAACTTTGACCACGTTTAATCTTAGTAGATAGTTGCTTTCCTTTTGCATTATACAAATAGCCATTGTTAATGACTGTGATCCAATTTTTGCCAGAAATTTGTTTAACATAGTCAGATGATAATAAGCCACTATTACCTAAATTGTATTGCAGTTCACCAAAATAATAGCTGCCTGGATCAAACGGTTTGTACTTAGGTGTACCATATACTTTAAAACTTTCCCCTTTTTAACCGGGTGTCTCTTGCCGTTAGCAAAATAACTAGCGTAAGTTTGAGTTACCTTGATTTTGCCACTAACAGACTGTCTTGCAGCGTAAACTATATTAGTTTTAGGAAGACTAACTACGCCCGTTACTGGCGCAACAGCTAAAAGCGTTGCAGTAACACTGATTGTAAATTTTCTGTTTAATTTCATTTTGAGCTCCTTTCATAATCAAACAAATATTAACAATTTTGCTAGTTCATCTATTACAATAAGATCAACACACTTTTATGGAGGTATTAGATGAAATACGATTTTACAGAATTGATTGATCGTCATGGCAAAGACGCGATGGCCGTTGATGCAGTAGGAAAATTACCTGGTTTTGCACCATCAAAACCAAAAGAAGGCTTTGATACAATCCCGATGTGGGTGGCCGATATGAACTTCCCTACGGCTAAATCAATTCAAGAAGCAATTATTAAACGTGCCCAGCATCCCCTCTTTGGTTATTTCCAACCAAGCGACGCCTACTACCAGGCAATCATTGATTGGCACCAAAAACGCAAGGGCGTACCAGGTTTAACTAAAGAAGATATTGGCTACGAAAACGGTGTACTTGGCGGCGTCGTTTCTGCCTTAAAAGTCTTTGCAGCACCAGGTGATAAAGTTTTACTTCATTCACCAACTTATATGGGCTTTACTAACGCTGTATTAAGCAACGGTTATCAAATCGTCCACTCACCTTTAATTAAAGATGAAAATGGTACTTGGCGAATGGACTATGAGGATATGGATAAAAAGATTAAGGAAAATCAAATTCATGTTGCGATTTTCTGTAATCCTCATAATCCAACTGGTCGTGTCTGGACTAAAGAAGAAATCACTAATGCAATGGAAGTTTACGAGAGAAACAATGTCTGGGTAATTTCTGACGAAATCTGGTCTGACCTAATGATGAATGATCATCATTACACTCCTACCCAATTAGTTAGCGAATGGGCCAAAGAGCATGCCGCTGCTTTCTACGCTCCATCTAAGACTTTTAACCTTGCAGGTTTAATTGGCAGTTACAGCGTTATTTACAATAAGCCTATCCGTGAACGAATCCAAAGCGTGGGTAAAAAGACTGTTTACAATAGTATGAATGTCTTTTCGGAACATGCTTTAATTGGTGCTTACAGCGACGAAGGAAATAATTGGCTTAATCAACTTTTACCAGTTCTTTCTCAAAATGTAAATCTAGCTTACGATTATGTAACTAAGCATTTCGATGGAGTTTCAACCTTTAAGACCGAAGGAACTTACATGATGTTCCTCGATTGCACGGATTGGCTAAAGAAACATGGCAAAACGCAAAAAGAATTATTGCAACGTGGTTGGGATTATGGCATCGGCTGGCAAGACGGTGGACTATTTCAAGGCCCGACTTCAATTAGATTAAACTTAGCTTCACCAACTTCTCGCATCGAAGATGCATTTAAACGCATGGACAAATATGCTTTTAATGCAGAATGGTAAAAGAAAAGAACAGAATCGCTTGATTCTGTTCTTTTTATATTTATATTCAATTTTTTAATTAACGATAGTCCTTAAGAAAGTTCATCATCTTATCATAATCTGCATCATGCTTAGCATCATATGCATCTTCAACTTTAACAACCTTGTTGTTTTCAGTAATGATGCGATATTCACGCAAGTCATTCTTTTCGTTAGCAACTACAGTAATTTCACCCTTACCTGGAGTTGAATACAAGGTTGGGTTAAGTACTTCATTTAATTTATCTGATAATTGTTGGTTAAAAGCAATTTGATTCATTTTAATATATCTCTTTTCTTAAAACATTTCCAACAACGTTAGTATAACATTAAGTAGCGTGCTTTACCATAAATAGTAAATAAATTTACTAAATAAACGTATGCGTTTTACTTAGATTTCAGGTGCGGACATCAGCCATAACCAATAGCAAGACATCATTATAATTCCTAAAAAAGCAATTAAAGTAATAAATTTTTCAAAAAAACCTCCTACTTTATAACGAAAGATTGAATGATGTCTTCTCTTTTTAACAAATGGAGCCCACCAATCTACTCCCTGCTTACTAAAACTATCTTCAACTAAATGCAAAAAATAGCCTAAAATCAAGCCTAGCCAAATACTGCCCCACCAATTTGGCAACTGCCAAGATCGAAATTCAATGGGAATAAAATGATTCATTAAGAAATACAAACCAATGGAGAAAACTAACCAGCCTAAAAATGAATGAGTCACACCACGATGGCGTAGAAACAAACTAAAATTGATTGGAGATTTACGACTAGTCGTGCTGTTATATTCATCAATATCAGGTAAAGACGCACCCACACCAGTAGCCAATAAAATTATTAAATTAGATGCTGGATCTGCGATAAATGTGTTGCTAGCAATTAATCCCAGCTCAACAAGCGCGATGCTGCATAAACGATGCGAGCGCGTCAGCATTTTAGTCACCTCTTCATTAGAACATATATTCATATTGTACCATACAAAAATAAGAGATGACAGCATTCAATCTGTAAGAAAAAACACACTATCATGGTAATAATGTGCTTAATTTTTTATTTATAAATTTCGCTTACTCTACGCGGATATAGTCGATCACTATGTCCAGAAGGCATATTTTCCTCTAACAGTAAATTATGCTTGATCACTTCATTTTTCAATCAATTTACTGTAAAAGAATTACAATTCATTTCATCCATCAGATCTTGATCAGGATAAATAATATACATGTTTCCGTCGGAATCTACCCAGCCATTATTTGTGACTGAGTCATCTTCAGTGTAAAAATCATATATAAATAACGAGCATCGGTACTCAGCTTTTTATATTTTGGATTATGGAAGAAAGCTTGTGGAATACCATTTTACTGCTCTGGGTACTCGATTCCTTTTTTGAATTTTTGAATATCTTTATTCATTTTACTAACCTCTTTAGTTGATAAAACGTACCTTTACAATATGTATTATAGTCCTTTCTTAATTTTCATATAAGTAAAAACAACTGTTGTAATATAAAGTACTGTTAAAATCAACTATTTTTAAAATAGAGGTTAATTTTTTAAAAATTATGCATAAACTGCTTGCTTTAAGACCCCTACATAAGGAAGATTACGGTACCAACCGTTATAGTCAAGTCCATATCCTACTAAAAATGCATTAGGTGCTTTAAAGGCATAGTCATCAGCTTTGAAATCTACCACACGTGTCTCTGGCTTATCAAGCATTGAAACCACTTCCACACTCTTAGCGCCGCGCTTTCTCATTACTTCAGTAAGTGTCTTCAAAGTGCGACCAGTATCAATAATATCTTCCATAAAAATCACAGGATGATTAGTAACATCAGATTTAATATCTTGAACAATTTTGACATTACCAGTTGAAGAAGTTCCCGCATAACTTGAGGCCTTGATAGGATCAACCGTTAATTTGAATGTTAATCTTTTGATCATATCACTAGCAAAAAGCATTGCTCCATTTAAAACAGGAATAACAATTGGCTCTTGACCAGCATATTTTTTATTTAAACGTTCAGCCATTTCATCCATCCGTTTATTAAGTTGTTCCTGAGTAAATAATACTTTTTCAATATCGTTGTTCATTATAAATGTTTCCCCTCTTGTTCATCTAATGATCAGATTTTAGCATATATTTTTGACAGATTACAGTGTTTTCGCCTGAAAAATAGATAAAATGCTAAAAATTATATTATTTTATATAATAATCGTTCGTGTTTTACTGAAACAAAAGCAAAATAAAAAATGGAAATGCATCATGCATCCCCATTTTTGTGTCAACAGATATTATCTTTCTTCCGCAAAATCGCTAGTCTTCATCATCTTCGTAGAAATAACCTTATTATGATCTCTTTCGTTTTCAATGCTTAATTCAAACACGGATTCATCTGCTTCACTCATAGTCATCTGGCCATAAAGTGATTCAGTATCAGTTTCCTTAGAGTAAACATTTGAAACTAGTAATTCAATAGCCAGTCTTTCATTCTGCGTCAATTTATTAAGATTTCCTACTTTGACTTTGGCACCATCTAATTCATCTTTAGCTGTCTTAATATTCCAAATCAAGTATTGAGCTTGCGCAGCTGACACAGTACCCTTATTCAATACGGATTTTGCATCATCAATCGCTTGATCATAGTTATACCGTTTGTAAAAACTAGATAATTTGTACTTAATACTACCTTGTACTGCTATTTGCTTATTAATTAAATCCTTTAAATCTAATTCTTCGCTTTCAGACATAGCAATTTTTGCATTATCTTCAGCCTGACTAGCACTATTAATCGGCTTTAAAAATTTACCGTCAACATATTTTACATCGCTAGCCTTAATAAAAGCATCCCCTATCTTTACCGTATTAATTTTAACTACCTCAGGGAAACTAGGAGATGTCTTCAAATTAGCCATTTTTTGATAATGATTGGTTAAATGGTAATAAAGCTCAGCTTTGTTTTCCTGCTCGTTCCACAAATAGATAGCCCCATTAACCTTTATTGGTGCTAAACTCGTCCAAGCAAAACCTTTAGGCGTAATTACTTTTCCGTTAAATGCATATAATGGTGCTTTACTATTATCTCTTTTGACATCAACAACGGTTGTATTACGAACATCATAGTTGATAGAGTCCATGTTTTGACGGGCAGTGACATCTCTAGCCCAGATATAATAATCCGTGCCTTTAATATGATAAGCATTAGGGAAACTATTGGCTAACACGTCCATGCCACCTAATTGATCGACAACTAGCTTTTGACCTTTTTTATAGTATTTTCCGGTAGTCAAAGCTCTATTCTTGCTGGCCATAAAAATTTGTGGCGCCTTCGTTTTAACTGTTACCGTAGTTTGATTAAATAAAAGCTTATTACCATCGATAGCATCAACATTGGCGGCTTTAATATATTGGTTTTTACCGATCTTAAAATAATCAGCACCCTTAATCTTGGTTATGGTTAATTGATATCTGTGTGCATTTGAATAATTTTGATAAAAGTACAAGTTATCCGCAAAATCATTTTGACTAATCTTGCCTTGATACTTAACTAATGTACCTTTACGCAAAAGCTTCTTAGTATGCTTACCTTTTTTATTATAAATATAGGCATTATGATTGAGCTTCAATTTATCTTTTTGACTAATTTGCCGTTTGTTAGTGGCTGCTAAAACCGTTTGTGACGGTTGAATCATTCCGACAGTAGGTGAAACTGCTAGTAAAGTGGCTACAGAAGTTAATACAATCTTTTGCTTTAATTTCATTTTTTTACCTCATCAAAATTCACTTATATTTTTAATTATAACAAGCAAAACATACTAATCTAGTGTTGGATGATTACTCGACGGAGTAGTCGTTCAACACTTTTTCTTTTACTATGTAAAGTGGAGATGAAGCCAATGCCGTGACTGCTTTGGACACATGATGTCGTAAACAA
>SKEH01000804.1_pt1 | contig 16372 bp, 17 predicted proteins | sample 4826571 | NCBI WGS metagenome assembly SKEH01 (sample SAMN11008814, study PRJNA524170) | human gut metagenome | biome: Human fecal sample; material: Feces; isolation source: fecal sample from pouch patient p29 | host: Homo sapiens | place: Israel: Tel-Aviv | collected 2016-09-14 | reverse complement strand
GGGGGGCCGCCGCCTTCCTGCGTTATATCGCTTTCTTAGAGAGCGACGAATAGAACGCCCAGCAAGGCCAGAATGCTCAGGCCTGCAAGGACATAGGCGAAGATATTGAAGGTGTTCATCTTCGAGGTGTACTTGGTGACGTGGCCGCTATTGACCTGCGCGGAATAGATGGCCAGCCAGATAGCAATACCGGCGGGAATCAGGCCCGTCAGGAATAGACCGACGACCGAGGTCGAGTCGTAGGCTAGCGAGCTGGAACGGTAGCCGCGGCTATTCATCTCACTCATCTCGAGGGCACGCAGGCCCACAACCATCCAGGCGTAGATGGCGAGCGCCAGGGCTCCCAGGCCGGAGCAGAAGGCGCCGATGGAGTAGTAGTAACCGGGGCCGCGGAAATCGCTGGTGGCGTCGCCGTAGGGGCGGCGGTGTTCTTCGGGGACGGTGTACTCGGCCGGGATACGATGGTAGGTATCGTCACGCTCGGGGTACGCGGCGGGTGCGATAGCCACTCCCGCGGGTGCACCGGGCTGACCGTTCGGAGCACCGTAGGCGGGCTGGAAGGAAGGGGCGGGGCCGGGTCCTCCAGGCTGAGCCTGCGAAGCGCCGTAGGGAGCGCTATTGTTCGATGCCGCGGCGAATCCGCCCTGGGCGCCGCCGGAAGCGGGGGTGGGGTTCTGGTTATCCATGGTGTGTCCTTGTTCGGGTGTCGCCGAGCTCCGGTGCGTGACGGTACGCTCCGAGAGCCCCCGGCAACGTGGGTATCCATTGGCTCTCTATCGTTCATCATACGGCTACGAAAGCTCAAGCGTCGCGGCGTCGGAACAATATCTACACTTTGATACTACGTCATGAGTTCTCTCTACGTCTTCTTACGTGACGTTCTCGTTACGATACGGTCGCACGTTCGCCCCGCAGCGGGTATAAAAATACCCGGCAGGTGCTCAAACGAGCGCCTGCCGGGTGGTAGAAACCTACCGCGGTTCTTCCTCTTAGAAACTTCTAAGCGATGTTTTACTTACTAGGTCCCTTAGGGAACTTTGAATCACTCTCAAGCATCCTTCTGACTACAAAAGTGACCAAAAGACCTCCTAAAATTGCACCTAGAATTGATACTGGATTAAAGAACTCCCCGTCTCTGGCAAATGAGATAATCACCCAGAACACCGGAACAATAGTGAGAAAAAATCCTAGTGTAAATATATTCTTCGTACGCATTGGACCTCTCCCAGGTTAAAGAGTGAGAGTGCAGGACGCTGCTGCAACAGCTAGCGCAGCGGCAATTACTGCCGGACCTCCAATGGCTTTTCCAAAACCACCAACAAATGCTGGCCCTAAAGCTCTTGCAATCGTGGAAGCAGCTAGCCCCCAATTCCAAGCAGAAATTGCGGTTGTGTTTGCATTCCCACGTCATATAGTGACGTATCTTACGTCACTACTCAGCAGTCTATCAGAGAGTCTCGCCAGATGTAACACGCAAATTTACATTACATGAAAAATATGCTTCTTCTGTCATACACACTCTCAGTGGCGGGTCCACTGCCGCATCTAATCGCCAGGTCGAGGCCCATGATAGTGGCCACCACGCCGTCGATCTTCTCGGTGGATTTTTCTTTGTCGGGTTTGATGATCCCGGCAGGGTCGGTGCGGATGAAGATGTTGTCCATCTAAACCTTTCGACGCCAGCCCATACTTTTTGACGTCAGCCCAAACCTTTTGACGCCCAACCCACTTACAATGAGGTCAACTGAGTACCCTCGGGCACGCCGGTACATCCCAGAACAGACCGACAATTGGGCATAAAAATACCCGGCAGGTGACGCCGTGGGGCGTCCTGCCGGGTGGTAGAAACCTACCGCGGTTCTTCCTCTGGATTGGAACCAAGTACCGCCCGTTCCCCAAGGGGTACGGGCGGATGGGAGATCGTGGAGATGCGGGGAATCGAACCCCGGTCCGATGTGGCGTCAACGGGGCTTCTCCGTGCGCAGTTTATGCGAACGCTACTTTTCGGCTCCGGTACTTGCATAAACACATATACCGACGAACCTAGTCACGTAAAAGTCCCGCCAGCCCCCGCAACAAGGGCTAGCAGCAGTGGCCTTTTAAGTCGATGCCGGTAACTGAGCCAAAGGCATGCTCAGGCCGACAGACGGCAACTCGCGCTTAGGCAGCGAGTGCAAAGTCAGTGCGCTTAGATTCTGCACTTAATTTTTTGCAGAGGGCGTTAACGAGATAACCCTGCATCCTCGGCACGCTTCACCCATCTCAACTCACATCGTCGAAACCGATCATCCCCCTATGCTTTTATCAAAAAGCCCACCGTCCTCTGAAAGTTTTCCTCAGCGTACCTAGACGCCGCGGTGCCATTCAAACACGGTAGAGATTCAGTATATCTGAGACACTAGAACGGGCGCAAGTCCCTCGAGACCTCCCCCGATGACGTGCACGCGCCGAGTGCCTGTCCCCAACATAGAGATTCCCAGAAAGCGAAAGGAGGGGTGGAGCCTCAGAAAATCTGAGACTCCGCCCCTCCCCTAACGCGCTCGTCAGGTGGCGTTCTAAAGTTTATTAACGTGCCGGGACGGTCATCAGGTCGTCCGGATCGTCACCGATCTGGCAGACCGCGTGGCCGTGACCGTCGTTAGTACCAACCTCGGCGCACTTCTGCATGGTCTGGAAGGTAAGGATATAGACAAAGACCATAATGAGGCCGAAGATAAAGGCCAGAGCACCGGTAATGATACCGGTAATTGCGAAGCCCTGACCCGCGCCGGCAGCCTTGGTCTGCTTCAGCGAGATGATACCCAGAACAACGGCAGCGATGCCAAAGAGCAGGCCGATTGCGAAGAAGCCGGTCAGAAGACCAACAATACCGAGAATCATCGAGGTGATAGCCAGAGCCGGGGTCTTCTTCGATGCCTGGTAGGGGTAGTTGCCCTGCTGGCCGTAGTTGTAGAGATCCTGGCCGGGCTGCTGGTAGGAGTTCTGCTGGTACTGGTAGTTGTTGTACTCACCCGGCTGGCCCTGCTGGGGGTAACCCTGGCCGTACTGGGAAGATTGCTGAGCCGAGGAGTCCTGGCCGTACTGGCCGAACTGGTTCTGGCTCTCCTGACCGTACGAGGACTGGTTGTAGGGGTTCTGGCCATACGAGTTCTGGCCGTAGGAACCCTGAGCGGACGAATCCTGACCGTATGAGGACTGACCGTACGAGGACTGATTGTAGGAGGACTGGCCGTACGCGTCGTTCTGCTGGGAAGAAGCAGGCTGCTGAGCAGCATAGGGGTTCTGCGCGTTCCCCTGGGGGTTTCCGTAGTTATTCTCAGACATCTGTCATTCTTTCTTTCACAGTTGCAGTGAACAGTTTCATCTCGCTCAACGCGCTACGTAGCGCCAAGCCTTACCCACAATTATATAAACAAGCCGCTCTTTGACCACATATCACGCAATTTTTTCATCAGGAGAGCCGTTACGCTCTCCATCCAGCAAATATGCTTCGGAGCCAGTGCGCGCGCTATCCCCGTGAGGAGGCAGCACCGTCTGCCCTAGAAACGGCTCAGGTTCTTGTACTCCGAGGGGCTCAGGGTCTGCTCGTGACCGCCCAGGGTGCACACGTAACCACCATCGGACGTCTCGTGACCGTTGTTGATGCACTCCTGACCCATCATGGCGTTCAGCACGATGACCGCGATGGTCACCGCGGTCACCACGAAGCTCACGACACCGGTCACGATACCGCCAATCGCCAGGCCCTTACCGGAAGCAGCGCCTCGACGCACCTGAACCAGCGCAACAATGCCCAGCACAATACCGGCCAAGCCGAGAGCAACACCGTAGATAAAAATACCGGTCAGAATACCCAAAATGCCGCATACCAAGGAGGCGATAGCCAGCCCCGAGCTCAGCTTCTGTTCCGCAACAGGATGCGGGGTGCGCTCCGCCGCTTCCTGCGCCGGTGCGGAAGCGGCATCTTCGGGCAACGGCTGAACGTTCGAGGACTCAGACATATCGGTCTCCTTACATAGATATAGTTTGTGGCGGCGCACGACGGAGCTTGGAATTGTAGGCAGCATCCGGTCGGCGCACTATCCACCTACCATTATAGGTAGGGGCACCCACCCTTCCCGAGGGAGAGAAGAGCGATGCGCCAGTCCCTAGCCGAGGTTGCGGTAACGCATCGCGCGGCGCGCCTCCAGGTCATCCTGACGCTCACGCAAAGCCTGACGCTTATCGTACTCACGCTTACCGGTCGCCAGGGCAATCTCAACCTTCGCACGACCATTCGAGAAGTACAGCTTCAACGGAACCACCGTGTAACCGGTCTCCTTCAGCTTCTGCGCCAACTTATTAATCTCAGAACGATGCAGCAGCAGCTTACGGCGACGACGAGCCGCATGGTTCGTCCACGTGCCGTAACCGTACTCCGCAATATGAATACCCTCGAGCCACAACTCGTTATCGGTCACCTGGCAGAAACCATCCACAATGGACGCCCCACCATCACGCAGAGACTTCACCTCGGTGCCCAGCAGAACAATACCCGCCTCATAGGTATCCACAATGTTGTAGTTGTGGCGAGCCTTCTTATTCTGGGCAATAATCGCGTTATTCGGGTCCTTCTTCGCGTCTTTCTTCTTTTTCTGAGCCATCACTCATTCCTTATACGTCTTAGCTCTCTTCAGCCGCGCGCCCCGAAGCACGCCAGCGAATACCAGCATCAATAAAGGCGTTCAAACCGCCATCCAAAACATTAGAGGTGTTACCCTCCTCATAGCCGGTGCGCAGATCCTTCACCATCTGGTACGGATGCAGCACATAGGAGCGCATCTGGTCACCCCAGCTTGCCTTAATATCGCCGGCAAGCTCCTTCTTCTTCGCGTCCTCCTGCTCCTTACGCAACAGCAACAGGCGAGACTGCAGCACGCGCAGGGCCGCCGCACGGTTCTGCAACTGCGACTTCTCATTCTGCATCGACACCACAATACCGGTCGGCAAGTGAGTCATACGCACCGCCGAATCCGTCGTATTCACCGACTGACCACCCGGGCCCGAGGAGCGGAACACGTCCACCTTAATCTCAGACTCGGGAATCTCAATAGCGTCCGTCTGCTCAATCAGAGGAATTACCTCAACCGCCGCGAAAGAGGTCTGGCGGCGTCCCTGATTATCGAAGGGTGAAATACGCACCAGGCGGTGAGTACCCGCCTCCACCGACAGGCGGCCAAAAGCGTACGGTGCGTTCACCTCGAAGGTCACCGACTTCAGGCCCGCCTCCTCAGCGTAGGAGGTGTCCAGAACCTTCGTCGGGTAGCCGTTCTTCTCCGCCCAACGCAGGTACATGCGCAGCAGCATCTCCGCGAAATCAGCGGCGTCCACGCCACCAGCGCCCGAACGGATCGTCACCACAGCCTCACGCTGATCGTACTCACCGGAGAGGAGGACCAAAACCTCCAGCTCTTCCAGCTTGGCGCGAATCTGGCCGCATTCCTCCTGAGCATCTGCCAGTAGTTCGGCGGCGGTCTCAGCATCCTCGGCCTCGGCAAGCTCCACCATCACCTCAACATCGTCAATGCGAGAGGACAGCGAGCGCAGACGATTCAGCTCCGACTGCTTGTAGGAGAGGGCACTCGTCACCTTCTGGGCATGCTCAACATCATCCCACAAATCGGGGGCGGCGGCCTGTTCGGACAGCTCCTCAATGGCGCGCTCAATCCCCTCGATGTCGCTCACTGCGGCAATCGAGGCAAAGATAGCGCGAAGCTCTTTAATCTCAGCGGAAAAATCGAAGGATGCCATAGCTTTTAACACTATCGCGAAACGGCCAGAAAGTCCCGCCGTTACAGCCCGCAACAGCCCACAGCACAGAAGGATAAGGCAGGCAGAGGGCAGAACCCGCGCAACGAAGACCTAAAAAGGGCATAAAACGAGGGCGCATCCGCTAGCCGTTACACTACCTTGCGGATGCGCCCTCGCAGTCTAGGGGGCTCACAACACACCAATAAGCGAGTGAACCGATACGCCCGTGCCGACACGCCCGTGCGCCGTTGATGGACGCACTAATCGGTGGACGGGCCCTGGCTCGTCTTCAAACGCGACGAACCGTGAGCGGTCACCTCAATACCATCAGGCACCAGAATCGACAGTAGCGGCGGACGAATACGAGCCGACAGATATACGTGCACACTCTGGTCAGAATCCACAGACACGTTCTCCAGACGCAACGCCTGAAAATCCTGCCCCGGCTGAACCTCAGCCAGGTACGCACTCGCATACTCCCACGCCGCCGAACCACTCGCCTCATCCGGAGTGCGCATCGTGCGGGTAATCGAGTTCGCCTGAGCGTCCGCCATATCCTGCAGATGCTGAGTCTGCAGATACGCGCCAGTAATCGCCACCGTCACCGAACCGATGAGCAGAAGCAACGCCAGCATGCCCACAATCAGCGGGGCAATACTGCCCTCTTCCGGGCCCGAAGCGATCGGGTCAGCGGCGAGCGCCCGGCTCTGCGCACGGGCACGAACCTGTAGATGGGCACGACGGTATGTGTTAGCGTAGCGCTCCCGCACAGAGGAAAGCAGGCGAGCGGGCGAGAACAGATGAGCGGGCGAACCATTAGGAATCAGCATGACCAGACCCCCAACTCGTCGCATGAGAACTTACCGGAAGCACGCCGCCACCCATAAACGAAGGCAGCAGCGGCAGACGCGCCTGAACCGTCACCGTGGCGTACGCCTTCGTACCCGAGACACACTCCCCCGACGCACAGCTCAACGACACGCTCACATCGGAAGGCTCAACCCCGTAATCCGCGGCAGCATGCACCGCCAAACGCTGAGCCAAATCCGGGCCAACCGACGAATCCTGCGGCTGCTCCTGCACATACAGCACCACCTGGGCGCTCGCCGCATGAGCTGCCATCACCGAAGACTGCAAGCTGAAAATCGTCAGAATGCCGTAGAGCACCGGGATGAGCAGAGTAATGCCCAAACCCAGGAACTCTACAATGGCGCTGCCCTCTTCAGAGTCGTGTTGCTCAGAAAGAGGCCGATCAGAGCGGCTCTTCAGGCGTTCCTTCACCCGCTGTCGAAGCGAAAAGTCGCTAATCACCGGAACGCTGCTCCGCATAAATCGCATGCCCCTTCACCTCAATAGAATCCGGAAAACCCCACGGACCCAGCACCGGCAACGGCGACTTCACCGTCACCTCCAAAGTGCGCACGCCCGTAGAATCACTACTCTGACGGTACGAAATATTCTCAGCATACGAGGACGGAAGAACCCCCTCAATCATCTGACGGGTACGCTCCATGCCCTCCTGCGGAGTGCGGTCACGCATCGTACCGTACCGTGCCCCAGCCGCCGCAGCATCCACCAACATGGTTCGTGCATACAGGGCGAAAGAAACCTGCAGAATCGCCATGGTCAGCAACACCAACAGCGCACCGACCATGACGAATTCCGTGCTGGCGTCACCGCGCTCGCTCTCCTCCACAGAATATTCCGCGGAGGATAGCTCAGCGGCAGTCAGCTCAGAAGCGATGCGAGGCTTACGCATTACTGGTGAACCAGAGCAATCGCGTCGTTGAACATCTTGGTCAGAGCGGGCTGAGCAATCGCCAGGATAGCGGCAACCAGCACGGCGCTCATCATGGTAATCATGACCCAGCCGGGCACGTCGCCGCGCTCGGGATCATCCTGCTTGTTCTTCAGGCGCAGAGCCAGCACGGATGCGATAGCCAGGGCAATCAGCACGGTGAGGGTGGTGCGGAAACGACGGAACATGATTTTCTCCTTCTATCAAAGGGTGTAGTGTGTGGTTGGTGCGGCGCGCCGGGCAATCAGCCCAGCCCACCGCGGTGCAGCAGGTACGGTGTGTACCCGCCGCAAAATCTAAAAGTTCAAACGCATGAGCGACAGGCCCGGGAAGACCGCAAAAATTACGGTCAGCGGCAGGATGAAAAACACCACCGGGGCGAGCATCGCAATCTCCTTCTTACCGGCTGTTTCCATCAGCTCACGCTTAGCGTTATCGCGCACATCCTGAGCCTGCGCACGCAACACATCAGCCAGAGGGGTACCGCGCTCAATCGCAACAGCAATACCCTCAACGAAGCGGCTCAACGCCGGAACGCGAGTACGCTCCGCGAACTCCTGCAGCGCGCTCAGTAGTGAAACGCCGGTGCGGGTCTGCGCCAAAATCTCAGAAAACTCACGAGCCAACTCGCCGCGAGAGGTCAAACAGATACGTTCCAAAGCCGCCAGCGCCGACTCGCCCGCCGTCACCGACAGAGCCATCATCTCCGCCAGCGCCGGGAACTCAGCAACCAGCTGCTTCTCACGCTTAGTCACCGCCTCACCCAGCCACCAGTCACGCGCCAGAAAGCCGCTCAAACCGCTCACCAGCACCAGCACAAGAGCCACCAGGATGGAGAAACGCTCCTGCACCACGCCAATGACGGTCAGAGCGCTCATGACGGTCACACCGGCAAGCGCCCACAGCAGCTGCTCAGCACGAAACGCGCTCACACTCTGCGAAGAGCCAGCACGACGCAGACGCTCCTGCACCGAACTATCACTCAGCGACGAGCCGCTCAACGACGAAGACAGCGAACGCAGAAGCGGCGCGCAGAACGCCGAAATCGCCTCCAGCAGGCTCGGCTCACGGCGCTCCTGCTCCTTCAGCAGAGACTCACGCAGAGTCTCACCGCGCAGCTGCGATGCCACGCGATCGGCGAAGGAAACGCTTCGAGTATTCAGAACCGACGAAAGAATCAGGCCCAGGCCGGCCGCCAGCAACAGGGCAAACACAATGGGAAGGTTCATCCGAAGACCCTCCGTTCGCGCGGAAGCTCACCGATGCGAAGCATCAGACGATAGGCGGCCAGCGAAACCGTCGCCCCGGCCATCATGAGCACGGCCCCGGCAAAGGAGTTGTACACCATGCGCGCCGCCGGCTGCGTAGCCATCAGGCAGAGCACGAACCAGGGGGCCACGCACGAGAGCCGGGCCGCATTCACTGTCCAGGATTGGCGGGCCAGAAGCTCCGAGCGGGTGCGGGCATTATCGCGCAGAAAATCGCTCAGCGTGCCCAGCAGCTTGCCCAGGTCAGAGCCTCCCACCTCGCGAGCAATCTTCAACGCCTCAATAATGGTGTCCGCCACCGGGTCAGAGAGATACTCCTTCAGACGGTTCAGCGACGGCACAAACTCACCCGATGCACGGTAATCACGCGAGAAATGGGCGAAGGCCCCGCGAAGCTCCTCCGGGCCGCGATAGGAGAGCTGAATCAGTGCCTCCGGCAGGGAAAGGCCCGCACGAATCGCCGAACGCAGGTGGTCGACGGCATCCGGCCACAGCTGCCAAATACGGGCATCCGCCGCGCGGGCACGATGATTCACAATCACACGAGGCGCCGCAAAACCACCAATCAGGCCCAGCAGACCTAGCGGCAAAAGCTGAGTAAGCATCAGCAGCAGAACCGACGCGCTCACACCGCTGGCGACGCTCACCCACATGAACGTGCGAGGAGTCAGCGAATGCATACCCGCCTTACGCAACGCCACAACCAGCGCCGGGTCATTACTCGGCTTCGGTGGCTTGCCGTTATCAGGAAAGCAGGAAAGATAAATCAGGCAGACGCCCAACCCCAAAATCAGGCTGAGGAAAAGCGGCATCACTGCCCCGCTTTCGCGAGGGCCAGCACCTGTTCGGGACGATGTCCCGCACGTACCCAGCGTTCGGCGTTCGGCAGTTCCAGGGCCACGCAGACCATGCGCCCATCACGTCGCACAAATAGCGGCGACATCTCAATCACCCCGTCCTCGACACGACCGCCGAGCATGCTAATCTCCTCGACCCGGCGCTGCCCGCGGGTATCGCGGCCGCAGTGAACCACGATGTCAAAGCACGAGGCCACGGTGGGCACCACGAATGAGGAGGAGATATTCTCGCCCGCCAGTAGCGGCAGGGTGCAAATCTTTGTCACGGCGTCGCGTGCCGAGTTCGCGTGAATCGTGCACATGCCGGGCAGACCCGCGTTGAGCGCAATCAGCATGTCCAGAGATTCTGCCTCGCGTACCTCGCCAATGAGGATGCGGTCCGGGCGCATACGCAGGGCCTCCTTGACCAGGCGGCGCAACTCGATGGCGCCGGTACCCTCAAGGTTCGGCTGGCGGCATTGCATGCCCACCACGTCTCGCAGCGGCACGGAGAGCTCAAAAATCTCTTCGCAGGTGACCACGCGTTCCCGCGGCGGAATCGATGCAGATAGGCAATTGAGCATCGTGGTCTTGCCCGACTGGGTTGCACCCGAGACGAGGATATTCATGCCGCTCTCCACCGCCGCGTGCAGCAGGGACGCCGCGCCGGCGCTTAGCGAGTTCATGCGGACCAGATCGGGCAGGCGGCGGGCCCGCACCACGAACTTACGAATGTTGATGCTCGTGTGCCTGCGGGTGATATCCGGGATTACCGCGTGCAATCGGGAGCCATCCGGCAGGGAAGCATCCACGAAGGGAGAGGAAAGGTCCAGGCGACGGCCCGAGGGCTTGAGCATGCGCTCCAGCAGGCTGTTGATGGCCCGGGGGCTCAGATGCAGGCCGGTGAGCTCGCTTTCGCCGTTGCGCGCGATGAAGATTTCATCGGGCGAGTTAATCCAGATCTCCTCAACGCTCTCATCATCGAGGAAGGGCTGGATGACCCCGAAACCGCAGATTTCATCGTGGAGCCGCTGGATGACGACGCTCCGCTCCCCCACATCGGGCAGGGAGACGCGGGTGCGCTTCTGCTCATATTCGTCCAAACATTCACCGATGAGCGCGCGTACGGCATCCCGGTCCTCTCGAGGGTCCAGGTTGCGACGGCGCATGGCCTTGCGAATGTTCTCCTCAAGTAGATCCAGGTGTTCCATTTTGGTATTCGGAACGGTGTTCTCCATTGAAATAATCCGATGCTGCGGTGTGTGGTGGCGTTACATGCAACTTTGCGACTGTAACCTATTACTTCCATCATCCTAGCCACAGGGCATCAAATTTATCAAAACTATATATTTCGCTACTTAATATTTACAGGTGTAGTTTTTCGATATTTTCTATCGTGATATGTGCCATTTCTACGCGGGGAATACCCGGATCAGTACAAACGCCCTAGTCAATCGCCACAAGTATTCTTCTCCGCCCTTGGGAGGTAGCTTGCAGCATCTAGCGCCAAGCCCATCTTCCTACCACGAATACGTGCGTAACATTTGGTGCTTTATCCACATCGCGGATTTGGCCAGGACCATCCGCGCTGTCCCTCACGAGCCGATAACCCCGCAACGAAAGAGCGCAGTGACAGGGCACGGCAAAGGGGCGTGCACTCCCCTCACGGGAATACACGCCCCTTCACCATGACGCTTAGCGTTTAGTCACCGCCGCGAATTACCTTCACGGCCTCCTTAATCGGGCCGTCGAATCGAAGGTTACCGTGCTCCAGCACCACGCCGCGGTCACAAATCTTAGACACCAAATCCAGGTCATGGCTCACCACGGCAAGAGTCTTACCGGCAGAGCACAGCTCCTGAATCTTCGCAATACACTTCTTCTGGAACGGCTCATCGCCCACCGCAAGAATCTCATCCACCAGGAAGATATCCGGGTTCGTATGAACCGCAACCGAGAAGGCCAGACGCAGGTACATACCCGAAGAGTAGAACTTCACCTCGGTATCGATAAAGTCGTGAATCTCAGCGAAATCAACAATCGAATCGAAGGAAGCCTCAATCTCATCCTTGGTCATACCCAAAATCGCGCCGTTGAGGTACACGTTATCGCGGCCGGTCAGATCAGGGTGGAAACCAGCGCCCACCTCAATCAGACCCGCAATATTGCCGCGAGTAAGAACCTCACCTTCATCAGCGCGCATCACGCCAGAAATCATCTTCAGCAGCGTGGACTTACCCGAGCCGTTCAGACCCAGAAGAGCCACACGCTCGCCCTGACGAATATCCAGGCTCACGCCGTTGAGTGCATTGAACTTCTCCGAAAGATCACCCTTGCGGCCCTTAATCAGCCACACAAAAGCTTCCTTCATCGAACGGGTGTGGCGCAGAACGAAGCGCTTCACCAAATTCTCCACGTGAATCACCACGGGAGCGTCCGGGCTCACCGGCGGGAACTCAAGCTTCTTAATATCCACAGATTCAGAGCTCCTGGGCGAAGTTGCCCTCAAACTTACGGAAGAGCAAATCACCGATCAAAACGGTCAGCAGAGAAATACCAATGGCAATCGGAGTCCAGAAGCTGAAGAGATGCGGAACCACCTGCGAAGCAGGAAGCGCCAAATCCTCAGGACGGAGCGTCGGATGCCAGAAGCCATAGTGGAACAGCTCCACCGCAACGGTCAGCGGGTTAATCATGAACACGTTGAACACCCACGGGTAGAGAGTGTCACGCACCATGGTCCAGGAGTACAGCACCGGCGAGAACCAGGTAGCCACCATCAGCAGCATGTCCACAATGTTCTCCGAATCTCGGAAGAACACGTTAGCCACACCGAAAATCAGACCCAGACCATAGGACAGCAGCATCACGATGAGCATGCCCGCCAGAATCGACCCGAAAGCCAACGCGGACGGATGCCAACCCACCGCAAAACACGCCAGAAGCATGACCACAATCTGCGGCACAAAATGCACCAGAGCCACCCACACCGTCGACAGCGAGAACAACTCACGCGGCAGGTAAATCTTGCGAATCAGAGCGCTGTTAACCACCATGGCGCGAGCACCATTGCCGAACCCCTCCGAGAAGAAGTTAATGGCAATCATGCCCGAGAATAGGTACACCGCATAGTTGTGCATACCGCGTTCCAGGCCAAGGAAAAGACCCATGGCAATGTAGAACACCAGGAACTGCACGCCCGGCTTAATGTACGACCACAAAATACCCAGCACCGAGCCGCGGTAGCGGACCTGGATTTCCTTATCGACCAGCAGTCGAAGCAGGTAGCGATTCTTCATCGCATCCAGAATGCCGCGCCCGCGACCGGGCGCCTTCAGGGGAACAGACTTCAAATCGCTCATCGGGTCAGCTCAGAATCCGTATGCTCAGCAAAGGTCTTAGCCCACGCATCGTAGGAGGCAACCTCTGCGGCCTTCGAACGGTACAGGTCGCGCAGCTTCTCCCAGCCGGTCACCAGCTGAGCGTGCAGCTTCGCGGCGTGAATCAGCTTCGACTTCAACTGCTCGGGGTCACGACGGTACCAGAAGAGACCGGTACCCTCAGCGTTCGTGGCCAGAGCCGAGTCGAACTTCGACAGGGTCCACCAGTTGGTTTCACCGTAGTTCAGCTGAATCTGCGGATGCGCCTTCGCTTCTTCGCTCACGGGCTTGAAGAGCTGGCGACCCACGGTCTTCGCGGTCCACGAAGCAAGCTTCTTGTAACCGGGGGACGCGAAGGAGCGGCGACCGCGGAACGGCGGCTTCTTCGACTGGATAGCCGGGAAGTCATCCACGTTCGGCTTCACCTGAGACTCCGGGTACTCCTTAGCCATCGCGCGAATCACCGGCAGACGCTTCGAGAGCGAGGGGTGCAGGTGATCGGGGCCCGACAGCAGGTCCTCGAGAGCCAGCAGACGGCCGGCCTCGGTGTAGTACTGCATCGACAGGGTGTGCTTGACGTCAAGGAACAGCGAATCCAGCAGCACGCGGCCACCCTTGTCGAAGGGAGAGTGCAACAGGGCCGTGATGAGACGGTTACGCTCGTGGTAGTAAGCCTGCCAGCCGACGGAATCGTCCTTATCGGTCCAGGACACGTGCCACACGCCGGCGCCGGGGAAGGACACGGTCGCGAAGCCCGCGGCCTTAGCGCGCAGGCCGTACTCGGCGTCGTCCCACTTCAGGAACAGCGGCAGGGACAGGCCGATCTCCTTGATGACCGCGGTCGGGATGAGGCACATCCACCAGCCGTTGTAGTCCACATCCACGCGGCGGTGCAGCCACGGGGTGTTACGCAGGTTGTGGTGGCCCAGGTTGTGGCCCATCGCCATGTCTTCGTGCGGCTTAGCGTAGAAGTTACGCCACGGATCCACGACCTCACCGAACGCGTGCAGGACCGAGCGGTCGAACATGTCAAACATGTGCGCGCCCACGATGGTGGGCTCCTTGCAGTAGTTTGCGAAGGTCACCATTCGCAGAATCGACTCGGGCTCAACGATAACGTCGTCATCCAGCAGCAGCACGTAGTCGGAGCCGTTGTTCACGGCCTCGAACATGCCGCGTGAGAAGCCACCGGAACCGCCCAGGTTGCCCTGGTTAATGATGCGGAACTTGCCCGCCAGAGGCTTGACGACCTCTTCGAAGTCCTCGTGGTCCTGAACCTTCTGGGTGCCCTGGTCGACAATCAGGAACTCGTGCACGGCATCGAAAATCTCGGGGCTCTCGCCCAGCGCACGAATGTTGTTGATGCAGTACTCCACCTTGTTCATGGTGGTAATCTGCACGGTTGCCTGGCCGGCCTTCACGTCGGCGCGGGGCTCGATATCGCCCAGCCAATTTGCCTCGACCAGCTCGAGGTCGGTGGTGCCTGACAGGTCGAACCAGTACCAGCCACCGTCACCGAAGGGTGCCAGGGGCATCGTGAAGGTGGTGGTCTCCTCGCCGGAGAGCAGCTTGGCGTCCACACGCTGGATCACGCCACGGCCGTTGGATTTGTACACAATGACCATGCCCTCGCCACGGGTCTGAACGCTCAGGGTGACCTTCTTCAGGTCGGTCCAGCGGCGCCAGTACGAAGCGGGGAAGGCGTTGAAATAGGTACCGAACGACAGGCTCTGGCCCGCGCTCACGGTGATGGAGCGGCGGCTGTTCAGGCTGTTCGCGGCATCACGGTTCGCGCTAGCGTTCGATACAGACTGACCGGAGGTGTTCATCGCCTCCGCGATGGAGGTCGAGGCGTCGCCGTCGATACGGGTGGGCAGCTGAACGCCGGTTGCAACGCCCGCATCCACGTAGAGGGGCACGACGTCGGTCTCAACCGCGCTCGGGAAAATGACCCGCTGCAGAGTCTTCAAAGTCTGAGTAGCCATAACTATGCGTCCACACCACCGGATTCGATCTTGGCACCGTCGGTGAAGTGCGGGCGGATCTTGTTGTCAAACATCGACAGTGCCGAGGCGATGGCCATGTGCATGTCCAGATACTTGTAGGTACCCAGGCGGCCACCGAACAGCACGTTATCCTCACCCTTAGCCAGGTCGCGGTAAGCCAGCAGCTTCTCGCGATCTACGGCAGTGTTCACCGGGTAGTAGGGCTCGTCACCCTTGTTAGCGAAGCGGGAGAACTCACGCATAATGACGGTTGCGTCCTTGGTGTAGTCACGCTCCGGGTGGAAGTGACGGAACTCGTGGATACGAGTGAAGGGGACGTCAGCATCGGGGTAGTTCATCACGGAGCAGCCCTGGAAGTCCTCAATCGGCAGAACTTCTTCTTCCAGGTCGATGGTGCGCCAGGACAGATCGCCCTCGGCGTAGTCGAAGTAGCGGTCCACCGGGCCGGTGTAAACCACGGGAATCTGGCCGAGCACGTTCTCGCGGGAGTACTCGTGGCCGGGCTCGAAGAAATCGGTGTTCAGGTGAACCTCGATATTCGGGTGTGCGGCCATGCGCTCCAGCCAAGCGGCGTAGCCGTCGACCGGCAGGCCCTCGTACTTATCGTTGAAGTAGCGGTTGTCGTAGGTATAACGCACCGGCAGACGGGAAATGATGGATGCGGGCAGCTCCTCCGGCGGGGTCTGCCACTGCTTTGCGGTGTAGTGCTTGATGAAGGCCTCGTACAGGGGGCGACCAATCAGGGAGATGCCCTTATCGTTGAGGTTCTGCGGGTCGGTACCAGCCAGCTCGCCAGCCTGCTCAGCAATCAGCACCTTTGCCTCTGCCGGCGAGTAGGCGGCGTTGAAGAACTGGTTGATGGTACCGAGGTTAATCGGCATGGGGTACACGATGCCGTTGTGGCGGGTGTACACGCGGTGCACATAATTCGTGAAGTCGGTGAAGCGGTTCACATACTCCCACACGCGCTCGTTGGAGGTGTGGAACAGGTGAGCGCCGTAGCGGTGCACCTCAATGCCGGTCTGCTTCTCCTTCTCGCTGTATGCGTTACCGCCAATGTGGGAGCGACGGTCCAGCAGAGCGACTTTCAGGCCCAGCTCGGTGGCGGCCTGTTCTGCGATGGTCAGGCCGAAGAGGCCCGATCCGACAACTACGAGGTCAGCAGTCAATGTTTTCTCCTGTATTATCACGGCGCCCCGACCCCTATCGGGGCTGGTTTTCGCCTTCCAGACCGGGCATTTCCCCGCTGGTTCGGGGAGGGCACGATCCGCGTGGGCGGGGCACACCTTGCCCC
>SKEH01000803.1_pt1 | contig 16377 bp, 17 predicted proteins | sample 4826571 | NCBI WGS metagenome assembly SKEH01 (sample SAMN11008814, study PRJNA524170) | human gut metagenome | biome: Human fecal sample; material: Feces; isolation source: fecal sample from pouch patient p29 | host: Homo sapiens | place: Israel: Tel-Aviv | collected 2016-09-14 | reverse complement strand
CTGTCCGCAATCCTCGGTGATGCGATCAACCTCGGGCTGACCAAGATGGCCGAGTCGAGCCCCGGCCTGACCTACGCCAAGCTGTCCTGGCTGCAAGCCTGGCACATCCGCGACGAAACCTATTCGGCGGCCTTGGCCGAGCTGGTCAACCACCAGTATCGCCACGCCTTTGCCGCCCACTGGGGCGACGGCACGACCTCATCCTCCGATGGCCAGCGCTTCCGCGCGGGTGGCCGGGGCGAGAGCACCGGGCACGTCAACCCGAAGTACGGTAGCGAGCCGGGACGGCTGTTCTATACCCATATCTCCGACCAGTACGCGCCGTTCAGCACCCGCGTGGTGAATGTCGGCGTCCGCGATTCCACCTATGTGCTCGACGGCCTGCTGTACCACGAGTCCGACCTGCGGATCGAGGAGCACTACACCGACACGGCCGGCTTCACCGATCACGTCTTTGCCCTGATGCACCTGCTAGGCTTCCGCTTCGCGCCGCGCATCCGCGACCTCGGCGAAACCAAGCTGTACGTGCCGCAGGGCGTGCAAGCCTACCCGACGTTGCGCCCGCTGATCGGCGGCACCCTGAACATCAAGCACGTGCGTGCCCACTGGGACGACATCCTGCGCCTGGCCAGCTCGATCAAGCAGGGCACCGTCACCGCCTCGCTGATGCTGCGCAAGCTCGGCAGCTACCCGCGCCAGAACGGACTGGCCGTGGCCCTGCGCGAGCTGGGCCGGATCGAGCGCACGCTGTTCATCCTGGACTGGCTGCAAAGTGTTGAACTGCGCCGCCGCGTGCATGCCGGCCTGAACAAAGGTGAGGCGCGCAACTCGCTGGCCAGGGCGGTGTTCTTCAACCGCCTTGGGGAAATCAGGGATCGGAGCTTCGAGCAGCAGCGCTACCGGGCCAGCGGCCTCAACCTGGTGACGGCGGCTATCGTGCTGTGGAACACGGTGTACCTGGAACGCGCCACCCAGGGGTTGGTCGAGGCCGGCAAGCCGGTGGACGGCGAGCTGCTGCAATTCCTGTCGCCGCTGGGCTGGGAGCACATCAACCTAACCGGCGATTACGTCTGGCGGCAGAGCCGCAGACTGGAAGACGGGAAGTTTCGGCCCTTACGGATGCCCGGAAAACCTTAGCGTACGATTTTTTCCGAATTCTGCGGGCTCCCCTAATATGGATGACGGATGGCTGGCCGCTGTATGAATCCCGCCTGAAGGGAAAGCTGCACGTAATCAGCAAGCGATATACGCAGCGAATTGAGCGGCATAACCTGAATCTGAGGCAGCACCTGGCACGGCTGGGACGGAAGTCGCTGTCGTTCTCAAAATCGGTGGAGCTGCATGACAAAGTCATCGGGCATTATCTGAACATAAAACACTATCAATAAGTTGGAGTCATTACCCGTTTTGGATGCCGGTATATTTTTAACGGTGGATTATTGCTGTTCTGTCTGGCTTCGCTCACATGTGCCCTTACGCCCTCTGTCGATATATTGATTGCGGCACGTAGTCTACAGGGCGCTGGGGCGGCGTTGATCCTGCCAACGTCTTTGGCATTGCTCTCTCATGCCTGTGCCGGAGATTCTGTGGCAAGAAGTCATGCTATAGGATGGTGGAGTGCAATAGGCGGGGCGGTGAGTGCAATGGGGCCAGTTGCCGGGGGGCTGCTTATTACATCCTTCGGGTGGCGCTCAATATTCTTTGTAAATTTACCGGTATGTCTGTTCAGTCTTTGGGCCACCAATCGGTATGTGACGGAAACACAAAAGACTGACAGTAAGAGTTTTGACTTACCCGGTCAGTTCCTTGCAATTTTACTGTTGTTTCTGGTCACCTATTCAGTTATCGAGTCAGGTGGGAAAGGATGGCTTAATACAGAAGTATTGACAGGGCTCGGAATGGCGTTGTTCGTAGGGCTCATCTTTGTCGTCAGAGAAAATCATATAGCAGAGCCGATGATCCCACTCTCGATATTTCGAAACTCTGTACTGACCATAGCGGTTATTCTGGGGTTGCTTTCCAATCTGACCTTTTACGCCTTGATTTTTATACTCAGTATTTTCTTCCAGAGTGTAAAAGGATTCACACCTACCGAGATGGGACTGGCTTTGCTGCCTTTCACGGTAATTATGATCGCCAATGTCGCAAGTAGTCGTCTCGCTGGGTATTTTTCAGCTCGTCTGACCGTGGCCGGCGGGGGAATTTTATGTGTCCTGAGCTTCGTGGTATTACACGGGCTTGAACACGATACACCGTATTATATTGTCATGCTGAGTATGTTCTTACTGGCTATTGGTTCAGGTATCAGTACGCCAGCTCTTACATCAGCCATACTGAGCAATGTATCATCAAGTCGTTCAGCAACGGCCTCAGCCATTTTTAATGTATCTCGTCAGGTTGGGAGTGCTCTTGGTGTCGCATTATTAGGGGGCATGATAATCGGAGATACAGGTGATATGACGGCAGGAGCCAGGCTGGCTTTCGATATTTCAGTGATTCTCAGGATGGCGGGCGTAGTGTTGGCAGTTTTATTTCTTTGATATGAATTAAGACAGGATGCAGGAATATTGATGTTCCCGGGCAGGTCTGTGTCGGTGACACCATTACCGGGCTCGATCTCGCGCTGGGCGATGTGGGGATCACCTACTGCCCGGAGAAACGGGCTGAGCCTTACCTCGCCAGCGGCAAACTTCGGATCGTGCTGCCAGAGTGGTCCCCGCTGGCGCCGGCGATGTATCTCTACTACCCCGGCTACCGGAATATTCCGCCGGGATTGCGCGAGCTGATTGATGTCCTGAAAGAAAGAATGGAGGAATAACGTGGGTTATCAGATGGTTGACATCCTTAATGTCATACCCGGGAAGCCAGAATAAGATAAAACCTGCACTTCCTGCTGCATCAAGTACATGTAATATTTTTTCTGATTGTCGAACATCTTTACAGACCCACTCGTTTGTCCCAGATGAGCCGTTCCGCGTAATAATCCATCACATTGCCTTATCCTGCCTTCCAAATGAGAAATACAGATAGATCACAGGCTCAGACTTGTGCGTCAAATCACATAAATAAAAATCAGTCAATAAATTTGTTTTAATTAGTTAATAATTTTGAGATTGTGCAAACAGTTCTGAAACGCACGAATTTCAATACATAATTTATGTGATCTATCTCGCATAATTCATGGGTAAGTATCAACTTAAGAGGCTGAAAATGCACAAGAGATTCACAGAACACTTCCCTAAATTATCATCGGTTGTGGCTGATGCACTTCTCCCTATCATCGACAGTGATATGTTTGACGGCATTCTTTCCCAGTCAGACATTCAGATGCTGAAAAGCAAAACGGGGCTGAATGACGATGAACTTGCCCTTTCACTGCTCCCCATCGCAGCAGCATATGCGGTAGTTCCTATCTCAAAGTTCCAGGTTGGCGCTATTGCAAGGGGGATTAGTGGGGCCTGGTATTTTGGCGGGAACATGGAGTTCTTCCATACGCCATTACAACAAACAATTCATGCTGAACAGTGTGCGATCACTCACGCCTGGATGAGTGGTGAAAAAGGGCTGGAAACCATTACGGTCAATTACACACCATGTGGTCATTGTCGTCAGTTTATGACGGAACTAAACAGTGAAAGAGCTTTAAAAATCAGCCTGCCAGGAAGGCCTGTAGCCACGCTCAATGACTATTTGCCGGATTCATTCGGGCCACGTGATCTGGGGATCACTAAATTGCTACTGGACTCAACTAATAATCACTATGTTGATAACAGTAAGGATGATTTAGGTTCAATGGCTATTAAGTCGGCTAATATAAGTCATGCCCCTTATACTGGTTCTCATAGTGGTGTTGCATTGCGCACTAAATCCGGAAAAACATTCTGTGGGTCTTATGCAGAAAACGCAGCATATAACCCAAGTATTCCACCGCTGCAAGCTGCAATCATTATGATGTATATTAAAGCCGGAGAGGATGAAATTGTTGAAAAGGTTGTTCTGGCTGAAAAAAGCAATCCATTAATTACTCAAGCTAATGCGACAAAAGAATTGAATTCCGCATTGGGGAGTGATAATTTCAAAGTGATATCGTTAGATATCAACTAACCGGTCTAAAGCCCCACGCATGTGGGGCTTTTTTTATTTGCTTATCTTCCGTTTGCTTCCGCTTACTTTGAAAACATGAGAGTTTGTTCAATGAATGCAGATGCCTCCGGTTTTAGAATAGTTAAATAAGATGGAGATTAGTTATGTATCTTGAAGAACGCAGGCTGGCAATAATTCAACACCTGATTGAGAATGATAATGGCAGTGTTGCCTATTATTCGGCACGGTTTGGTGTTTCAAAAGAAACGATAAGGCACGATCTTAATGCGCTGGCAGAATCAGGTTTTGTTCGTCGCTGCCATGGTGGTGCCATTTTGTCCAAGAGAAATTTGCTGTCTGAATTGAGTTCAGGAAATAGTAATGAATTATTAGAATTGCTGAAGAAAATAAATTCTGATTCTGAAATTTTTAATGACTATCGGGGACAAAAAAAAATGAGCGGCAGAGTTTGCGTTTTTGGATCATTCAACGTTGATATAGTGGCTAAAGTTTCCCGGTTCCCGCGAGGGGGGGAATCTTTAATGGCGCTTGGCAGCAGTGTTGGACCGGGAGGGAAAGGAACTAATCAGGCCACGGCAGCGAGCAAAGCAGGTGCTTATGTACACTTTGTATCTAAGGTAGGAAAAGACCAGTTCAGCCGAATGGCCTCTGAACATCTGACGCTATCCGAAATTGACTCCTTTAATCTGTATCAGTCAGACACAGAGCCTACTGGTTCAGCCATCATATACGTTTCTCAGGATGATGGCGAAAACATGATTGCAATCTATTCAGGTGCAAACATCACCGTCACTGATGCTGAGGTTCAGGGTATATTCCCTGCACTAAAAAAATCAGACATCCTCCTTGTACAGTTGGAGAACAACTTTGAAGCCACTTTTTCACTGGTGAAATCAGCCCGTGAATTGGGGAAGAAAGTTATATTAAACCCGGCACCTTATTCTCCCAAAGCAAAAGAGTTTTTGCCATTTATTGATATTATTACCCCAAATGAAACCGAAGCATCCCTGCTATCAGGAATTGCTGTGACAGATATGGAGTCTGCCAAAACAGCAGCTAAAGAAATTCAGGCGCTGGGGGTTACTACCGTTTTAATTACAATGGGCTCAAAAGGTGCTCTTTTATTAAACGATAATAAATTCCACCATATTAAACCTTATCCGGCGGTTGTCGTTGATACCACAGGCGCTGGCGATGCATTTAATGGAGCACTTGCCGCAACGTTAGCTTCGGGCAGGGATTTAATCTATTCGGCCAGCTGGGCTTCTGCATTTGCATCAATGGCAGTTGAATTAGAAGGGGCATCATCGATGCCGGATATAAATCTGGTTAACGCTAAGTTTACTGATCATCAGTTGTCGTAATAATTTAGATTTAATCAGCAGAGGTAGAAAAATGTAATTAACGTTCCCTACGAAAATAATAACAACTTACTTGTGAGGTATAAAGTGATTTCTGAAGAGAAAGAAGATATTAGCATCTTTAAACTAATGCTTGCGTTGCTGGCTGCCTGTGTGGCATTTCAGCTCAATGCGAGCATGTTAAGCCCAGTGCTGGTTACTATTGCCGTTGAATTGAAAAGTAATGATGTTGCTGTAGGCCTGTCTCAGACAGCATTTTTTACCTCAGCAGCGCTGTTTTCTCTTTTTCTACCCAGACTCAGTGACATTGTTGGTAGAAAAAAAATCACTAAGTGGATGTTGGTTATTATGATCGTTGGCACGGTTATTTCTGCGTTGTCAACCAACATTGTTATGCTTTACATCGGACGAATTATTCAGGGTGTCTGCGGGCCCGTCGTTGCTATTTGTCTGATGATGCTGAAATCACAAGTTAAGGATATTAAGCAGTATGGCATGCTTATGGGCGTTATTACTGCTGTTAATGGTGGGATCGCGGGTATTGATGCCATCCTCGGAGGGATACTGGCCCAGAACTTCGGTTTCAGATCGGTATTCTGGTTTATTGGTGCCGTGAGTGTCGTGTCTGTGTTTCTGGTTTCCAGATTTGCGACCGAATCACGTCCATCACCTGACATCAAAATGGACTGGCTGGGGTCTTCTCTGTTGGTGATTTCTATCGGTTCACTGCTATTCGCCCTAAATGAAGCGAGTAAGCTGGGAGGGGCATCAGTCGTCTTGATCGTGACGTTGGTAGCCACCGCGTTTGTGACGTTCCTGCTGTTCTGGCGCACTGAGAAGCACAGTCAGTCGCCACTTGTTTCCATCGACTATCTGAAGAAAAGAAGCACCTGGTCATTACTGCTAACGACGACGTTAACTATGACTGGGGTATTTGCAGTTATCAACGGGTTAGTGATGTCTTATGTACAAAATAAGGCGATTGGGTTCTCCCTTACGGCGGACTGGGCAGGATTACTTTTGCTCACGCCTTATGCCCTTGCCGGTTGGCTTGTTGGACCATTCTCTGGTCGACTGGCCCCAGTAATCGGTTATGCAAATGTACTGAAAATGGGGCTATTAGGGAGTGCTGTTTTCATCACCGTGATAGCGATGGTCGGTATCCATTCACTGCCTGTACTGATCTTTGCCGTCGTGGCTACTGGCATCACCTACGCCGGCATGGCAAACATCATGCTTAACGGTTTAGCCATTGTTCTTTCCCCCAAAGACAATCTTGGTTTTCTGCCCGGACTGAATGCTGGCGCTTTTAATCTTGGCGCGGGGCTTAGTTTTGCTCTCCTGCCAGCAATTCAGTTCTTTTTTGAACAACAACAAGGAAACGTTCTTGAAGGATATACCGCAGGAATCTATGCAGGGCTGGGTATAACCGTCCTGGCATTCATGAGTTCTTTCCTTATTCCCCGACCTGTTGAGGCTGAAGTCGATACCGTCGATAACGTTCCGTTATCAAAGGCCGGCTGATCAGACATCAGCCTCTATAAAGGGATAAGGATGAAGCAGTGCCTAAAGTATTTCATGCTTAGAAAAACACTATCTGAACAACGAAAGCGAGACTTAAACATGATTAAGAAGAAAATCATCTTAGACTGTGATCCGGGACATGACGATGCAGTAGCCATTATGATGGCAGCACGTCATCCGGCTATTGACTTACTCGGGATCACGGTGGTCAAAGGGAACCAGACCCTCGAAAAAACCACTCAGAATACCCTGAATGTCTGCCAGGTGTTAGGTATTGATGTCCCTGTTTATCAAGGGATGGGGGTTCCAATGGTCATTGCATCTCCGGCAACCGAAGAGCGCGTTCATGGAGAATCTGGCCTCGATGGTCCGGTATTTGGTCCACTGCTTAAGAAAGTCCAGCCTCAACATGCCATCACTTACCTCATTGAAACACTGATGGCATCAGATGGCGATATTACGGTTGTTCCAACCGGGCCATTGACCAATATTGCAATGGCGATGCGTATTGAGCCGCGCATTACGACCAAAATTAAAGAAATTGTGTTGATGGGTGGATCATATCAGCATGGCAATGTGACACCATCAGCTGAATTTAATATTTATGCGGATGCCGAAGCGGCTTTTGTGGTGTTTGAAAGCGGAGTCAAAGTAACCATGATGGGGCTGGATATCACTCGCCAGGCGCTTTGCTATCCGTCTGTTGTCGAGCGTATGGCTCAGCATAAGAACCCGGCAGCCAAATTATTTGTCGACCTGATGGGCTTCTTCTGTAAAGCACAGAAAGAAACATACGGTTGGGATGGTGCACCATTACATGATCCGACAACCGTTGCTTATTTGATTGATCCTTCCGTGATTACAGTTAAAGCAATGCATACGGACATTGAAATTCGAAGTGAACAAAGCTACGGCCGCACCAACTGTGATTATTATAACTTGACAGATAAGGTGAAAAATACCGATGTAGCCATCGCTATTGACACTGCTAAATTCTGGGATCTGGTTGAAGACTGCATTAAACTTTATAACTAATCATCTTGATAATAGAGCCCCTTTCATAGGGGCTTTTTTATGGGGCAAAAAATGAAGTCGGTGTTTGTCAAATGTAATTACACTTTAATGCAGGGCTGTTACTGGTCTATGTATTGTATTATTTATGGATATGCAGTTATATATCTTTCATCTTCAGGTATCAGTAGCGGCACTATAGGGGTAATTCTTGCTATTTCAAATCTTTTTTCCATTTTTATTCAGTGGGTAATTAGTAACGTATTACTTGACCGGGGCATTGTTTCGCTGAAAAAAGCAATACAGGCAACCGGTATACTTGTTCTTTCATTTTCTTTATTACATCTTGGCACTTTAAGGTATTTACCTGTATCTGTTTTTGCCTTTTCGGTTGCCATGAGTCTGGTTCTGGTTCTTCAGCCATTTGTTAATGCTGTCGCTTTTGAGTATATTTCATGTCACATTAATATTAACTTCGGGCTTTCACGCGGTATGGGGTCGTTAGCTTTTGCATTGACATCCTTGCTTGCGGGTATGCTTTTGACCAAGCATTATCCGGTAGCATTAATGATTTTTTTCAGCATCATAGCTGGGTTGTTTATAATTACGGGTGCTTTGCTGTTGGGATTACCTCAGGGGCTGAAATCCGAGATGGATGGAGCTGGAAGTAATAATGTTTTCTCAAAATATCATTTTATGAGAGCTTTTATTCCAGGCGTGATTCTGCTTTTCGGGTTTCACACCATTATTACCAACTACATCGCTCCAATTATCTATTCTTTTAATGGAGGTAATCAAGATGTCTCCGTTGCTTTAATGATTGCAGGTTGTGTTGAAATTCCAGTTATCCTTTTTTTCAGTATACTCATTAAACGAATATCTGTTATAAGTCTTGTTACATACTCAGCCATTTTTTTCGTATTACGTAATATTCTTCTCTTACTGAGCGGGTCGGTTTCGATGGTGCTGTTCAGCCAATCATTTCAGGCCTTCAGCTTTGCCTTATTTATTCCGGCATCAGCTTACTTTATGCACCAATTTACTATGCCAGCCGATAATGTCAGGGCGCAGACAATTTTAAGCATTGCCATGACATCTGGGGGGGTTCTGGGCAGTATTATGGGCGGTGTACTGCTTGAATTTATAGACATCAACCGCATTCTGTTTTTGTCTTTGTTTGTTGTTTCAGGTGGGCTGTGGTTGATCATTAAAGGGCTGCGTTCAAAAAAACTGTATAACGGCGGTGAATCGCAACGCATCATCTGATATTTAGGTCATCTTGCAATACGAAACTGGCGTTCCGATGTGGATTTATTTACCACCATTATTTCGTGATATGGATTCAAACACCTTCGGGATCGTCCCTTCGTAAACGAGTGGTGACCCTGCTCCGGTCAGGGAAGGTTCCTGACCGGAGGCCGAGGTTGGCAGAGGATCACTGGCCGTCTTTAGTCACCTGAACCACAAAATCCCCCTCGCCGTCCGGCGTAAAGCTGACCCGATCGCTGTAGTGGCGGGCCAGCAGCTGCTCGTGTTCACTCAGGCTGCTCCAGCGACGTCCGGCCAGCGCCGGCAGACTGGCCAGGTACTCCACATTCAGCGTCGCATCGCGCTCCGCGGCCGCGCGGATCTCCTCGTCACTCATTCCCAGATCGTCCAGCCCGAACAGCTGATCGGCCGTCCCGAACATCGGAGTGTGCAGCTGGCGTGCCAGCTGCGCCCGCAGGGCCTGATGGCAGACGTCGCTGGCCAGCTGCTGCCAGGTGGCGGAGTGTGCGGTGGCCAGCGGCTCAAAGTTTTCACCGGTGATCGCCACTTCAGGCCAGCACGCGGACACCTCGGCCCAGCACTGTCCGGCCAGGCGCTGCCAGACGCTGTCTTTGACCGACAGGGTGGACAGAATGTCGTTATCGGTGATGTTGCCGATGCCCGTCTGGATCGCCAGACGCAGAACTTCCACTTCTTTCACCGGCTGCTGGGTCAGGGTCACGCAGCGGACGTACAGATCGTCGAGCTGTGCGGTGGTTCCATCATCTATGTGTTTCGTTGGAATCGCGGCCTCCTTTCTGTGCAAACATCCTCTCAGCAAAAAGCGGGCGTCCGGGACTCACTTTTCCGGTCAGATCCGAAAAAAGGTAGTTACGGATCTTCCTCTCCCCCCACACAACGCCACCTCCTGTCAGCACAACATGTGGTATCTCATTCAGCTGCTCATGACACTATATGTTGTGTCATCTCCCTGACCTGTGATGCGCCGCGCAGGGGCGGAAAACAGCGATATGATTATTTTCTCAGCGTGGTACACTTCCGGAAAGTTGTGATATTCCGGAAAGTCGGATCTGACGGAAACGGCTCTCCGGTAATTTAACTGCGTTTCTATATGGCTACTTATTATTTCAGTATGTGAAATTCATTTTTTGTGAAAGTCACTGTTCTCAACAGAGTGGCACTCATCTGGCGATGATTGAGGTGTGGTAAAATTGCACGGCTAACTATTCAACTGAGGAAAGGACATGTTTACTGCATTCAATGAGAGAAATGATTTCAGTTATGCTTTTGAAAAAATCCGTAATGCGATTTCCGCGCCAGGAGAAAATAATGTTTATGCTGCAACAGAATTAGGTCTTGGCATTCTGCTCCGTAAATACGAGCAGTTTCGCCGGGAGCTGGATGCGGCCGGTGAGCTGGGAAACTGGGAATATGATCTCGATACCTACAATCACTGTATTGCGGTGCTGCAACGTTACTTCACCGGCAATCCATCCGGGCTCACAGAACGTGATGCCCGGATTTACAGCCATTACCTGCAGACTGAGCACAAAGGCTTTGTGAAGCTGGCTGAAGAACTGGCTGCCGACCGCTGAATACATACAGAAGGCGGGATTTCTCAACAATAAAGGAATAAACATGGCTGACTGGTTTATTGCGACCGAAGGCGTGAAGGTGGTGAAGGACAGCGCCAGTCTGGGGCCGCAGATAATTACAGCTGTATCGACCATCGCATCTGCTGTCGGAGCGGTGTTCCTTACTCACCACTTCACACTCAGACGTGAGGAGAGAACTGCAGCAGCGAAGCTGGCCAGCGAGCGTCTTTACATTAGTACAGAGCTGGTTTTTTTACTTGAGCGATTTGCGCAGCGTTGCGCTCCAGCAGCAACAGCAACTGTGGAGCACGATCAGGATGGCAGAGGAGAAGCTGAGTTCTTATTACCGGAAATCGATTATTCCCCGGTATCTGGTAACTGGCGCTCCCTTCCTTCTGGCCTGATGTATAGGCTCAGCGAACTCTCTGTTCTCAGCTACGAAGCTGTCGTGTGTGTAGATAATGTGTTTGTTGAAGATACTCCTTATGGTGGAGCGGGTGAATATAGTTTGCATAAAAACGCAGCTATGTTGGGAGTAAAAGCACTGCGGTTATCACGAGAACTGAGAATGTTATGTGGCCTCCCTCTGCACGGCCTTTCCGATACACTATCGCCAACGAGGTTGGTATTGTTGAAAGCCAGAGGTAAAACACTCCAAAAGGAGTACGAAATGGTAAAGAAGTCTAAAAAGACCGAGCAAGAGATTGAGGATTTCATAAAGGGGACATCATGAGTGGCCCACAATTGCTTTCCCTGCCTGGTTCTTTTTTAACGCCTCCGGCAACATTACCTGTTGCCATTGATTACCCGGCTGCGCTGGCACTACGTCAGATGGCACTTGTGCAGGACGAATTACCAAAATATCTGTTGGCGCCGGAGATCAGCGCCCTGCTCCACTATGTACCGGATCTGCACCGCAAAATGTTGCTGGCCACCCTGTGGAACACGGGCGCACGTATAAACGAAGCGCTGGCGCTGACGCGGGGAGATTTTTCTCTGGCGCCGCCATATCCGTTCGTACAGCTGGCCACGCTCAAACAACGGACTGAAAAAGCGACCAGAACGGCAGGCCGTGTCCCTGCTGGCAGTCAGGTGCATCGCCTGGTTCCCCTGTCCGATACACAATACGTCAGCCAACTGCAGATGATGGTGGCCACGCTGAAAATCCCACTGGAGCGCAGAAACAAACGAACCGGAAGAATGGAGAAGGCGCGCATCTGGGGAATCACCGACCGCACAGTTCGCACCTGGCTGAATGAAGCTGTAGAGGCCGCTGCGGCCGACGGCGTGACGTTCTCTGTTCCGGTTACCCCACATACTTTCCGCCATTCCTACGCGATGCATATGCTGTATGCTGGTATTCCGCTGAAGGTGCTGCAGAGCCTGATGGGGCACAAGTCGATTAGTTCGACAGAGGTGTACACGAAGGTGTTTGCGCTGGATGTGGCTGCACGGCACCGGGTGCAGTTTTCGATTCCTGAGTCCGATGCTGTCACAATGCTGAAAAACAGACACGCATAAGTCACAAATCATAATTATGAATTGTGAATTGTGATTTATTCTATAAAAGAAGAGACCACTGCAATATGTGATCTCTTGTATTATTTCATAATTGTTAAAGCCACTTCACAGTATGCTCACATTGTACGGATATATTCGTAATGTTTTTTTATATCGAATGAACGACAGAAGTTGTGGAGATTTTATGAAAGTAATTAGCATGAAATTTATTTTTATTTTAACGATTATTGCTCTTGCTGCTGTTTTTTTCTGGTCTGAAGATAAAGGTCCGGCATGCTATCAGGTCAGCGATGAACAGGCCAGAACGTTTGTAAAAAATGATTACCTGCAAAGAATGAAACGCTGGGACAACGATGTACAACTTCTTGGTACAGAAATCCCGAAAATTACATGGGAAAAGATTGAGAGAAGTTTAACAGATGTTGAAGATGAAAAAACACTTCTTGTCCCATTTAAAGCTGAAGGTCCGGAGGGTAAGAGAATGTATTATGGCATGTACCATTGTGAAGAGGGATATGTTGAATATGCGAATGACTAATACACTGTTATAAAGGCTGCATAAAAAGGCCGGAATCCCGGCCCTTATATTATCGCTTACCACTTTCTTTAATGTGAATTTCACCAGGAAGCAGTATCTGGTACTCTTTACCAGAAAACATCGCCCCGAGCCTTGTGAGCGACTCTCCGATGACGCCACGGTGAGTGCTGGCGTTAAAATCGTATTTATCATCATATGAACGAACAACGCCATTGTAAGTCCAGGAGCCATTGGCAGAGATAGTTAAAGTACCTTCTGTTTTCAGTGTGATATTACCAAGATATGCACCGGTAATAACATTATAATCACCAGTGGCATGTGTGAACTTTGTAGAAACAGGGAATGTACCTACTACACCAGATTTTATAATGTCTTTTATCTGATTAATTTTCATAGGGGAAATTTTAAGACCAATGTTGGCGATATTAACGCTCCTTTCAGCGCCATTACCCCATAAATAGTGAGCAAGCGCCACAATTGGTGTAGTGACATTACCGCTCATTTGTTTCATATTCATTGAGCGATAGTCATATTGACTTGGCGCTGGTTTTGAGAAGTGGTAAGCGTCATAAACGCTTATTCCAGGGTGAAGAACCAGATTTCGGTCGGCGTTACAGAAGTAACCAATATTTGTCGATATGATCTGCAATGTGAGAGGGTTGCTAGCCCCATGTTTTTTGATGTAATCCTCAAGTTGAGTTAAAGCCTGAAGACACATGTTTGGACTCTGGAAAAAACTATAAACAACCTGGACTAAAAGAGGTCCAGCACCAGGAACATGCGGTGCTGAAAGAGAAAATGCACCATTGCCATAACTTGGTAAGTTAGTTGATGGTGATGGTGCATGAACAGTTAAGGTTTCCATACATAACTCCTTATAAGTTAATAAGATAATAGAGTTCGCGGCTGGCTAACGCTTACACCGGCGAACGAACCCCATGAGAGAGGCTCCCCATAACATTGTTTGCCGGATATGCCGTTAAAAATGGTAGGGAAGCACCTGAACTACCATATATAAGATATATATCTGTACACTCCATTAAATACTGGAAATATATTGAGAACTCTGATATATAATCTATATATAAAAATACAAAAAGGTATATATATGACCAGCAATAAAGATAAGAACAAGAAAGCAAACGAAATATTATATGCATTTTCCATAATCGGTATTATTCCATTAATGGCTATATTAATACTTCGGATAAATAATCCATATTCTCAAGTGCTGTACTACTTATATAATAAGGTTGCATTTCTCCCTTCTATTACATCATTGCATGATCCCGTCATGACAGCACTTATGTCAAACTACAACAAGACAGCACCAGTTATGGGTATTCTCGTTTTTCTTTGCACATATAAGACAAGAGAAATCATAAAGCCAGTAACAAGAAAACTTGTTGTGCAATCCTGTTTCTGGGGGGCCGTTTTTTATGCCATTCTGATTTATATCACACTGTTCTATAATCTGGAACTAACAACAGCAGGTGGTTTTTTTAAATTATTATCTCATAATGTCATCACTCTTTTTATTTTATACTGCTCCATTTACTTTACTGTTTTAACCATGACATATGCGATTTTACTGATGCCATTGCTTGTCATTAAATATTTTAAAGGGAGGCAGTAACACTGCCTTCCTTTTAATTATTTTATGATCTTGTGATTCAACTCATCAACAAATTTATCATCGATAAATGCACCAATAGCACCTGCAATAACTACGCCAACAAAACCAACAACTGTGGCCGGAAGACCAAAGGCTATAAGGGCCGAGCCTAATGTCAAAGAAAACAAACTAAGAGCTACAGCAGCTGGTTACGAACTTAATGGCCAGACTATTTATGTATTGCTCCTGTGGCACACACGAGAAAACAGGTAGATTGTGTGTGGGGACAACTTAACATAGCCTGCAGATATTAATTCTGGAACATTATTATCAGGCCAGATATTTTGCATTCCATTAAATAATCTTGTAGGAGATAAAATGAATTACGATGAAATAACGAAAATTACCGCTGAACGTATTAGCGACTACATGACTGAAGCAGTTAATACAGACTCTATAGCCGTTGCGGAAATGTTTCATAACGCTGCATGGGGAGTGCGAACATTGTGGTTTGAACTCGTCACAAAAATAGATATAGATATACATAAAAAGAACAGGTATGCGAGTTATGATCTTAGAAGGAAAATCGAAATGCAGCATGAAGAGTTTCAGAAAATGACAGAGCGTGAGCAAGTACCTTTATTGAAATCGCCAGAATGATGTTCAGCGACTTCGCCCAGGTATTTTCTTTCGCCCCTTTTATGCCCTGCCGGACATTGTATAAATGTAGGGCGGGCCGCTTGGAATTCGGAAAATAAACCACGTTAAGACTATTTTTTAGTCAAATGACTTTCAGGAATCGCCAGAATGGCGGGACAACAGCGGTTTTGGTGTCCGAAATCGTACAATTCTGAACATCTACGCAAGGGAATGTACGGAAGTAAGCCAAATGGTTATCGGACGGTAGGAGCATTTCGTACATCCTTTACGTTCAGTGAGTTAGCTGGCTTGGATGTAACCACTCGTTCAACTCAATTCTCTTGACGTGGGGAAATCCGTTTTCCAAGCGGACCCCTTATAGGGGGTGAGGGCCCCCTCCCCTTCACTCTTGACTATGTGAACGATAATCATTATCGTTAGTGTTTGTATGGTAATGGGATAGAAAGTAATGGGATAAAAAGTAATGGATAGAAAAAGAACAAAATTAGAGTTGTTATTTGCATTTATAATAAATGCCACCGCAATATATATTGCATTAGCTATATATGATTGTGTTTTTAGAGGAAAGGACTTTTTATCCATGCATACATTTTGCTTCTCTATATTAATGTCTGCAATATGTTACTTTGTTGGTGATAATTATTATTCAATATCCGATAAGATAAAAAGGAGATCATATGAGAACTCTGACTCTAAATGAATTAGATTCTGTTTCTGGTGGTGCTTCAGGGCGTGATATTGCGATGGCGGTGATGCTGCCAACTTACTGATTTAGTGTATGATGGTGTTTTTGAGGTGCTCCAGTGGCTTCTGTTTCTATCAGCTGTCCTTCCTGCTCCGCTACTGAAGGCGTGGTGCGTAACGGCAAAAGCACTGCCGGACATCAGCGCTATCTCTGCTCTCACTGCCGTAAAACATGGCAACTGCAGTTCACTTACACCGCTTCTCAACCCGGTACGCACCAGAAAATCATTGATATGGCCATGAATGGCGTTGGATGCCGGGCAACAGCCCGCATTATGGGCGTTGGCCTCAACACGATTTTCCGCCATTTAAAAAACTCAGGCCGCAGTCGGTAACCTCGCGCATACAGCCGGGCAGTGACGTCATCGTCTGCGCGGAAATGGACGAACAGTGGGGATACGTCGGGGCTAAATCGCGCCAGCGCTGGCTGTTTTA
>SKEH01000790.1_pt1 | contig 16512 bp, 17 predicted proteins | sample 4826571 | NCBI WGS metagenome assembly SKEH01 (sample SAMN11008814, study PRJNA524170) | human gut metagenome | biome: Human fecal sample; material: Feces; isolation source: fecal sample from pouch patient p29 | host: Homo sapiens | place: Israel: Tel-Aviv | collected 2016-09-14 | reverse complement strand
TAATCACATCATCAACGCCTTTACCGTCAAGACCAAAGAACACTTTGGTGTAGGAGTTCCCAATAATGGCTTCCCCAATATTTTGCCCTGTATCAGTTGTTCCCTCAATCACATCTTGGATTTGCTGCGTTCCGGCAATCGCCCCGGCATTGTATTTTCTAAACCGTTTGTAGGCTTGATGGAAAAAGGTAGCGGCCGCTTGGTGTAAGGTTAAAAAGTGAAATTCATCAACAAACAATTTCTTGCGGCTATGCCGATCTTTGGTAATTTCGTCCCAAAGGTACTGGAAGGTGTTTAAATAGGCGGCTGATTGAACCTCTTGCTCACTTTGTAGCGGTTTTAGATCAAAGGAAATGATCTTGCCCTTTAAGTTAACGTTGGTGTGCCCGTCAAATAGGCTGTTAGAACCATGGGTATAACTGCCTAAGATGTAGTAGAAGTCTTTAACCCGACTGAATTTGTCAGCGTCCTTATCAGCTAGTTTTGCCAACTCGTCATAGACGTTGGATAAGGTCGGCCACTGATCGTCTTTAATCTCTTTTAAGCGGCTATATTTCAAAACGCCACTGTTGACGTAAGCTTGTTTAACCACATCATCAAGGATTGCCAGCTCAACTTGGGTAATCCCGGTTTTGAGGACTTCAAAGAATCCCTTTAGCCGTTGAATCTTATCTTTGACCAGTAAATCAAGGTTGGTGACCGCTTCATCAGCGCTAAGAATTTCTTCAGAAAAGATTTGTAGCGGATTAATTTTGGACTGTGCGTTTGATGTTAGGTGTAAAACCGCCCCACCGAGGGCTTCTACGATCTTGGTGTATTCATTTTCAGGGTCAATAATGTAGATTTGGTAATCTTGAATGGCGTAACGCAGAATTTTTTGGATCATGTAGGTGGTCTTGCCGACCCCACTGGTACCAATAATCACTTGGTTTTGATTAAGGGTCTTGTTGCGATCCAACATATCCACGGCAATTAGGCTGTTAGTGTCTTTGTTAACTCCTTCAATATCGCTTCTCGGCTTTAAGTCCAAAATCTCGGCGTCATCAAAGGGAAACATTGAACTAGCCACTTCAGTATTGCTTTCTTTATAGGTGTACTCGCTCAACAAATTTTCATTGATTGGCATGGTTGACCAAAACGCCTGAAACGTTGCTTTAACGGGCACTAAGGGCTTCATTTGTAGCTTAATCAACGTATTTTTAACGTTGTCGGTTAAATCATCTAGTTCGGCTAAACTGTTAGCGCGCAGATAAACCAGCATATGTTGGTACACAAATGTGGTAGAATTATCTAAGTATTTATCTAATTGCATGTTGGCCGAATCAATATAGTTTTGCAGAATCTTCTTTTTATACGGGTCGAACGTATTTAGCTTCTGCGCTTCCTTATTTTGGATCGTCTTTTTGTAATAGGTAATCATTGAATTGTTACTGGCGCTGTCGATATATTGCACAATATCGATAACGCCTTTTTTGCGCTTTAACTCCGATAACCAGTTGCCATACACTCGCTTAGGATAGTCGGCAATCGCGAGTACCCGAATAAAATTCTCACCCGACTGCACATAGGTAGGGTATTGTTCCCAGCTAAACGGAAACAGTGAGTGCAAGCTATCACGATCAATCAGCTTAGTAATGTCTTCAACCTCCGGTTTAAGCTTACTACTCGTTTGGTCGCTGTTGCCTTGATTACTTTCTTTTTTAGTTGGCATAAACCAATCAATGACCTTATCACCAAAACTCATGCTGTTGCCTCCTATCCATTAAAATTGATCAAGTTCTTTAAAATCTCTTGGACTTCTTGACTAGTCAGCACTTTGGCCGTTACATCAAAGTCCGTTAACGCATTTTCAATGTCTCGTTTAACTTGTTCGATCTTCTCGTCTAAATGAGTGACGGCTAAGTTTAAGCTTTTAACGCTTTTGTCCTTAATCGGCACCTTAACAATTAGCAGATGTTGCTTCGTCGTCATGTTTTTGGACTCCTGGACTTTGGTAAAGTGATCCAGGTAACTAGCTAGTAACTCAATTTTAAAGCGCTGTTCCGGGTGATCTTTCTGCAAGGCGAGATACCGGCGTTTAAGACCATTGAGATAAGCCGTCATATTGACGGGAATCGTTGGCTCTAAGAACTGTAATGTGTCATCAACGCCTTCACCTAAGGTGCTCATGAGAAACGCGCCATAGTCTTCAAACACGTCCTGTTGCTCGGTTTCATTAAGTAGATCCAGGTTGATCCCACTAACTTCCAAAATGCCAACGAGATTGCCCGTCTTAGTGACTTCGTAGTTATCATACATACCCACCACCAAGCTCATGTCATCAATGGTCTCTTTGCCACCATTGATTTTGGGTGGTTGGTAATCCCAATCGAGCTCCGCTGATTTATTGGCGGTTTTGCTCTTTTTCAAACGCATTTAGTTCACCTCGCTTCTTTGGTTTCAAATAAAACAATTTTTGGCTATTGGCATAGCGACGTTTCAGTTTAAAATTGTCACGGACTTTAATATTTTTCCGCGCCGCAACTGGCCTAATTGTTAAAATAGCCATGACAATCGTCATGGCTAATACTACAATCACTATTTTTATCAGGACTAAAATCAACCCATAGGGTGGGATCGCAATAAAAATTAAGCCCACTAGTCCTGCCAGCGCCGCATAGCCAAAATCCTTCAAGGTGTAGTCTTTCCAGATCCCGTAATCTTTATCAACGTTTTCTGGAAAGATAAACTCTTTCCCTTTCTTCATTTGGCAGGCTCCTTTTTAAATTAAGTGAATAGGCTGTAAACCCAAGGTAATAGCCAGATAACCGCTGCCGCTAGGGCCACTAAACCAGCCACCCGTCCGACTGCGTGGTAAACTTCTGATTTCTCGCGGGGATCGTCCGCGTCCGGCATTCTTTTGATAATAATAAATAGCGCCACACAAATCCCAACTAACACGACCAACCCGGTTAGAATCCCTTGAATTGTCTTACCAGCCTGGGTTAACTTACTTTTGACCTCACCGCCGTCCGCCGCCAAAACAACCTGGGCGTTCATCAAGCCCAAATAGATTGCAGTAGCTCCAGTAGTTGCTAACGCTTTTACTCTGTTGAACTTCATGTTATTCCTCCTTTCCATCGTCTTCCGATGTTCGTAATTGAACTGGTTCTGATTGCGCTTGCGTTTGCTCGGGTTCACGCTGGTAGAACTTATCCAATTGTTCCTCGGCAATTTGCTGGCTTGGTAATGGATCGGTGGCTAATTTGACGCGGCCGTTTTCACTCGTGGCTAAGTAATACTCTTTTTCTGACCGACCTAATTCTTGGGTCTCTAAGACATGCAAATTATGTTCGTAACGTCCTAAGGCGTTATCAACTTCTAAGCCATAAAAGCCTAAGAAGCCTTCCAGGAAACTCTCACCGAAAAAAGTCATTTCATTTTTGATCTGCTTATATTGATGAGTGGGCTTATCGCTCACCAGCTTTTCAGCCTTTTGAGCATTATGACTATCTAAATGACGATTAAACCAACCGCTAAGTTTTAACGGCGGAGTTTTAAGCTGTCGTTTAACCGTCTTTTTAATCATGGCTTGCCGGGCTTCATCAATTGGTCGTCCATCTCTTGCCAACCGGGCTTGCAATTGCTTCTGATCCGCTAATTCTTGGTCATCATCAACCACAATCGCTTTGTGCTCATCATGAACTAGCTTACCTTTAATGCCTTGCCAGCTTTCTACTTTCATTGCCTCACCTCCTTATACTTTCTTTTGCTTGGCTAGAAATATTAAGCAACTAGCTTTCCCCTAGCCCGCCCGGTAAAATGGATTGTTAGGAGGGTGACACCTAGAATCGCAGTTTCTAGGTGCTGATCCTCGTTAGCACTCTTACTGCTTACGAGGACGCCCTCTTTTTTTATATGCTTTTTAATCCATTCTATGCCTTCATCAGATATTAGTTTATTAGTACCTGAACCAAGTAAAAACCGATCTGGGAATTCTTCTTGATGTCGTTTGATCCAGTTACTGACATAACTTCGTCCACGTCCAAGCTTTTGATTTGCTTGTGTTAAACTGTACCATTCCTGATTTTTCGCCACATGTAAGTTCTCCTTTCTGAATTTAGCTATAGTTTAACACTAAAATGGTGTAATTGGCACTATTTAATTTTATATTTTGATTACAAATGCAAGCCACCATCTTCATGTCGGTTTCTCGTTTGATGTTGTCGCTGTTTCTTGGTCATTTCCCACTCGGTCTCTTTTAGCCCTCTCAATTGTTGTTTTCTTAGATAATCTGAGTTTTTGGCATATAAAATGGTTATTAAGGCTTCGTCCAAAATGTTAGTTAGGTAATTTTTAGGGCTGGTCTGGTGGTAATTAATGGCCTGATAATGCTTAACTTGTTCTTGCTTGTATTGGTCAAACCGGGTTGCTTGCTGTTTCAAGCGATTTTGTACGGCTTCAATTTGTTTATGATTCAACTTAGAGTCTTGACCACATTCACCGAGAAATAGTTGGCGGGTACCATCGTGTTTTAAGACCCGTTGTAACCGATGGTCTTTGACGTCCTGCAATTCGATTTTACCTAATAAGTAATTTAACCCCGCCTGATGTTGCTGATTAGTAAAGACCATGGGTGGCTGCTGTTGTAATTGTCTAAGGTCATCTACACTCAATGGCTTTAATTCTGGATCATAATAAACCACGGCGGTATAGATTTGTTCCTTGTCAATCATATCTAGCTTAACTAAGTCACTATCAGGAAAAGCCGTCATTAAAATACTGTTATATTGGGTTTGAACCACATCTTTAACTTCCCTAATAACCCGTAAATCTTTAACCGCTTTAGAAATGAATTCAAGCTCATTAGGTTGATAAGCGGCTAGCATGCCCCGATCTGTATGTTTCAAATCGGCTAACTGGTGCCCATGTTTGGCTAGTACCGCGGTTAATTGCTTCTCAATCGTCTGGGCTTGTTGATTGACTAGCTGCCAGCTCGTATATGGACGTTTGGTAAAGGTCAACAATTGCTGGGTCAGTAAGTCACTTCGAATATCCGCTAACCGTTCAGTCAATTCACTATCTTTAAAAATAGTTTGTTCGCTATTAGTTTCTTTGATTAATTCACGCCTCTGTGCTGGTGTGGTCTGCTCAAAATCAACTGTTGGATAGAGTTTTTTAGTTGCTCGATCAACCACTTTATTTAGCAATTGGTTAGCTTGTTCTAACGACATGCTCTGCTGATCAATCGTGAGTAATTTTTGCGTCACATCTTCGCCAATTGCGTGTTTAATCAAGAGACTATTTTTCCAATTGAACAGCATGCGGGCTTTATCATCTAGGTGTTCCAAATCGACATAGGTTTTTAGCTGTTGACTTAGATCACGAATCGTGTGTTTTTCGGAGAAAGATAGTTCATCAGTCAAGGCGTCAAAATGTTCATGGTTTCTAATCTTCTGATCAAGATTGTGATACTTAGCTTGTGCTTTTCTCCGAGATTTAACCTGTTGATTAAATGCTTTTCTCTCTTGCCGTTTGCTATTAATTCCTTCATGTTGGGTTGCTACCTTATCTATACCTTGATCTTCAAAGGATTTTTCACTGATTCGATCGGGAATATTCTTTTGCTCTAAAACTTGATTAACACTGACTGCCCAATTGTGCCGCCATTCAGTTATTTTTTCTTTCTTGTCCCAATCAGTTAGCCAAATTTTTCGATTTCTAGCATAGCCACTTTTAGTATATGTTTTATTGCCGTTTTTATCTAAAATGTATTCTTTTCTACTCTTAATTCCCCATGTTCCATCTGGGTTAAAAGGACGGTTCGTTAACGTCACATGAGCGTGCGGATTATCTGGGTGATCACGGTGAATGGCGACGTCTGCTACCATACCTTGATCCACAAAGTTTTCTCGCACGTATTTAATCAATAATTCTTTCTGTTCATCTTCGCTTAATTCAACCGGTAAAGCGACGTTAAATTCTTTAGCGTAGCGTGAATTTACTTTTCGATCTTTCTTTTCAACCTCGTTCCATAATTTCTGCCTGTCATTTGCCCAATCTGGCGCATTTTTGGGGGTTAAGATAAAGCTTTCTGGCACAACAGAACGGGCATAAAAATAGCTTCGTCCTTCTTTATCATCAAATAGTTTTTCACCACTTCGATAAGCGGCACTGGCAATGGCGCTCCGGCCTTTACCAGCACTAATATTACTAAAACTCATATGAAAAATTGCCATGTCGATCACCATCTTTCTTTGGGCTTTGGGGTTTGATTTTGTTGTCGCCACCGGCGACTTCTGATACAGATTCTAATGGGCTTAGCACGACTCCAATTTATTTGGAGTGTAAGTGCGCATTGACCTCGCTTCGCTCGGCCTGCTGATGTCCTTAAATTTACTTTTAGTGTACGCCTGCCGCTTCGCTCTTTCAATATTTATATTGACTTATTTTGGTTTTCGTGATATCGTTCTTGTTAATTAGATATAGATTTACGAGGAGGGATTAGAGTGGCTCAATCAACGTTGGAAAAACAAGAAGCTAAATTAAAACAGCTTAATCAAAAGATCAAAGCTGAAAAAAGTAAGATTGAACAAAACCTTGGCAAACAAATTATTAAAACATCAAATTTAGATTACGCTAGTTTATCTAACCAAAAGATTAAAGACCTCGCGCAAAAAATAGCAACGATTTTAAACCATGAACCAAATAACCAATTATAACTAAGTGGTGATAATGATGGCTAATCAATACGAAAAACTGGTTGCACAAAAGGCCCGCTTAAAACAGAAAATGGAACGAGAAGATTTTAAATTACGCCAATCTAAATACTATGAAAATCGGCAAGCTCGTAAAGCCCGTTCCCGGCGATTAATTCAAAAAGGCGCCTTGTTAGAAAAATACTTTCAAGCAGACAATTTATCGGTTGAACAAACCGAAGAGCTTTTAAAAATTTTTGCCAATTACGTTAATGCGCATAAACCTAATAAGCTAAAAAACGATCAGCCTAATAACTAGGTCGATCGTTTTTGTTTTCTGGGTCTTCTTTAGGCTTAACTTCTGGATTCTTTTCAGCGAATTCTTTTAATTGCTCCTGCACCTTATCGCTGATCTCTTTTTTTAAATCTGTTGATTTTTCTATTAAATCGAGGTACTGCGGCGTAGTTGTATGATGATTAATCTCCATTTTATTAATAACACTATCTATGCTGTTAAGCAGGGTATTATTATCTAGCTTTCTGTTAAGAATCTCGGTAATAATCTTTTTGGGGCTTTCGTTCAAATTTTCTAGGCTAGAATATAATTTGTTACCCTTTCGGTTATATAGTCTGATCTCTTTAAATAACCTCTGTTTATACAGAAAATCTAAATTGTCAGGCAGCTGCCTGACAACGACATCATGAGCTTCTTTGGTAGTCGCTCTAGCAGTTCTAGGTGATAAACTAAATTGATCCTCATAGCGTGCCAAAGTCCCTAGATATGATTCAATTCTCGGAACTGCCATAACGTATAAACTCGCTTCGTAACCTCTGTTCTGTAATTTGGTTACAGTGGCCATTGGTACTTCAACTGTTCTTAACGTCCCTTCGATAATTAAATCAAATTTTTTATCACTCAGATAATCAATTAAAGATTCAGTCATTTGGTTAGAAAACGGGGTTACATATTTTACAACATCTTTCCCGTATTTTTGCTCTAATTGTCGGTATTTTGGGTGTAGCCATTTAAAAGTATCGTTATCAATCGTAATCGCATTATGATCTTGTGCCTTTATAAGTTGGTGCAACCCTGACTTTCCCGCTCCTGGTTGTCCCCCTAGCAAATAAGCTTTGGGTCTTTCCTGTGCTTGTTTGTTTTTAGTCAATTGTTCAATCTCAATTTGTAATTTTACTGCAAATTGATAATCGGTATAGTCAGCTAGTTCGTCCATAACTAAGCGACTTTCCTTTTCGTTAGCAGGCTATCAACAAAGTCATTCATTGCTTGCCAGTAAGCCTGAATTGTCTCTAACTCTCCCAATGAATGCGCGTCCATAATGGCTAGCTTAGCATCTCCTAACTGGTGCATCAGTTTAACCAGAAAATGACTTTCATCGTGAATATTTAATTCTTGGTCAACAACTAAATTGACCACTTTAGCATAAATGCTGCTGGCAAATTCGGTTAGAATTTCCTTTTTGTAAGTTTGTTGATAGTCTAATTTCATGTTGGTACCTCCTTAAGTTTTGACTATTTTTTTACTTCTTATATGCGAGTTGCTGGGATTAAGTATTAAAAGTCAAACATAGTTACTTTCCCCTTTATTTTAGCCTGCTTTGAGCTAAAAACCAATTAAGGCGTCTGTTAGCACTTTGACCTTCTCCTCACGTTTGGTTGTGTCCATAGAGATGCCCAGCTCCTCTTCTTAGCAGTTGTTTAGCCGCTTTAGTATAATTATACCCCAAGCAATTAAAATCGCTTATACGAGCTTATATGAGCTTATATGACATCTAGAAGTTATCTGGGTGTGTTGCCCGGTATTTTTCATTGGCTTGTTTGTTCCACCAAACGCCAAACAGGTTTTGCATAGTGCCGTACAAGTAGTTTTCAGCATTTTTAACTGGCTCGTGTTTACCGTCATTATTTCTAAGGGCGTTAAAGTACCGTCTTGAAGTGCTGGTAATGCGCTTCCGTAAGTTCTTATCAGGATCAGGATTATGCGCGGCTTGCTGCCAAAGTTCCTCAATATCAACTACCCAGGGGTCAGCCAATAATTGCTCAATTTTTTCAACTTCTTTGCTTGGTTTGGTCATTTAAAAAGCTCCTATGCCATTTTTGAAAGACGTTTGGATCCCAGAAATCCTCATTGTCAGCGTCCTGCTCCTTGGGGTGTTTAGCCGCATATTCTCTAGCCGCTTGCTTGTTCCACCAAATGCCAAATAGATTTTGCATGGTACCGTATAGGTAATTCTCAACGTCTTTGATATGTTTTTCATTACTTCTCAGGGCGTTAAAGTAGCGTCTTAAAGTCTTGGTCATCAAGGGCTTTAGCTCTTCATCGTCTAGTGGAATATAGACCCCAATATCTTTATGATCCTTTTCAACTTTGTATTTGGCATTGAGAATAATACCGATAAAGCGCCGCATTTGTTGTGGGGTTCGGCACCAAAAACTAAGTAATTGCACCGCTTCGGGTTCTAAGAAAACGGGTAAGCCACTGTCTTCATCAGTTAAAAAGTCATTAGCATGCTTAACCAAGTCTCTGTTTTGTTTTTCAATTTCAGCTGATGAAAAATGAGCTGTGGAAAAGTCCAACTTTTGAGTATCTATATTGTATCTATTAGTATCTAATACTTGTTCTTTATATAGATCGTGTCCGATTTTCGGATTTTCGCTCGTAGCAAGGGTTTGCGGGGTGTTGTCAACGAACTTTCGCGAACGTCCGATTTTCGGATTTTCGCTTGTAGCAAGGGTTTTAACGGTCTCCCGCGAACGTCCGATTTTCGGATTTTCGCTTGTAGCAAGGGTTTGCGGCTCTTTTTGACCGTATTCGCCACGTAAATAGACGTCGGTTGACTGCATATCTAGCTCAGCAAGGTAAAGTCGATTTGGTTCGTTCTTGCCAGTTTTTGGATTAAAGTGCATCGCTTTTTGATAAAGTAGTTCGGCATGTTCTAGTTCTTTTTTCACGGCTGCTAGTTTATCATTTGAGCAGTCGAATAAATCTTTAAGTTCTTGATTGGTAAAAATAAAGTAAACATGTCCCTCTTCATCAACCCAGTGGTTGCGTAGTGAGTACTCCAAACGATCCTTGAGTACCATGTACGCCAGTTTAGCCGTAGCGCTTAATTTCTTGTATTTTTCGCCGTACATCAATACTTTGGGAAACTGAAAAAACAAAGCACCATAGACGTTGTCAGCTTGATAAAACTTAAAATTAGTTTGATTCATAGTAAAAACTCCCTTTCTATATCCAACCCATGCTGGCTCAAAAGAGAGTTGCTAAAACATCTGACTTGCTTTAAAATACAAGTCTGATATGCTCTAACTGAATTACAAAGCTTTCATTGGTCTGGCGGCTTTGTAGATTCATCAGCATGGATTTCTTTTTTTGTTGCCTATACGGCAACTTTTTTATTTTCTAACAACAAAAATGGACTAAATAGCTTCGGTTAGCTACTTAGTCCATTTTTTGTTGTTAACTATCCTGCACTTGTCCTCTAGGACTGGTTTGCGGTATAATTAACCTACAAATTAAGAACAACGTTCAGTCGATTTTCACCGGCAAGTTAAAATCGACTGAACCTAAGTAGCTGTCTTGGAGCTACTTGCTAAACAAAAAATCTCTGATTCCTCGTGAATCGGGGATTTTTTGTTTAGCTTGATCTCTTTATTCGGTTGTTAAATTAATCTCAGTTTAGCATAGCGCTTACCACCCGGCAACTTTATTTGGTCCGCTAACCTAAATATCCTTGTCTGAAAAGGCGTTGAATCCTCCTTGCAATCGTTCTTTGGAACTGACAGATGATTCTGGCTCATTTTCGGGCGTTTCTGAGGCTTTTAGGCTGTCTTTGACATAAGGATCCCCTGAAGCCTTCAAACGCTCTATTTCGTGAATTAAGGCGGTTTTAACCAGGGTTGTTTTGGGAATTAGTGATTGGTCAAAATAGTCTAAAATTTCTTTATCGACAATCTTTTCGGGGTTTAAGCGGACATTTAGAGTCTTAACTTTCGTCATGCTTATTTGCCCTCCTTTTCTTGTGCTTGCTGGCTTAATCCGAACTTGTAAAAGCCGTTGACGTTAGCCACTTCAGTATCTTTAACAATGACCGCATTAGTAAACGTTGTATTCAGAATCTTTTGATTAATTAAGTTGGCACCACCACCAGTGAAGAACAATGTATCAATGCTATCAAGGTTCTTTAAAGTTGAAGTCACATTGGCCACTAACCGGCGCGTAAAGCGGTCACTTTCCTTGCCAACCAATTCAGTAATGTCGTCTTGGCGGTTCTTCGAAAAACAGTAGCTCCATTGGTGTTGCTGATTGCCGTGACGCAATTCTTTTTCTAACTGATAAAGGCTAACATCACCTTCAATACGACTGGCAATCGCTTCGTATAGATCATTTACGCCGGTGTTGAATTGCTGACGGTTTTTGCCGCTAAGTTCAAAATTTAAAATCGTATCAATTAAAATTGTGCCACCACCAACATCAACAATGCCTACCTTTTCATCTAACAACGCCTTATTTTTTATGAAGCCCTGGTTATCTAGTAATTCGTTATAGAGCGTCCCGATTGGCTGTGGCAAGATATACACTTTGCGAACTCGGACAGTCACAATTTGATCGTCAATCGTGACTTGGTGTTGTCCCTCCAAAACTTTTAGTAACGACTTCAAACGTTCGTGGTCGGCATAGTCACCAGTAGGCAACCCAGCTGTAACAACTACTTCTAAGACTTGGTTGTTAGCCACTTTAAAATCACTTGCTAATAAACCTAAAGCAAAGTTAGCCAATAACTTGAAAGCTTCACTGTTATAACGATCCCCGTACATAATCGTGTCGGCCAGATACTCATCAAGATGTAACCCGTCAATATCTCGACCCCAAACATACTTATCGTCACTGAATGGGACTGAATAAGTGTGCAGATCGTTATTGGTGGCTGAACTACCAACTGACATTGGCATATCGGCTTGGTTTAAATAGCGCGATGGCAAAACGTATTCAGATTTGCTGCTTTTTAATTTAGTCTGTTTGTTGCCTAAATCTAAACTGAAAATTTCCATAGGTTACTCTCCTTAATTTGCACTATACTGCATTACTCTTACACAAATATATAGTAACATTTAGATTGATTAATGTAAACCTAAAAGGAGCTAAGCCAATACGTATAATTTAAATGCATTACAAAATGTGACTTTTAATGCTGTAAAATAAGTGATAAGCCTTACTTGAGTGACCACCAATGTTTTTTCTTGGGTTGGCCGGCGATTTGCTTAGTTTCAGGTTTTATTTTCGTGAGCCGTAATTGTTGTTCATGCTCTAATAATGTTTGCTGCTTTTCCAACAGCTTATGCAGTTGGCCAATTTGATATATTGTAATTAAGAAAGTTAAAAAAATCCCTCCTACATAGAACAATATCATGTAGGAAGGATTTCATCTGAATTAGTCTTCTAAGTTTACAGAATTGTACATTTGGCCCCATTCTTCCATTGCAAGGATAACAGGGATAAAGAGAGTATACAAAAAATGAACAAAACTGGACATTTTTCAACCGCCAGTTTTGTTCATTTTATAACCGCTCTCTACATATAGCATAAACAATCATATTGAGTTGCTAGTTAAACAAAGAAAATCGCTTTATAAAGAAGTATCTCTTTTTTTACTTAGAAAAACATAAACAAGAAGAAATACTAAACAATACGAGCATAATATAATTGTAGATTGAATGGGAATATTTCCTTTATCTATATAACCAACAGCCAGTTCACGAAAATGGTAAGTAGGTGTACATTTTCCTAATTCTTGAACCCATTTTGGGAATTGACTCAGCGGAAACCATAGGCCTCCTAATATGGCTAAACCAAAATAAAGTATATTAGAAAAAAGTGATGCTGTTTGCATACTGCTAAATAACGTCAACAATAATCCTAAACTCAAAAAAATTACTGATCCAAGTAAAAGTACTAGTCCCGAAATTACCCATTGCGATAAAGATAGTTGTATTCCTTTAAAGAAATACCCTGTTAGAAAAATTAGAACAATGCAAATAAAGGATTCAATCGTCATTTTTATTACTTTAACTGTAATGACCTGATATTTATTTAATGGTACTATCCGTTACCGAAAGGAGCACTTGATAGATGTCAAAAACTACTAAAATTATCAGTTTTATCGGGTTAACCATTGCGATGTTTATGGGCACCTTAGACAGTACTATCGTCAACATTGCTTTACCCAAAATTATGACCCATTTTAATGCCAGTCTAACTGATACAAGTTGGGTTGCCACCATCTATATGTTAGCTTTAGCCGTGTTTATGATCACTGGTTCAAAGATTGCCGATCGTTATGGTCGTAAAAAAATTATGTTATTAGGATTAGCCTTATTTGGTGGCTTTTCAGCGGCTTGTATGCTGGCAACATCGTTACCGGAATTGATTGCTTTTCGATTTTTTCAAGGATTAGGCGGTGCCATTATCACCCCGATTGTCTTACCAATGGGAATTGAAATATTTGGCAAAGCGCAGATGTCCAAAATTGCTAGCGTTGTGGGCGCGGTAACGGCTTTAGCCGCTGCCGGGGGGCCACCGATTGGTGGTGTAATTATTGAATATGCTTCTTGGCGCTGGGTATTCGGCATTAATGTCCCCTTAACCATCGTAGCCTTTCTAATTGTTGCTATGGGGGTAAGGGAATCATATGACGAATCCTTGGCGGGGAGAATTGATTTACCAGGAACCATTCTTTTAACACTAGGCTTGGGTGGTTTAACCTTTGGCCTACTAGAAGGTCGCCAATATGGTTGGCAGTCGGGCATCATCTTAGGAACACTCATTGGCGGCGTATTAGCTATTGGCTTGTTCATCTTTATCGAAAGTAAAGTCAAACACCCGTTACTTGAATTAGATTTGTTTCGTGAAAAAACCCTCACTGCTTCTAGTTTAGTTTACTTTTTAACTGGCTTTGCATTAGTTGGCCCCACCCTGATTTTAAATTACTTTTTACAAGACGTTCTGAACGATACAGCGTTACATGCAGCCCTAATTATTATTCCAGTTTCCTTAACAATCATGGTAGCGATGCCTTTGGGAACTAAGTTATTTGATCAAGTTGGCGCAGTTCCGGTTACTTTGATTGGCCTCTTAGTCATGGCAGCTAGTTTACTGCTCTTGTCGTTTATCACCACCACAACGCCTAAAGCTGTTATCATTACTTTTCTGGTGATTCACGGTGTTGGTTTTGGGTTCTCTTCGGTTTCGCTAGTGGCCTCAGTTAAGTATTTGCCAAAAAATAAAAGTGGAATCGGTTCGGGAATTGTTAACGCAGCACGTCAAATTGGCACCTGCTTAGGAATTGCAATTCTAGTAACGGTCCTTGATAATAATGTCAATACAGCTAAGCAGCGTATTCATCAAGATGCCATTCAAATTGTTGATCGACAGCAATTATCACCCAAAGTAAATAAAGTGGCTCATCAACAATTGAATAGCCTATTTTCCACTACTGGATCAACCAAATTAACAACTAAAAACAAACAGACGAACCTAAGACGTGCCCTTAAACAAGCAGCCAAATCTCAAGTTGATTTACCACAGCCCCAAAAGGGAACCGATCTTTACCAGGTCTACCAAGCCCAGAAAAAGTTAGCACTAGCTACTGACAACTTGAAAGCGGGCAGCCAGCGACTAGCACTTACCTTAACCAAGTTAGAAAATCAAAATGCCGCTATATCTAAACTATCAGTAGCTTCTCAAAAAATTAATTTGGGTAATCAGAAAATATGCCAGGGTCAGAAAAAATTGTTAGTAGGTCTCAAACAATTGGCACAAAAAGAAGCTTTAACGACAGCTTTGAGAAAAATTAAGCATACTAAGGATCGACAAATCAGTCAGGCCTTCAGTCATACCTACTTAGTAGGAGCGGTGATTGTTTTGATTCTGTCGCCGATTGCTTTGTTGACAGATCGTAAGCCATTAAAAAGTTGAACTGGGAGCTAGCCATTAACTTTAATACGGATTACTAGCTAAATCTAAAAGAGACTGGGAAAAAAGTCTCAAAACTAAAGAATCGCTAGGAACCACGTTGCTGAAAACGTTGATTTCTAGCGATTTTTAATATTACTATTCTCTAAAATTCATCTGAAAATATAGTTTTTTCCCAGCCCCTTTTGGTATGGTGTAAACAGGGATTAGTGTATCACAGGAGACCCCGCATAGGATCATATGCTATTTACAGACTTTTTTTCATACTCTCTCTTATTCAAATAGAGTGTCTAACCAGTCAAAGACTACATTATGGACAAGTCTCAAATTGTTGACTTGGCAATGGGCATCCGCTCCACTTTCCGCTTCAAATATCTGAAGTCTAGTATGGGAATTTTTGGATTTAACGGCTTCGTAAACTACCTTTGCTTGACGTTGTAATTCTGCACCCTCTCCTTCTCCCATGATAAATAAACAGGGGCACTGAACTTTTTGATAATTTACAACCTTTGCCCTCTTAAAAACCTCATCAATAGCTTTTTTAAAATCAGTAGTTCCAAATTGCCATGCATATTTTTGAAGATTTAAATCGGCGGACTCATTTAAATTTCCAACCAGTCTTAAAATAGCATTCATTAACCAACTAGGAGTTTTTAAACTGGATCCAAACTCTTTTTTAAATATTTCGGCAATATCATAAATTGGGGTGCTAGCAATCCATGCCTGAATTCTTGTATCCTGTTCAACAGCTTGTGCAGTGAAATAGCCACCTCCGCTAACACCATAAATAGCTAAATGATTCAACTTAGGATTTTTGTTTTCTAACCAATCAATACATAGTGAAATTGGAGTAGCAGCATTCACATCAAAAGTGAGTTCTCTACTTGGATTAGAGCCTTGACCTGGGAGATCAATCATTAAAACATTATAGCCTCGTTTCCATCCAGGGTATCCTGCAAAATAAAACAGATCTTCCCGATACGTATCCCCACCACCAATCATAATTAGTGTTGGACAATCATCACCACTATGGAGGTAATAACCGGGTAAGTAGGATTCTTGATAGTGAATAGTTAACTCCTCAATAGGTGCTTTTAATGAATAAGTTGCTTTCTTAAAAGATTCTTCCATCCGTTGAACAGTGGGAAGATACTCCTCGGAAAAGGGATTAATAAATTGGATAGCCGAACGAATAGAATAGGTTTGTGCTAGGTAATATTGGGCTTTACTTTGTTTGGTTAAATCTGGATTACCTAGCTTTTGTGCAAGGTAGTCTGCATGAGATAGAAATACCTTTTTCCAAGTACTTGGTTTTGGAGATTTCCCTAGCCGTTGTGCGAGGTAATAAAGCTCCCCGTGTGAAAAACCAAACACTTCGCCAATTCCTAGTAACCAATTAAAGAAAAAATCTGTATCACCATTTTTAAAAAATAATCTAGTTGACTGCCGCTTTAGGATAACTTCGCTTTCTTTCATGTTTTACCTCCGCTCTTTCTTTTTTTGAATTGATTTATTTTATTATACGCGGTTTGTAAAATTAAGTTAGAAATTTAAAAAGGCAATGTGATATCCATCACGATAAGATCAGGGGATTGTTGTTTAATTTCATAATCAATGGTCTGAAAGTCCCGGACCCAGTCAGCTTGGAAATTCCATTTTTTAAGAGCTTGAACTATTTCATTGCGAATGGTTTGGTCATCTTCGATAATATAAATCTTAGAAGCTGTTTGAGGTCTCTATTGACGAGCAAGCAGGATCCCTATAAAGGCCATAGCAACCATGACTTTACTGGTATTTAACTTGCGTTCGCAATTGAACAAAAGCCGTCGCCAGTTGGTTAACCAA
>SKEH01000789.1_pt1 | contig 16512 bp, 16 predicted proteins | sample 4826571 | NCBI WGS metagenome assembly SKEH01 (sample SAMN11008814, study PRJNA524170) | human gut metagenome | biome: Human fecal sample; material: Feces; isolation source: fecal sample from pouch patient p29 | host: Homo sapiens | place: Israel: Tel-Aviv | collected 2016-09-14 | reverse complement strand
GGGCCTTGAGGCCGGTCAGTCCGAGGATCGTGCGCAGTTCGCCCGCAAGCTGCTGGGCTTCGACATCAAAGCCGGGCTTCTTTTCCACGTACACGCGAAAAACCATGGAAATCCTTTCTTGAAATTATTGAAAAATTGAAGAAGTGCGGTAAAAGAACTTGGCTCCCCTCTCTGAGGGGAGCTGTCAGCGAAGCTGACTGAGGGGAGTTGTCATGGCGGTGAACGTCTTGACCTCCCCTCAGTCACCTATCGGCGACAGCTCCCCTCAGAGAGGGGAGCCAGCTATATGTTCTGCTACCTGCACCTAAACGACTTACTCGGCGACTTCGATGCCTTCGGACTTGGCGAGCTCGGCCAGACGTTCCTCGATCTCCTCGTAGGCCGGGATGATGCTGCCCAGACCACGGCGGAACAGGTCCTTGTCGAGGTGCTCGACCTTGCCGGAGTGGTCCTTCTGATCCCACAGACGGCAGGAATCCGGGGTGATTTCGTCGGCCAGCAGCAGCGTGCCGTCGGTGGCGCGACCCATCTCAATCTTGAAGTCAACCAGCTTGACGTCGATCTTGGCGAAGATCTCGATCAGGGCCTCGTTGATCTTACGAGCTAGCGGGGCGATCTCAGCCAGATCCTCACGGGTGCACACGTCAAGGGCCACGAGGTCATCATCGTTGACGAACGGATCATGCAGATCGTCGTTCTTCAGGAAGTACTCGAGCACCGGCTCCTTGAGCGGCAGGCCTTCCTCCACGCCCAAGCGGGAGCAGAAGTGACCGGCGGCCACGTTACGCAGCACGATCTCCAACGGGAACATGTTCACCTTGCGTACCAGCTGGCCGGTGTCATTCACGCGCTTGACGAGGTGGCTGTCGATGCCGCGCTTCTTGAGCAGGTCGAAGATGATGGTGGTGATGAGGTTGTTCAGACGGCCCTTGCCGGTGAAGTCTTCCTTCTTCTCACCATCGCCAGCAGTGGCGGTGTTCTTGTATTCGACCCACAGAACCTCGGGATCATCGGTTGCGTACAGTTGCTTGGCCTTGCCCTCGTAGAGCTTTTCCAGCTTCTCCATGACTCACCTTTCAGGAGTGAAATTTCTAGGTGAACTAACGGTAAAAGGGTACCAATCGAGGGCTACAACAACACTCACGGATTACTTCACGGTAATAGTCAGCGCATCGGCCACGTGGGCGGCCTTGGCGCGGGCGTCGGCTTCGGATTCGCCGACGGCCAGTGCCACGGCCATGCGGCGGTGGCCATGCACTTCGGGCTTGGCGAAAATACGCAGATCAGTGCTGGGCTCGGCCAGTGCGGCGGCCACGTCGGTGAATTCGGCTTCGCCATCGCCGGCCACCACGATGGCGTGGCTGGCAGCCACCGAGCCGCTCGGAATTGTAAGTGCCACATGCTCGGCAGTAATCGGCAGACCTAGAATCGCGCGAGCGTGCAGCGCGAACTCGCTCAGGCGCTGGGAAGCCATCGTCACCATGCCAGTATCGTGCGGGCGGGGAGAAACCTCGTTGAACAGAATCGAACCATCGGTGAGCACGAACAGTTCCACGCCGAACACGCCCCAACCGGTTTCACCGGCTGCCTGTGCCTTGGCCACCAAGCCTTCAACGACGGTGCGTGCAATGTCTTGAGCCCGCTCAGATTCGCCGCCTGGCTCAGCGGCCGGCTGCCAAGACTCGCGATAATCGCCGGACTCCTGACGCTGACCAATCGGCGCGCATGTCACAATACCGGCGGACGAAGAAACAGTCAGTACCGTCAACTCACGTTCCAATGGGGCCAACGCTTCCACGATTACTCGCGACACATCACCTTCATCGGCGGCACGGCGGCCTTCCTGAGCCTCGGTCCAAGCGGCATCGATGGCATTGGCGGAACGTACCACCGACTGACCGTGACCAGACGAGCTCATCAACGGCTTGACCACGCATGGATAGCCAACTTCCAAAGCCCCGGCGCGCAGCTCTTCCAGCGAACCAGCGAAACGATACGGCGTGGTCGGCAAGCCCAGCTCCTCGTGAGCCAGCACGCGTAGGCGTTCGCGATCCATGCAGATCGCAGCAATCTCGGCACTTGGCACTACTTGGGCACCGGCAGCTGCAGCTCCGGCCAACACGTCGGTGGCGATGGCCTCCACTTCGGGCACGATAATGTCCGGCTTGACTTCATCGAACAACGCCCGCAACTCGGCGGCATTCGCCATATCCAGCACGCGATATTCATGCGCCACTTGCTGGGCTGGAGCACCGGCATAGGAGTCGGCTGCGCACACCCATGCGCCCAGCCGCATCAGCTCAATGGCCACTTCCTTGCCTAGCTCGCCTGCACCCAGAAACAGCACGCGGGTGGGATGTTTGCCCAGCGGTGTGCCGAGCGGGCGGTTCACGGCAGGAATTGCGGGGGAGGGGGAAGTCACGGCAGTATTCACGGCGTTCTCAGTCATACCCACATTCTGCCATGCTGCATGGAATAGGCGAGCGCTCCACAGTGCGGTGAATGACCCACGGTGCAGTGAAATCCGCACGGTGCAGTAATGCAAAATGGCTTAATTCCGCAGTTTGCTAAAATCGTGTTACCGCACGGTGCGTTTTTTACCGCACGGTGTGACGTTTACCACATGATGGGGTTGCGATTCAGGACAGAAAGCACATTCCCATGGAGGTTTCACCGTCCCAAGGAATAATGGGAACTTTGGCCGCCTGAGGGAAGCCTGAGAGTGGTCGATACAGCACCGCATGCCATTGAAAAAAAAGTTGTCCTGCCCGTAACCTGCCATAAATACTGCGTATAGACACGCCATTGCGCGCGTAACAGAGCTGCCGTACCTTAGCAATCACCGGCCGATGAGGTTTGTAGTACGGTCGGGCCAACGTTTTGGGGATGACGGCGGTGTTCCAAAACCAGTACGCCGCTGGCTGGATACAGGGGAGGCCGGCATACCGATGTCGAACGCGGCTTTGATTTCTCAGCGGGCAGCAGGGTTGCCAGGCAATCCTTTTGCCGAGGCGGATGCCCGAGCTGCAGCAGCCATCGCCGCCGGCGAAGATGTCATCGACTTAAGCAAAGGCAATCCGGATGGTCAGCCACCTGCATTTGTGCAGGATGCGCTCGCTCATGCCGCCCATGATCCTTCCCTGTTTCGCTATCCGTCATTTGATGGTTTGCCGGAATACCTGAATGCTATTGCCGGTTGGTACGAGAGCAAGCACGGTGTCTCCGTGGACCCGGCCACTCAACTGCTGGCGACTTCCGGCTCGTCAGTAGGCATTGCCACTGTTATTCAGGCGCTTATCGATCCAGGTGAGACGGTTGTTGCTGTCAATCCTTATTACCCGCAATATGAAGGTTCCACGGCGGTTGCCGGAGGTCGATTCGAGACGATTCCCGCCGATCCGGCGCGTGGTTTCCTGCCTGATTTGGATGCTGTTGATCCGGCTGTGTGGGAACGTGCGAAGCTGCTGATTCTCAACTATCCCAACAATCCGACCGGCGCTGTGGCCGCGCCGGAACTGTATGAAACCGCTGTACGCCTAGCTCAGCAGTATGGGTTCATCGTGCTTAATGATTTTGCCTATGCTGGGCTTGAATTCGGAAGTACGCGCTCGCTGAGCCTATTGGAGACACCCGGTGCGCTTGATGTGGCTCTGGAACTTGGGTCACTCTCCAAAATGTATATGGTGGCCGGCTGGCGCGGTGGATTTGTGGCTGGGAATGCAGAAGTGTTGGCTGAGGTCAAGGCCGTGCACAGGCAGACCGCGGTACTGGCGTCCAGCGTCATCCAGCAGGCCGGTGCAGTGGCATTGGAATCCGATCAGAGCACTGTGGCGGCGCTCGCCGTGCAATACCAGCATCGCTTCGAAGTGGTGCGAGACGGTTTTACCCAAGCCGGCCTGTCGGTATCTGAAGCGCAAGGTGGACTGTTCGCATGGGCCAAAGTACCTGAGCGGTGGGGCAGCGCGGGCGTGCACGATGGCACAGTGAGTGAGGTTAGGGTTGCGGATGGCTCGGCAGACTTGGCAAATGATTCCGCGGCATTCGTGGATTGGTTGCTGAAGACCGCGGGTGTCGCATTGATGCCGGGCTCGTGCTTCGGCAAAGCAGGCGAAGGCTGGGTGCGTATCAGTTTGCTCAAACACACCGCTGATCTGTTTCAGGCTGCAGCGCGGGTTTCGAGGGCTCTGCAAGACAAGTGATTACTATTCCTGTAGTGCGGCAACGATAGGTCACCTTATTGGGCAAACGTCGCTGAGCCATACCATTTCCTATTGGTCCGGACTCGGCCGCCAGATGTGACGGCTACGATGAAGCAATGCGCGAAAACGGGATTGAAAAGAGCATTGACCGCCCGCTGACCATCGCTCTGGTGGTGGATACCGTGGGCAACCAGGGCAATGGCACGTCCAATTCGGCCTTGCAGTGGGCTGCTGAATTGGAGAGACAAGGGCATCATGTGCGGCTCGTAGGTGTTGGCGCCCCTGAATATCCCGCACGAGTGAACAAGGTTCCGCTCGTTTCCTGGGTGGCGGCTAAACAGCTCATGCAGTTCGCCGAGCCCAGTGACACGTTGTTCCGCACCGCGTTCCAAGGTGTGGATGTGGTGCATGTCTATATGCCGTTCAAGTTCGGCCGTCGTGCCGCAAAGGTCGCCCACCAAATGGGTATTCCGGTCACTGCCGGATTCCATCTGCAGCCTGAAAACGTGCTGTATTCCGCCGGTCCGTTACGCCATATTCCCGGCATCTCCAGCTTCCTGTACTGGTTATTCAAACATTGGCTGTACAAGCGCATCGATCATATTCATGTGCCCACCGAGATGACCGCCAGCTTGCTACGCGCGCACGGATACAAGGCGAAACTGCATGTGATTTCCAACGGTTATTCGCCTGTCTACTCACCCAAGAAGCCGGTTGATCCTGAGGCGTCCGCTCCGGTACCGTTCCGCGTTATTGCGTCCGGCAGGCTCGCCAGCGAGAAAGATCAGATTACGCTGATTAAGGCAGTTTCGATGTCGAAGCATGCTGGGGGCATTCAGCTCATCATCGCCGGTACCGGGCCGCTCAAACAGTATCTCAGGTTCCGTGCCGGTCGTTTGCTGGCACGCAAGGCCGACATCGGCTTTCACAAGCATGCCGATATGCCGGATCTGCTGCGTTCGGGCGATCTGTTCGTGCACTGTTCGATTGCCGACATCGAATCGGTGAGTGTAATTGAGGCGATGGCTTGCGGCTTGGTACCGGTGATTGCCGCGTCCGAATTATCGGCGGCCAGCCAGTTTGCGCTGCTGGACGAATCGTTGTTCCCGGTGCAGAATGCGGCGATGCTGGCACGGCGTATCGATTGGTGGATCGAACATCAGGTTGAGCGTGCAGAATGGGGTGAGAAGTACGCCGAATACACCAAGTCGCACTATTCCGTGGAAGCCTCGGTTCACAAGTTCGTGGACATGGAATGCGAAGCCATAGGGGAGTAGGTTCGTTTTGACCGGGGTCTCTCCCTCAGTCCGCCTTCGGCGGCCAGCTCCCTCGTCAGAGGGAGCTTAAAAACCTCCCTCTGACGAGGGAGCTGGCATCGCGAAGTGATGGCGGAGGGAGAGACCTGGAGCTCAACGGTCACAGCAACTCAATAAGCTGGTCGACCTCTTCGGGCGTGGTGGCCCAGCTCGTGCAGATGCGCATCACGGTATGCGTATCATCAGCCTTTTCAGTGAATCCAAGTTTCACGTCATGTTCGAGCCGGTCGATGGTCGGCTGGTCCATCGTCACGAAGATCTGATTGGTCGGTGCTTCGAAGGTGAGCGTGTATCCCTTGGCGTGCAGTGCCTCACGAATGCGGTCGGCCGCCTCATTGGCATTGCGGGCGATCTTGAAGTACAAGTCGTCAGTGAATAGTGCATCGAACTGCGCACCCAGCACGAAGCCCTTGGCCAGCAACGCGCCATGCTGCTTGATGCGGGTCAGGAAATGCTTCGGCGTGTTGTGCTTGGTGAACACAATAGCCTCGCCAAACAGGGCACCTACCTTGGTGCCGCCGATATAGAACACATCGGCGATGTTTGCCATATCTTCCAGCGTCATATCGCTGCCGGTGACGGTCAGTGCATAGCCAAGACGTGCGCCGTCCACGAACAGCGGCATGTCGTACGTATGCGCCACGTCGGCAATGGCCTGCAATTCGGCCTTGGAGTAGATGGTGCCGTATTCGGTGCTTTGCGAGACGTATACGGAACCGGGGAACACCATGTGCTCGTAGTTGCCGTCCGCATAGAAGGTCTTGCAGAATTCGTCCAATTCGGCCGGATCCATCTTGCCGTTGTGGTGGGGAATCGTGAGTACCTTATGGCCGGAGAACTCGATGGCGCCGGCCTCATGCACGTTCGGATGGCCGGACGCGACCGTGATCACGCCTGCATACGCCGGTGTGATGGTATCGATGACGACCTGGTTGGTCTGTGTGCCACCTACCAGGAACCACACGTCCGCATCCGGCTGGCCGCAAGCCTCGCGAATCTTCGCCTTGGCCTGTTCGGTAAGCTCGTCGGAGCCATAACCCGAATACAGATGATTGTTGGCTTCGGCCACGGCCTCCAGTACGGCAGGGTGGGCAGCGCGGGAGTAATCGTTCTCAAAAGACAGCATGATGGACCTTTATGTCCTTGGGTTTGGTGAAGTGGACAGCCCCGAGTGTACAACGTGGGGGTGCGCAGAAAAAACAAAAGACCCTTCCATGAACGGAAGGGTCTTGCTGGGGTGGCCAACGCGGCTCGAACGCGCGACCTTCTGAACCACAATCAGATGCTCTACCAACTGAGCTATGGCCACCATGGTGTTTGACTCGGCGCGCAAAGCGCTGAACCAGCACAACAGGTGAATACTATACACAATCCTGTGGAAAATGTGCGTGCCGGTGTGTTGCGATTGTGGTTCATCGCGTTCTCGCCCGTCGAAGTCATTGTTCTTTTGCATCTCATGCCTTGGGCGTGGACATGCGAGCGTTCACGATGCGAACAGAATTGTCCATTCTTGGTCAATTCCGTTTAGTTTCTTGCGATGTTACTTCACCAAACATAGAAGAGAGAGACATTATGGAGAAGGTCAAGGCTTTCGCCGATTGGCTGACCAAATGGTTCACCGTCATCGTTATCGTGTGGGCCGTATTCAACTACTTCGTGCCGGCTGCCAGCCTGTGGGGCAAGGCATACACCGGTTACATGCTGGGTATTGTGTTGTTCGGCATGGGCCTGACGCTGACGCTGGATGACTTCAAGCGCATTCTCACTCAGCCGCTGATGGTCATCGTCGGTACCATTGCCCACTTCATCATCATGCCGCTTATCGCTGTGGCCCTGTGCGCCATCTTCCACCTGTCCGGTCCGCTGGCCGTCGGCGTGATTCTGGTTGGCTGCTGCCCGTCCGGTACCTCCTCCAACGTGATGAGCTACCTCTCCCGCGGTGACGTGGCGCTCGATGTCTCCATCGGTATCCTTTCCACCCTGTGCGCTCCGTTCATGATTCCGCTGCTGATGCAGCTGCTGGCCTCCCAGTACGTGTCCGTGCCGGTCGAGTCCCTGTTCCTCAACGCCGTCAAGGTGGTGCTCTTCCCGATCGCCCTCGGTGTGATCTGCCACATGATCTTCGGCAAGAAGATCGAAAAGATTACTGTGGCCCTGCCGATCGTCTCCCAGGTGGCCATCCTGCTGATCATCGGCGTGGTCGTTGCCGCCAACGGCCCGAAGTTGTTCGTGGCCAGCTCCCTGATGGCCATCCCGGTGGTCATCCTGCACAACCTGTGCGGCTACTCGCTGGGCTTCGGCTTCTCCAAGCTGATGTACAAGATCTACCCGAAGGGCTTCCGCTACGCACAGCAGAAGGCCATCACCTTCGAAGTCGGCATGCAGGATTCCGCTCTGGGTGCAACCCTGGCTCTGACCTCCTTTGCCTCCAACCCGATTGCCGCCGTGCCGTCCACCTTCTTCTCCGTGTGGCACAACATCTCTGGTTCCATCCTGTCCAGCTGGTGGCGCAACCACGATGACAAGCACGAGATCCACTGGGATTCCGACAATGGCGAGAAGGGCTCTGCCAAGAACGTCGCGACCGGTGACCACCCGTTCGATGCTGACAAGAAGGCAACCGCTGATGCCAAAGTCGAAGGCTGATTTTCTCAGCTGAAAACCGACTGCGCAATAACCGCTCCCACCTACTCCCGATTACTGTTTTGGGCGTTTCGCAGGGGCGGTTTTGCTATACTATAAGTGAGGAAACGGCAAGGTGATACGGCAAAGAGGCCGGGCCGCAAATGGATGTTCCCATTGGATATGGAAGAGCACATGGACGTGCTAGATAACACAGTTGGTATGTGGTGAATGATGGATAGCTGAACCTCCTTGGCGGTGCCCCCGTGCGACATAGTCTCCGCGGGGGCACCTGCTGTGTGAGGCAGAGTGTGGGGCAAATACTCTCCGGCGCGTCGTTGTCCGGCGAAATCGTAGTATTGATATTTGTGTGTGCCAACGGCATGCCTTATGTAATAGGTGTGCGCGCTGGGATATCCTTCAAACCGCTGATCGCACGCAGCAATGCGCCGACGGGAGGGGAGAAGGCCATCGGGCCGGTGGACTGGGCTATCTTTTCCGATTCGTCGGATGCCGTCAGCAGACGAGCGTCCGGAGAGCTGAGAAGTGTGGCGCAGTGCGGCGGTCACACGAAAGCAAGAGAAACCACTGAATCGGAGAATTCAAGTTGCCTACTATTGAACAGCTCGTCCGTAAGGGACGTCAGGCAAAGCCGAAGAAGTCCAAGACTTTGGCCCTGAAGGGAAGCCCGCTGCGTCGTGGCGTGTGCACCCGTGTTTACACCACCACCCCGAAGAAGCCGAACTCGGCTCTGCGTAAGGTCGCCCGTGTGCGCCTGTCCTCGGGCATCGAAGTCACCGCCTACATTCCGGGCGAGGGCCACAACCTGCAGGAGCACTCCATCGTGCTCGTGCGCGGCGGCCGTGTGAAGGATCTGCCGGGTGTGCGTTACCACATCGTGCGTGGTGCGCTCGATACCCAGGGTGTCAAGGACCGTAAGCAGGGTCGTTCCCTGTATGGAGCAAAGAAGGCGAAGTAAGAGATATGTCACGTAAGGGACCTTCCAAGAAGCACGTCGTGCTGCCCGATCCGATCTACGGTTCCACCGTGGTGGCGCAGCTCATCAACAAGATTCTGCTTGACGGCAAGAAGTCGATCGCCGAGGACATCGTGTACTCCGCGCTCGATATGGTCAAGGAGAAGTCCGACCAGGAGCCGGTGGCTGTGCTCAAGCGCGCCCTGGACAACATCCGTCCGTCCCTCGAGGTTCGCTCCCGCCGTGTCGGTGGCGCTACCTACCAGGTGCCGGTCGAGGTCAAGCCGAACCGCGCCAACACCCTGTCGCTGCGCTGGCTGACCGATTTCTCCCGCGCCCGTCGTGAGAAGACCATGGCCGAGCGTCTCGCCAACGAGATCCTCGATGCCTCCAACGGTCTCGGCGCTTCCGTCAAGCGTCGCGAGGACACCCACAAGATGGCTGAGGCCAACAAGGCCTTCGCTCACTACCGCTGGTAGTCTTAAGCCCCCTAAGAAAGCTAAGGAAAAACGATGGCTGAAGAGATTTCGGACCTCCACGACGTCCGCAATATCGGCATCATGGCCCACATCGATGCCGGCAAGACCACCACTACCGAGCGTATTCTGTTCTACACCGGTAAGAACTATAAGATCGGCGAGACCCACGACGGCGCCTCCACCATGGACTTCATGGCGCAGGAGCAGGAACGTGGTATCACCATCCAGTCCGCTGCTACCACCTGCTTCTGGAGCCGTCAGTCCCACGACACCAAGGGCAAGTTCCAGATCAACATCATCGATACCCCTGGCCACGTGGACTTCACGGCCGAGGTGGAGCGCTCCCTGCGTGTGCTCGATGGCGCCGTTGCCGTGTTCGACGGCAAGGAAGGCGTGGAGCCGCAGTCCGAGACCGTGTGGCGTCAGGCTGACAAGTACGGCGTTCCGCGTATCTGCTTCATCAACAAGATGGACAAGCTCGGCGCGAACTTCTACTACTCCGTCGACACCATCAAGGAGAAGCTGGGCGCTACTCCGATCGTGATGCAGCTGCCGATCGGTTCCGAGAACGACTTCACTGGCGTCGTCGACCTGGTTGAGATGCAGGCCTACGTGTGGAACGGCACCGAGGAGCTCGGCGCCAAGTACGACACCACCGAGATCCCGGACGACCTCAAGGACAAGGCCGAGGAATACCACGAGAAGCTCGTGGAAGCCGCTGCCGAAGCCGACGACGAGCTCATGAACAAGTTCTTCGAGGACGGTGACCTGTCCAAGGAAGACATCCGCGCTGGCGTGCGCAAGCTCACCATCGCCAAGGAAGCCTTCCCGATCTTCTGCGGTTCCGCCTTCAAGGACAAGGGCGTTCAGCCTATGCTGGACGGCGTCGTCGATTACCTGCCGTCCCCGGAGGACGTGCCGGCCATCAAGGGCTACAAGCCCGGCGACGAGTCCGTCGAGATCGACCGTCACCCGGTCAAGACCGATCCGTTCTCGGCTCTGGTCTTCAAGATCTCCACCCACCCGTTCTACGGCAAGCTCGTGTTCGTGCGCGTCTACTCCGGCTCCGTCGTGCCGGGCGACTCCGTGCTCGACTCCACCCGCGAGAAGAAGGAACGCATCGGCAAGATCTTCCAGATGCACGCCGATAAGGAAAACCCGATGGACCGCGCCGACGCCGGTAACATCTACACCTTCGTGGGCCTGAAGAACGTCACCACCGGCGACACCCTGTGCTCCATCAACGACCCGATTACCCTCGACTCCATGACCTTCCCGGATCCGGTGATCCAGGTGGCCGTCGAGCCGAAGACCAAGGCCGATCAGGAGAAGATGGGCATCGCCCTGTCCAAGCTGGCCGAAGAGGATCCGACCTTCCAGGTCACGACCGACGAAGAGTCCGGCCAGACCCTGATCGCCGGCATGGGCGAGCTCCAGCTCGACATCATCGTCGACCGTATGCGTCGTGAATTCAAGGTCGAGTGCAACCAGGGCAAGCCGCAGGTCGCCTACCGCGAGACCATCCGCAAGGCCGTCATGGACCAGGGCTACACCCACAAGAAGCAGACCGGTGGTTCCGGCCAGTTCGCAAAGGTCCTGATGAACTTCGAGCCGCTCGACACCACCGAGGGCAAGACCTTCGAGTTCGAGAACAAGGTCACCGGCGGCCACATCTCCGCCGAATTCATCGGCCCCATCGAGGCCGGTGTCAAGGAGGCCATGGAATCCGGTATCCTCGCCGGCTTCCCGGTCGTGGGCGTCAAGGCCACCGTCACCGACGGCCAGATGCACCCGGTCGATTCCTCCGAGATGGCCTTCAAGCTCGCGGGCTCCATGTGCTTCAAGGAAGCCGCCCCGAAGGCCAAGCCGGTCATCCTCGAGCCGATCATGAAGGTCGAGGTCCGCACGCCGGAAGAGTACATGGGCGAAGTCATCGGCGATCTGAACCAGCGCCGCGGCAACATCCAGTCCATGACCGACGGCGTCGGCGTCAAGGTCATCGACGCCAAGGTCCCGCTGTCCGAGATGTTCGGCTACATCGGCGACCTGCGTTCCAAGACCCAGGGCCGCGCCATGTTCACCATGGAGATGGACTCCTACGACGAGGTGCCGAAGAGCGTCTCCGAGGAGATCATCAAGGCCCAGCGCGGCGAGTGACACGCGCCACATCATGAAGTGGCCGGTGTCTCCAGTCAGCGGTAGTATCGTATACCGCTGACTGGGTTCTGGCTCTTCAAAGTGGCACATAACCCAGAAACCCAGTAGAATAAGCGAGTCCCTGTGCGAAAGGGCGCAGGAAACTCACGAGACGTCCAGGAGGACAAAAGTAATGGCAAAGGAAAAGTACGAGCGTACTAAGCCGCACGTTAACATCGGTACCATCGGCCACGTCGACCACGGTAAGACTACCCTGACTGCCGCCATCTCCAAGGTGCTGCACGAGGAGTTCCCGGATGTCAACCCGGAGTACGACTTCAACCAGATCGATTCCGCTCCGGAAGAGGCCGCCCGCGGTATCACCATCAACATCGCCCACATCGAGTACCAGACCGAGAAGCGTCACTACGCTCACGTCGACTGCCCGGGCCACGCCGACTTCGTGAAGAACATGATCACCGGTGCCGCCCAGATGGATGGCGCCATCCTCGTTGTGGCCGCCACCGACGGCCCGATGGCCCAGACCCGCGAGCACGTGCTGCTCGCCCGTCAGGTCGGCGTCCCGAAGATCCTCGTCGCCCTCAACAAGTGCGACATGGTCGACGATGAAGAGCTCATCGAGCTCGTCGAAGAAGAGGTCCGTGACCTCCTCGACGAGAACGGCTTCGATCGCGACTGCCCGGTCATCCACACCTCCGCCTACGGTGCCCTGCACGACGACGCTCCGGACCACGAGAAGTGGGTCCAGTCCGTCAAGGACCTCATGGCCGCCGTCGATGACTACATCCCGACCCCGGTTCACGACCTGGACAAGCCGTTCCTGATGCCGATCGAGGACGTCTTCACCATCTCCGGCCGTGGTACCGTCGTCACCGGTCGTGTCGAGCGTGGCCAGCTGGCCGTCAACACCCCGGTCGAGATCGTCGGCATCCGTCCGACCCAGACCACCACCGTCACCTCCATCGAGACCTTCCACAAGACCATGGACGCCTGCGAGGCTGGCGACAACACCGGTCTGCTGCTGCGTGGCCTCGGCCGTGACGATGTCGAGCGTGGCCAGGTCGTGGCCAAGCCGGGCTCCGTCACCCCGCACACCAAGTTCGAGGGCGAAGTCTACGTGCTGACCAAGGACGAAGGCGGCCGTCACTCGCCGTTCTTCTCCAACTACCGTCCGCAGTTCTACTTCCGCACCACCGACGTCACCGGCGTCATCGAGCTGCCGGAAGGCGTCGAGATGGTTCAGCCCGGCGACCACGCCACCTTCACCGTTGAGCTGATTCAGCCCATCGCCATGGAGGAGGGCCTGACCTTCGCTGTGCGTGAAGGTGGCCACACCGTTGGCTCCGGTCGTGTGACCAAGATCCTCGCCTGATTTTCATCAGACAAGAATCTTCGCTTGAACTAGCGTTATAGGAAATCCCCTTCGAGGAAACTCGGAGGGGATTTCCTATAACCGCAGCAGGTATGGATATGTACCACGACTTCCGGCAAGCTTAAGCAGCGGTTTGTGAATGAGATTGAATCCATCACCATGCTGGCCCTGGCTCGTTCTGCCAACACTGGACTTGCGGATGGCAAACTGATTCCAGAAGTGTTGATTATCGGTCTTAAACTTACGGCTAAAGCCACTGAAATACCTTCTGAAGTCATCGAACTTATTGCCGGACAACGCAAGTCGGGCATTGTGTTTGCCTGTGTGCGCGAGGTGCCGTTCGAAGGCAGAACGCGCGAGGAATGCGCGTTCGCGGTGCGTCGTGCACAGCCGGGGCGTGCCGGACACACGCTTATTTATCACGTGTATGCAGGCGACTGGCAGCCGGCAGGGGAGTGCCAGCTTGAGTTGACCAGCTCCACCATTGATGAACTGTGGGCTTCCTTGTGCTCGCAAGCGATATTGGGAACCACGGACTTCGAGAATCTGGATGCACGCATCGTGCAGCATGGCGAGATCGCGCGACTCGAAGCCGATGTTGACAAACTTACGCGAGATCATCAGCGTGCTAAGAATCCGGCACAGCGTAACGAAATTTACGCCAAACTCCACAAAGGCAAAGACGCAATTAGCGCAGATGCGCGAAGTATAAGGCGTTACAGTTGAACCATGTTCCCATTGCTTGAGACCCTGGTCGCCGTATATGAGGTGGGCCAGTTCACGTTGGCTGCTGACGAGCTGAAAGTGTCGCAGTCGACGGTGTCGTCGCGCATCGCCCAATTGGAACAGATGGTCGGGGCTCCGCTGTTCGTGCGCAATGCGAAAAGCGATGTGACGCCTACGCAGGCCGGGCGGATGCTGTATCAGACTGCCATTGGTATTGATGGATTATGGCGTGATACGCGCGAGCAGATTGCCCGCGTGCAGGAGGATCGCGAGCCATTGGCGGTCTCGTTCTCGCATACGACCGCCGCAATATTGCTTCCCAAGGCATTGCCGGTCATGGCCCGGAACATGGATGGGTTCGATTTTGCCGTGCAGGTGATGAACTCGGACGCCATTCTTGGCCAGGCAAGCATGAAAGCCGTGCATTTGGGCGTGGTGGAAAAGCCGATCGTCAATGATTCGGTGGATCGTGTCACCCTGTGCGAGGACCGGCTGGTCTTGGCGGGAGAACCAGACGGCGTATGGATGGTGCGCGAGCACGGTTCCGGTGTGCGGTATTACACGGATTTGTATTTCAAGACCATGCAGGGTTTGCCGCCTCGCACCATGGAGGTGTCCAGCAATGCCGCGATTGCGGCGGCGTTGTCTTCCGGCTTTGGGCAGTCGCTGATTTCGGAAGCCGCAGTGCCTTCTGGAGTGCCGGCGCGAAAGCTCGGAGACGAATTCGTGCGCCGTTTCTATGCCTTGGTGCCGAGATCCGGCCTGACGCACGATCAGCGAGAGCTGGTGGAAGCGATTATCGCTGTGTTGCGCGGATAGTCAGTGCCTTGTCTCCCGTCAGAGGGGAGCCAGAATGTGGTATCGGCAAAATCGATGATATGTATTGGTAGCAATGATTTGACCGATGTAAACGCTTGAGATTCAATAGACACCATGAGAGAGTTCTGTACCAAATGGTGGAAGCGCATTGCCGCCGTTGACATGTTGTTCATTGGCGTTCTGACTCTGCTGGCTTCGCTGTTCGCCTCCTGGCTCAAGCAGTTCCCCGGATTCAGCCTGTTCGGCGCGCTTATCATCGCGCTGCTCATCGGTATGATCATCCAGTTCCCGATCCGCAGTGCCTACGTCGGTTCCAATGATGGCCGCAAGGCAGGCGTCAAGGACGCCGCTGGCCTGATTTCCAACAAGCTGCTGCGCCTCGGCATCATCCTGCTCGGTTTCAAGCTCAACCTCGCCGTGCTGTTCACGCAGGGCATCAAGTGTCTGCCGATCGCCGCTGTGGTCGTCACGCTGACCATCATCGTGTGCTATGCCATCGCCCGCAAGCTCGGTGTCGACCCGATGCTCGCCATCCTGACCGCCGGTGGCACCGGCATCTGCGGTGCGGCCGCCGTCATGGGTCTGGCCGGTTCCATCAAGGTGTCTGAAGACAAGCAGGACGAGAAGGACAACGACGTGACCATGGCCGTGGCCATCGTAGCCATTATGGGTACTGTGTTCGCGTTGCTGGAGATCGCGCTCGGCCCGCTGACCGGCATGACCAAGGACCAGCTGGGCATCACCGCCGGTGCTTCCCTGCACGAAATCGCCCATGCGGTCGCCGCCGGCGACGCTTTCGGCGCGGTGGACATCGCCACCATCATGAAGCTCTCCCGCGTGCTCATGCTCGTGTTCGCCGCCATCATTATCGCTATCTGGTGGGAGAAGAAGCACTCTGAGGTGGAGAACACCGGCAAGAAGACCGTGGCCTTCCCGTGGTTCATGCTCGGCTTTATCGGCGCTTCGATCATCGGCACTTTCGTGCCGTTCATCGCCTTCATCACCCCGCAGCTTGTGGACTTCGCGTACATAGTACTCGGTATGGCCATGGCCGCGCTTGGCATCAATGTGAACTTCAAGGCCATCGCTTCCAAGGGCAAGAAGCCCATGCTCGCCAGCTTCCTGACCTCGATCCTGCTCATGTGCTTCGCGGCAGGCGTCGCGGTGCTGTTCTTCTGATCTGATAAGTGCTCTGAAATATGAATAGGAGGCATATGAATGAGTCATATGCCTCCTATTCGTTGTCATGATATGTCGGTGCAATCAGTCGGCGCGATGGTATCCGCGTTGACTGAGGATGTTGTCGTGATGATTGCCATGAGTGTTCTGCCTAGTCGTTGAGGACATCGCACGTTGCATGCCGATGATGGCGAAGGCGATTACCACCATGATTACGAACGCCACAGCGAACCAGCCCCATAGCAGCACGAACAGCGCCATGGAACGGGTGAATTGGCGATCTGTGAGGGTACGCCGATCAAGTGCAGGATGGCGAACGTCGCATACTCCACAATGGTCTGCGTGGCGGAAACACCCATATACTTGCCCAACACGGCGAGTCCATTTTGCTTCGGGGTTGCCGTGCCCACGGTATTTTCCGCAGTGTTCGTCGTGGCCGAGGCATTCGTGACGTCCGCGCCCTGATTGTGCTTCACATCCGCTCCATTGTTCGCCATGCCCATATACCTCCCGGATGTACCTGTGACGTTCGACCTCGCGATGATACCGCTGACCGCGTCGGGAATCGTCGTGGCGGTCAGACGAGAAAACCGCAGGCCGCAGCAACGACCGGCACACCCAGCGACAGCACCAGATAGGCCGTTGCCGTGGGGTAGCGGCGTTTGTG
>SKEH01000787.1_pt1 | contig 16539 bp, 18 predicted proteins | sample 4826571 | NCBI WGS metagenome assembly SKEH01 (sample SAMN11008814, study PRJNA524170) | human gut metagenome | biome: Human fecal sample; material: Feces; isolation source: fecal sample from pouch patient p29 | host: Homo sapiens | place: Israel: Tel-Aviv | collected 2016-09-14 | reverse complement strand
CCATTAAATGTGATAGGATTTTGATTGTGAAGGAGGTGAGAAAGAAATGAACCAGCGGAGAATAATTTTTTTCTTGTTACTAATTATTTTACTCCCAAATCTGAATGTCTTTTCTGCAGGTGCTGAAGAAATAACGAATTCTACCAGTTCATCTGAGAAGCCGAACCAAAGTATAGAGGATAGCATGAAGCTCAACGAAATTGCAAATCCTGCTGAAACCGATACAAGCAAGGTGGATGAAACGAAAGAGTCAACAGCGACTTCAGAAGAAGCGAAAGATGCAACAAAAGATTCTGAAACAGAAGAAAAAACGACGGAAAGTTCAGAAGAAAAAGAGGATAGTGAAGAGGTCGAAAAGGCTGATTTGCGCCTTTTGGCAGCCAATGAGGCGGAAGTAAGTACATGGGCTGATTTTGTAAATGCTATTCGAGACGAAACCATCACCAAAATTATCCTTGCCGCAAGCTTCGATAATCCTAGTGCATCAGATACAAGGCTTTCTGCCTATGCCAGAAAAAATGATTTAGAGATTGACGGGCAGGGGCACCGAGTGAATTTTAAAGATTCGTCGATCTATTTAGCTTCACCACAAAATGCTATTGGGTCCTTCCACATGCATGATATTGTGTTAAATCAAACCTATGCTGGAGCCTATTCAGAAGATATCGTCGGAACTCGATTGATTACTGCGAACGGTGTCAAGTGGAAATATCGATTTGGGAATATCACCGCTGAGTCGGGGGTGCAGCGATTAGCCAGAGCCTCTCATTCAGAGGTGAGAGTATATGGCGATATGGATATTAATACACGAGCGGAAAATTTCTATTTAGGCAGTCTTATTATGGAGGATGGAACCCAATATAAAGGGAACGTAAACTACTATAATTTCTCTGTCTTTTGGTACAACAATGCAGCGAATGCTGGATCAACCGGAGCTTCTAGAGAGTTTACAATCGGGAAGAATTGTCGTGTCGACGTTGGACAAACGCAAACTGCGGGGCGTACATATCCTGCTGTTTATCATCATTATCTTGCTCTAACGGTTGGCGAAAACAGTGTGTACAACGTGGATATGCCAGGAAATGCGGTACGTTTTGATGATGCTGGTGCCGGAATGACAATCAAAAAAGGTGCTGTCGTGAATTTGACGAGTAAACAAGCATCTGGTTCAGTAGTGGCCTTTAGTAACAATAATACCTATCTGAATGCAGAACCTGGGAGCTATCTTTATGTCATTGGGACAAGTAGTCAGCCTTTGATCAATTTAGCGGCGGATGCTACAGGAATCGCGAGTGTCAATCGAACAGGGAATTCCTTAACATTAAACAGCCCTGCTCAATATGATTTGCGAAATTTACATGATAGTCGAACGGCGGTAAATGTTGCTTATGGGAATACTGCAAATAATAAATTCTCTATTCTTGATTCAGATATCGATTTATGGAAGGTCGGTGTTCCAGTTCTTGGACCATCTAATGAAACCTATGCTAAAGTTCCAAGTCTTGAGGTAGTTGGAAGCGGAAGCGGAGAAGTTGTAACGACATCGGTGGCTTCACTGAATCAATTCAAACAGGCAAACTACCGTCGAATTTCAGGAATGAATCAGAATCCAAAGATTGAATGGATGCCGGTTACAGATGCGGATAAAACAATTAAGGGTCGTGTGATTATTGGGGAAGTGCCGGATAATAATGGTTTAGTCGCTGGAGAAATCAAATACATTCCGGTCTATGCCTCAGAGAATCAGGCGAAGCTCACTTTGACTGATACTTATGGGAATGTTCGAGACAATCTATTCACAGATGTAAATGGCTATGCTTCTTACTCAGATACAAATGACCCGATTCAATTTCAAAAAGCTGGTGAAAAAATTTCAGGTATCGCTGAACGGGGACCTTGGCTCACACCAGATCCGATTGAAACGACCGTTATTGATGCAACACCACCAGAACCCGCTAAAGTAGATCATTCGGACGCCATCCAAAGTACGACTACTAAGCTAACGGGAACTGGGGAGCCTAATAGCATTATAACATTAACCGTTAATGATCAGCCATCGGGGATTCCAGGACAGCTGGTCGGTGCGGATGGAAAATGGGAAATTGATATCTCTAGTTTGAATCTTGTGAAGGACGATGTTCTTCAATTCTTTTTACAAGATCAAAGTGGACCTATTACTGAACTTAGTGAAGCAGAACGTCCAAGCACAAATAACGCGATCGGTAATATCAATCCAAAAACTGATTTGAATTATCGTGGTGCGACATTCAAGGCAGCGACAAAAGCCACCGTGGTAGGGTATCTATCTTTGGCCTCAGTGCCGGAAGGACTAGAGTTTGGAAACAATCAAGTGTCGAACAAGACACAAGAGTATCGTCCAACAGTCAATGGTGATCTGGTTGTTTCAGATACTCGCGGCGGAGCGAAAAAGCCTTGGCGCTTAACGTTAAGTCAATCAGAAGAGCTGACAAACGGCACGGTATCGCTTGGAGATACGCTTTATTACACCTCTCAATTAGGGGAAAAGCAAATTACGACAGCGACACAAATCGTTGAGTCGGGAACCTTTGCCTCTGATGGCTCAAAGAATATATCGGCTGATTGGCAAGGCAGCAACGGGTTCAAGCTGACGGTTCCGGTCGAAAAACAACGTGTCGGAGACTATTCAGGAAAATTGTCATGGAAACTAGAAGATGTCCCAGGAAATTAGGTGAGTAGATGAGACGATTAGTTATAAATAGTTTATTGATCATGCTGGCGCTCTTTACTACTGTGCCTGTCTTTGCGGCAGATGCTAACTATGATAGTAATGGAGTTACAGCGTTTTACGGAAAATATGAATACCCAAAAGATGAACCAGAAAAAGAACAGCCGTTGGAAAATGAAGAAGGCAACCAAGCCTCCGTGAATGGAGAAACACGCGGAACAGCAGGTGAGACGACAAATCAATTAATAAGCAGATTACCGTCTTATAAAGGAGAAGGCACCATCATTCCGGCGACGGGAGATACCTCAAATCTATTCCCTACATTGAGTGGTTTTTTCTTATTGTCACTCGTCTTTTTTAAACTGAAGGAGGAGGAGAACGGTGAAAAAAATTCAATTATTTAGTTTTCTTCTCCTGCTCTTTACAACCTCTGTTGGACAAAAAGCTGTACTGGCTGATACTACTGATACACATATGAAGTACCAAAGCGGTGGAGAGACAACGGTTAAGCCGCTTGATCCTTTGCTGCCGGACCCGTTAAAACCAGTGGTACCTGTTGATCCCACTAATCCAGCTGGTCCGATGGAAGGTACTGGCGGCAGTCTTTCCTTTGATTTTGCCTCTAGCTTTCAATTTGGAAGTCAGGCAATTTCGACTAAAGATGAAACATATTATGCGCTGCCGCAGGAATATACTGATTTTGACGGAACGAAGAAAAAGGGCCCCAACTATGTTCAAGTAACGGATGTTCGCGGAACTGGCTCAGGTTGGCAATTGAGCGTGAAACAAAATGGTCAATTCCAAACCGCTGAAGCGCAAAAGCTTGCAGGTGCTGAACTATGGCTTAAAAATGGTGAAATGATCTCGATTCTTCCAGATTCTTATGCACCAAGCGCCAAGGAAACGATCGAAATGCCATTGGATTCGGAAGTCAATGTTATAACTGCGAACAATGAACAGGGAATTGGCACTTGGCTGTATCGGTTTGGCTCAGATGAAACCAGCGGCGGACGTTCAGTTCAGTTAAACGTTCCCGGCAGCTCGGTAAAATATGCAAAAAAATATCAAACTTCCCTAACATGGAGTTTAAAAGATGTACCTTAAGGAAACCTAAAAACTTTATTACGAGGAGAACATGACGATGAAAAACGTAAAATTAATGACAGTGGCAACTTTAGCAGCGTTATCTTTATCAACTGTTGGCGGACTGATTACACAGGCGGACACAGTTGATTACGATTCAAATGGTGTAGTGGAATTTATTCCAAATACTGACCCGACAAAACCAGTTGACCCAACTGATCCAGACCCAACGAACCCAGTTGATCCAGTTGATCCGACTGATCCAACAGGTCCAAAGCCAGGAACAGATGGTCCGTTGTCGATTGATTATGCTTCATCATTAGACTTTGGGGTAAACAAAATTACCAATAAAGATGAAGTCTACTATGCAAGAGCTCAACAATACAAAGATGGACATGCGGCAACACCGAACTATGTTCAGGTTTCTGATAATCGCGGAAACAATGCCGGATGGACCTTGAAAGTAAAACAAAATGGACAATTCAAAGCAACCGGTACATTGAACGATACATTGACAGGCTCTCAAGTAAAACTTGTTAGTCCGACCGTAAACAGCAACTCAACAGCTGTGTTTCCAACAGCAGCGGCAACGATCGAGCTTGATCCAGCTGGGACAGAAAGTTTAGTGATGTCAGCGAAAGTGAATCAAGGTGCTGGAACTTATTCTGATCACTGGGGAACAGTCGAAACGGTCAAAGAAAAAGATAAAGACGGAAATGAAGTAGACGCTGAAGTAACAAAGGCTGTCACGTTATCAGTACCCGGCAGTACACCCAAAGATGCAGTGAAATACAGCACCTCATTAACATGGAGCTTATCAGACGTACCAGGCAACTAACACTAACTTAGGAGGATGACTACAAATGAAAAAATTTGGTTCTTTATTTTTAGCTACTGCTATCTTAGCAGGAATCACCTTAGTACCAGCCGTGAGTTTTGCGGCTGATGGCGGGGAATACGATACAAACGGTGTGATTACTTTCACCCCAAATAACGGAACTACTGATCCGGTTGATCCGGTGGATCCGACTAATCCGGTTAAGCCGGTTGATCCAACTGATCCAAGCGGGCCAAAACCAGGTACGGCTGGCCCATTGTCGATTGATTATGCGTCAAGTCTAGATTTTGGTTCACAAAAAATTACTTCTAAAGATGAGATCTATAAAGCAAAAGCGCAAAAATATCTTGATAAGGACAACGTAGAACAAACGGGGCCTAACTTTGTACAAGTAACTGATAATCGTGGAACTGAAAAAGGCTGGACATTGCAGATGAAGCAAAACAGTCAATTTACGACAGCAGATGCCGACGAGTTGACAGGCGCAGAAATCACTTTCAAAAATGGGAATGTCGTGACTGCCTCCGATTCAGAAAAACCAACAGGACAGGCAACGATCGTCGCTGATCCATCTGGAGATTTGAAAAATGTTATGTCGGCGAAAGATGGTCAAGGTGCTGGAACATATTTACTTGATTGGGGTACAGATGCCGCAACCGCAGCTGAAAGTATTGAATTGAGCGTACCTGGCTCAACAACGAAATATGCAAAGAAATATTCAACAACATTTACTTGGGTTCTTAGTGACGCACCAGGAAACTAATTAAAAAAGAAGAATGAAGAAGGGGTGTTTTCCAGCATCCCTTTCTTTCACTGAAAGGATAACGGTACGATGAAATTTAGAAAATTTGTGATGCTGACAGTTGCCATTTTAAGTAGTTTGATGCTGACGACACCGGGAATCGCATCGAAGTTCAATTTTGCGGTGACTCCTAAAGCGTCAGAAAATCAAATCGACAAGCAAAAGACGTATTTTGATTTATTATTGGCTCCTAACCAAGAGGATACCCTGACTGTAGACCTGCGGAATGATACAGATAAAGAAGTCGTGATCGAAGCACAGATAAACAGCGCAACAACAAATGGCAATGGTGTCGTTGAGTACAGTAAGAATGAGATCAAGCCTGATGAAACATTAAAATACAATGTAAAGGGCCACGATAAAATGTAGGAAAAAGGCCATCGAAAATGTAGGCTGAATTCAAATCTGATAATCTTTTTCATGAAAACATTCAAGGAGAGTGAATCATGAGAAAAGATGTCTTAGAAGGAGTCCTACGCCACATTATGAACGATATTCAACCAAATTACGCAGCTTTGGCTAAACAATACAATTGTGATTACAGAACTGTTAAACGCTATTACGAAGCTGGTAGAAAAGGAAATATAGACCAGCTAAAAAAAAGAAAGTCTTCAAGTTCTCCTTTACTTTCTGGATTTGAAGAGATTATTAGAGATAAATTGGAGTTGAGCTGTTCTGCTTCTTCTATTTATTACTTTATTAAAAAAATGGGTTACACAGGTGGTTATACTACCGTCAAACGATATTGTCGTCACTATCGTGACGAACGGGTGAAAAAAGCAACGATTCGGATTGAAACAACTCCTGGTCTTTCAGCTCAAGTTGACTGGAAGGAAAACATCAAGATGGTGAGTAAATATGGCGAAGTGTTCTACTTTAATATTTTCCTATACGTCTTGGGTTATTCACGCATGAAATATTTAGAAGTGACCTTTGATAGAACGCAGTCCACTGTGTTCCATTGCTTAGTAAATGCGTTTGAGTACTGTGGAAACGGTGTTCCTCAAGAAATATGGTTTGATAATATGAAAACCGTGGTTGATCGAGGAAAAAGTCAATTTAGTCAAACTGTTTTTAACGAGAAATTCCGACAATTTGCGAAAGATGCGCGATTCAATCCTATTGCTTGTCGCCCATTTAGACCACAAACTAAAGGAAAGGTAGAAGCATTAGCTCGAACGGTCAATCGATTAATGGTTTTCAATTATGAATTTGAAAACGAACAAGATCTTAGAAGAATTGTAAATGAGTTTATGGACGATTTAAACAATGAACGTTCTCAAGCCGTAAATGCCAAACCAATCAAATTGCTCAATGATGAAAAAGCTATTCTAATTCCTTTAAATCGTTTGGAACTCTTACGTTATGTTTCCAGAAACCTACATGTAAAAAGAAAAGTTTCCATTGAATCCATGGTTCAATATCAAAATTCAAAATATTCTGTTCCCTTGAAATATATTGGCAAAGAAGTGACTCTGGATGTCCGGAAGGACAACCTTTTCATCTGGTATGGGCATCAATGTATTCGTTCGCATCCATTAAGTGAAAAAGCGTTGAATTATCAACGGGATGATTCGCTTGAAATTCTTCGGTCTGACGTCTTCAAATATTTGGAAGATGAAGAACTAGAGCGGTTTGTAGAGGAAAATTTAGATGCTTATGATGAATTATAAGGAGGAACTTATGTCAAATTACCATCAGTTATTGAACCAGTTAACAGATTTAAATCTTACGTGTGTCAAAGAAAATTTACCTGCACATTTAGATGAGGTAGCCAAAAGTGATAAATCTCTTGTCGATTCTTTATTTGAATTGACGTCTCAAGAAATTAGTTATCGAAAAGCTGAAACCCAAAGAAAAATCTTGAAACGTGCAATGTTTCCTTATCATAAACGTCTCTATGATTTTAATTTTGATTTCCAACCAAAAATTAAAAAAAGTGAAATCCAAGATTTAGTAACTTTGCGCTTCTTAGATACCTATGACAATATTCTTTTCATCGGAAATAGCGGTGTAGGGAAAACGCACTTAGCTGTTTCTATTGGTTTAGAGTGTATAGATAGAGGGTTAAGTTGCTTATTTATCACCAGTACAGAGCTCGTCAATCGGCTCATTCGAGCACATAAGCGTGGAACAAGTGATACTATGCTTAAGAAATATGCAGGATACGCTGTATTAATTATTGATGAAGTTGGCTACTTACCATTTTCAAAAGAAGGATCCAATTTACTATTTCAATTAATCAATATGCGTTATGAGAGGAAATCGACAATTATTACTACAAATATTCCGCTTTCTCAATGGTCGGAAATATTTGGAAATAAGAAATTAACAAATGCTTTATTGGACCGCTTGGTCCATCACTCTAAAATCATTCAAATTACAGGGCCTTCTTATAGAATGAAAAGCTATAGCGAAGACAAAGCGAAAGAAAACAAATAATACAGAAGACCGAATACCTACATTTTCAATGGCCCAAAACCAACATTTTTTTGTGACCCTTGACAAAATACAATATAAAAGACTATGTAGAAGCGCCCGAAGAGATCACACTAAAACCGCAATCAGCGGCTGAATATAAAGTAAAAATACATATGCCAAATGAAAAATTTGCTGGTGTTATTGCCGGCGGGATCACGTTTAAGGAAAAAACAACGGATCAAACAAACATTTCTTCAGATAAAAATGATAAAGGCTTGGCAATCAAGAATGAATATTCTTATGTTGTAGCTTTATTAATGCGCCAAACAACTGAGAATGGTTCACCAGACTTGAAGCTGCAGCGCGTGATTCCTAATCAACGAAATGCTCGTAATGTCATTCAAGGGAATCTGCAAAATCCTAATGGGACCTACTTGAATCAATTAGCGACTAAGACGATTATCACAAAAAAAGGCAGCTCCGAAGCACTTTATACGGATGAACAATCCGATATGCAAATGGCGCCGAACTCCAATTTTAATTTATCAGTACCGCTAAAAGGGGACCGCTTAAAGGCTGGAAAATATACCATGAAAATTGAGGCGTACGGACAACAGGATCAAAATGGCAGCTATTCGTTTCAAAAAGAAGGCAGCCAGAAAGAAGAAAACTATCGCTACCATTGGACGTTGGAAAAGGATTTCGAGATTAAAGCAGATGTGGCTAAAAAATTAAATGATTCAGATGTCACGATCAAGAAAGATTATACATGGTTGTACATTCTAATTGGAGTGATTCTGCTATTACTGATCGTCATATTCTTAGTATGGCGCAAGAAGAAAAATGACAAAAAAGATCCGGTTTAGCCTCATTTTGATCTACTGTACGGCAGTAACATTATTATTTCTGCCATTTATTAAGCAAACGCTGATCATCTATCGAACGCAAAATGTCATGATCAGCCAGAAAAAAACAGTCACGCCTGCTGAAGAAATCCCATTAGAGGCTGTTCAGCCGCCAGATTTATCAGCTGTTTTAGCCTTTAAAGAAAACCAAACATTTCAATCAGCTGGACAGCTCGTTATTCCAAAAGTCGAGATCGGTCTGCCGCTTTTTTCAGGAGTGACAAATGACCAGCTTTTGGTCGGTGCAGGAACATTATTTCCAGAGAGAAAAGCGGAAAACCAAAATATCGTTGTGATTGGCCATCACTTAGGACGAAATGAGTTATTGTTTGGCAAATTGTTGGAAATGACTGTTGGCGATACGGTTTATTTGGAATATCAGAACCAATTTTATCAATACAAAGTCAGTCAGACGAAAATGATTCATCAAACCGAACTTCAGGTTTTAGAAGACAATGGTAAAGCCGAGCTAACATTGATTACCTGTGATAAGCCGACTCATACTGAGCAGCGTTTTGTGGTAAAAGCTGAGCTGGTTCAGCAACCAACAAAAGTGATTAAACAAAAACTGATTGAACATAAAAATCGGATACAGCGTAAAAACAATCGACAAAATCAAAGCTACTGTATAATTGTATGGATTCTTTTTCTAGTTAGTTTGGCGATTGGAACAAGAATGATCATTAAAATCAGCAGGTAGTCTCATGGAAGGAGTGATAAGATGAAAAAAATGATGGCAAAATCATTGGTGGTAGTCTTTGGAGCATCGATTTTTCTATATTCAGAGCATGCATTAGCCAATACTGTTATTTATGATCCGCTGAATCCGCACAATACGATCACTCCAATACCCAATGCTGACCCTGATCCGAGTGAATACCTGATAGATGGCGAAATAACGATGGAATCTGCTGAGTCGACGCCATCGCAGGATCAAAAAGATAATACAAATGTGGAAAACACGCAAAATAATGAAGTTCAAAGCAGCACCGTTCAAGTCGAGAGTGAGTCAGTAGCCTTATTGCCGACAGACGAGCTGAAGCAGGAGGAGAAAACAGAAGATTTCTCAATACCAGATCCTTATCTGCCAAAAATGAAAAATCATCATAAAAATCAAGTCCTGATGTTAGACGATGATTTCTTTTCTTCCACGAAAAGTACAGCTTTGCCTCCTGATAGCGGCGGAGGCAAGGCTGGATCACTTAATAACTTTGCGGATATCGCACAAAGTGCCTACTTACTATCAGGTGTCGTCTTATACGGCGAAGCGAACGGAAAATTGGCAGCAAGGATGAGTGATTATTTTGCTGGATAGTTTATTAGCAAAGGAAGAGTGGCGGAAGTATCAGCTTTTACGGCAATTAGAGCGAAGTTCTTATTTTGCGTTGTCTAAAAAAGAGATCATGGATTACTTAGAGATTTCCAACTATGTGCTTAAAAGTACGATAGAGCAGTTGATCCAGGATCTTGAAAAATATGGTTTGGCTCAGGAAATTCATGTTTTTTTAGAGGAACCCTTTGTTCAATTAGAAATTACCGGAACGGCCAGTTCAGAGACTCTTTTAGAAAAATATGTGGAAGAATCAATTGGCTTCAATATTTTATTGAGGGCTGTTTTAGGAAACTTCAAGTCATTGAATGAGTTTTCCGAAAAATCAATGATCAGTTATCCGATTGCATACAATAATTATAAGCTATTGAATAAGTATCTTGCTAAGTACGAGATGACAATAGATAAAAAATTCCGAGTAAGCGGTGAAAATGAAAAGAATATCCGTTTATTCTTAACCGAACTTTTTTCACGTGTATACAAAGGTCGCTGCCAAATTTTCGATCAATCGAAGGACGGTCATATTCAAGCAAAACAAATGACACTGGAAGATGGTAAGATGACTATTCATCAAAGAATCAGCTTGCAGCACTACCTTCACATAACGAATTTACGAATCAAGCAGCGAAAGTTTGTTGAGAGACAAACCGCTGATGTTTTATCCAGAGAAGCTATCAAACAGGCTATGGAAGAGTCATTTTTTGAACGGGTTCCAATCGAATCTCGCGAAGCAGAAGTGATTGCCTTTTTGAATTATTATTATTCTCGCTCAGAGGAATTGAGTAAAAATCTACGATTGAATGCGAATAAGCAAATTATGACGTGGAGCAAAAATTTGCTGACAAGCCTTATACAATATTTCCCTAAGTTAATTGAGAGTCCAGAAAAGTATGAATGTTTTCTGATGAAGAGTCATATTTTGCATTTTCAATTGAAGGAGGTCAGCCAAGCCAGTGAAACGCTGCAGCCAGAAATCAACATCGCTTACTTTCAGCAAAATTATCCAACAATATTAGAATTTTGCAGGGTATATGTGAAGCAGCTTCAAGAAAAAGAATCTGAACTGTATAAAAAGAAGAAGCAGGTTCTTTTTCAATATCTTTTTCTGATTTTAGATTCATTTCCAAAAGATGTTTTGGTTGAACCCATCAACGTATACGTCGATTTTTCCTTCGGCAGTCTGTATAATCAGTTTATTACGGAGAATCTCAATTTCTTTCATCTAGTTGGAGCAAAGATTATTACGGATGTAGAAGCTGCAGATATTCTATTGACTGACTCCAGAGATTTAGGTAACGCGTATCATATAGATTGTGTAGTTTGGCTTTCTCCTCCGCGCCCGCTAGATTGGGCGAATCTAGGGCAGAAAATCATTCAAAAAAGAACAGAAAAATCGAATATGACGTAGAAAGAGTATTTCTTTCTGCGTTTTTTTTGACTGGATTTTTGTTGCATTTGCAACGAAAACGACTTATGATACGTTTATAGGATAGGAGGTTGAAAAGGATAGAAGTTCTTAGAGATATAGGAAAGATCGCCAGAGCCTTAGATTCCATCGCGAACATCGAGTTTAAGGAGTACCAACTTTCCAAAGGCCAGTATTTATATTTGATACGAATTTTCGAAAATCCCGGCATCATTCCAGATAGATTAGCCGAAATGATCAAGGTGGATCGCACGACGGCTGCGCGAGCGATTAAGAAGCTTGAGGAAAAAGGTTTTATTAGAAAAGAAGCAGATGACGTAAATAAAAAAATTCGACGGTTATTTGTAACAGAAGATGGCGCAAAGCTAGTTCCGATCATTCAACTAGAAAATCAATATTCCAATCAAATCGCTTTGCAAAACCTTTCAAAAAAAGAAATTGAAGCATTTTCCAAAGCATTAAAAATTGTGGCAGCAACGATTGACAAAGAGTGGACCTCCGTCAAAAAAGGCAATAAAAGACCCTATCTGGAACAAATAAATGAATGAGGAGCAAACAAATGACAAACTTTATCACAGATACATCTTTTTGGGAGATTTTCCCTGAAGCGCAAATCAATGTATTACTCGTAAAAGGAATTGGAGACAATCACTCGAAGGAAAATGATCCCTACTTGACCAAATTGTTAGCAGAAGGAAAAGAAGCCGCCAAACAATTTCTAACAGAGGAGATCTTTAGTCAAAACCTCGTCGTTGCTCAATGGCGCGGCGCCTTCAGTCAATTCAAAACAAAAAAGGGCGCTCGTTCGTCAATTGAAGCGTTACTGAAAAGAGTTAGTCAGGATCGTGAGTTTCGACCCATCAGTCCGCTAGTCGATATTTACAATAGTATCTCATTGGAGTTCGCTGTGCCCTGCGGCGGGGAAGACCTGCAAAAAATTGTAGGCGATATTCATTTGGGTCAAGCAGCTGGCGGAGAAGCGTTTTTACCTTTAGGCGCTGAAGCTGATGCCCCCGCTTTACCAGGAGAGATCATCTATTATGACGAAGAAGGTGCAATTTGCCGCTGCTTGAATTGGCGAGAAGCTCAACGGACGATGCTGACAGAAGAAAGTCATGATGTCATTTTCTTTATGGAATCGGTCACTAGCGAACAAGCAACACGTGCCAATCAAGCGATGCAGGAATTGAAAAGACGGATCGCGGATTATTTTGGTGTTGAAGGAATCGATTTTGTTGTGGATGCAGAGCATAGAAAAGTGAAGGCATAACGATTAAAAGCAAGGTTTTGGGAGATTGAATTCCCAAACCTTGCTTTTGTTTATAAATATTTCTCCAATCCCGCTGCAATCCCATCCTCATCGCAAGAAAGTGTCACATCATCAGCGATTTCTTTTAGTGCATCTACCGCATTGCCCATCGCAACACCGATCCCCGCGTATTCGATAATGGAGCGGTCGTTGTGCCCGTCACCAAATGCGATGATGTTCTCTGAATGGATGCCCATTTCAGGAAATACCGTATGCAATGCCTTCGCCTTATCAATTCCTTTGTCAGTGAACTCAAAATAAAACGGTGCAGAGAAGGCGGCTGTAACGATTTCGTCAAAAGGAGCATGGAGTGCTAGTGCAATCTTCTGCAAATATTCTGGTTGTGCTGCGATCAAAATCTTGTTGATCGGGAAGGTCGCAAAGGCTGCCAGATCATCAATCTCACTGAGTTTGAAATTACCGCCGCGTGCTTCATATTCAATAATATTGAATGCGCCATCAGGTAAATCCAGCATGCCGCTGTAAACGTCATTTACATAAAGATAATCTTCTTTGTCAATCATCGGTATGACATCAAATTTTTTCAAGTGTTCTAGAATTGCTTGGCCCGTTTCGATACTCATGGCCTGATTGAAGAGCACCTCTTTTGTCAGACAATCAGTGACGCGCGCACCGTTGTATGAAACGAGGAAGCCCTCATATTTGGTCATTTCCAACTGCTCCGCCAGCTCCAGCATGCCTGTCGTTGGGCGACCGGAAGCTAAAATGACTTTGATGCCTTTTTCTTGTGCCGCGATCAAGGCTTGTTTGGTTTTTTCCGAGATTATTTTTCCTGTGTTCAATAACGTACCATCAATATCTAGTACGATTGCTTTGATAATCATTCCATCACGTCCTAATCAACTTGTTACCTTAAGTCTACTATCGGCCAGATAAGGTGTAAATGGTTTCATTTGTAAATGACGGTGGAAAATGATGGGATGGTATATGGTTAATTTTTTGATTTTATTGGCTCCCGTCCGTATTTTTCAGTGCATAACAGATAGATAAAGCTGATGAATGTACCCAATGTTCCATAGACAGCATCAACGAGATCAGTCGTATTCATAAAACCAAGTAAGGTTTCACACACTAAGTTCCCTAATAAAATCCCCATACCTAAAAGTACGATCAAACGAAAGTTGACTCCAGCGATCAGCCACGAATTGCCAATCGCTAAATAAAAAATCATGCTTAAAGAAAAATTTGAAATATGCGAATGGATCTCTGGATTGATGAAGACAAAATCAGTTAGCGGTACACTCAACCATCTGAGAATAGTCAGTGACGCTCCAATAAATAGTAGCAGAAAGTAGCAAATCCAAAATTTTCGCTTCAATGTGTAACGTGTCTCGACGTTCATGCGTTCACCTCATCTTAAAGTATACCGTAGAGGGTGAATAAGGCAATCAATCGTTTACATTGCTTTTTATGGGGTTATTTACGATGATAGGTATCATAAATATGGATAGGAGGCGTTTGGCTTGAGAGAGTTTCATTATGAACTGATTGATGTATTTACTAAAGAGCCATTTGGTGGAAACCAGTTGGCCGTATTTAAGGATGCGGCAGGGTTATCTGCTAACGAGATGCAGAAAATTACACGCGAGCTAAATTTATCTGAGGCGACGTTTGTTACAGAGTTGACGAAGGAACAGGCGACTGTGCGCATTTTTACACCTAGGCGTGAGGTTCCAATCGCAGGACATCCTACGATAGGTACAGGCTATGTTCTTGCTAGGGATGGAGAAATAGAGACGCATTAAGTGGGAAATTCCTTTCTTTTTGAGGAACAGATCGGTGAGATTCCCCTTAAGCTGATTAAGCAGCAGCAGAAAATAACAGCGGTTGAGATGGTTCAACCTATTCCAGAATTCAGGGACATTTTTCGTAGCAAAGAAGTGATTGGTTCACTGCTTTCGATCGATTCCACAGATATATCAGAACGCGTTCCGATGCAGGTCGTATCTGCTGGAGTTCCATTTCTGTTTATTCCTATAACAGACTTGAAGGTGATGAAGAAAATAAAATTTCGACAAGATGTCTGGGAGAGAGAGTTTCTAGCTAAAGGACACGCGGTTGATATTTTTGCTTTCACGCCAGAAACCATCGACCCGCAGGCAACCGTTCATAGTCGTATGTTCGGTCCGACGATGGGGATTGTGGAAGATCCGGCGACCGGAGCAGCCAGTGGTCCTCTAGGGGCTTATTTAGCACATTATGATTTAGTTTCTTCAGAAACATCTGGTAAGTATACGATTTTAAGTGAACAAGGCATGGAAATCGAGCGCCCGAGTCAAATCAGAATTAATGTGACATACACGGATGATAAAATCAACTTTGTCAGTATTGCTGGTTCATCAGTGGATATAGGGAGAGGAACGATTGTTTTACCAAGCTAAATAGACCTGTCATGATTGCTGTAGAACCAGGAATCATGACAGGTTTCTTTTTTGGCGGTTTAAAATTTCTGTTGATAATCTTGCTATTATTAGGAACCATCTTAATGAAAAAGAAGATAGTTTTTAACTGGGATGTGCGTACACTTGGTCTTTGTTCATCTGTATTCTTGGCGCGATGAGAGGCACTTCATTTAATCGTTCAGCATGTAAACGATTGGTCAGTTAATTCGGAATTTTCTTCATTGGGAGAGTTAAAAAATTATGTGAGCTGCTCTAGTGATAGTCATTTTTCTATCAGTGATTCTGTGCCAATTTCATTAAAAAATCAGATTGTTAGTTTGCTGCTATGCATCAGATGGTGAACCAGCACTCATATATTTTACGTTTATTAGGATATCCATTTGGCATCTTTTTGACACTTTTAGAATAAACTAAGGGGTTATACTTATTTTAGAAACGAAAGAACATATGTTCGTATCGCGGACGCGCGAGTGGAGTCATTTCGTTTTAAAGTTCAGTAGGTATTTAGTGATTAGACTGTGATAAAAAATGACTCATGTTTGATTATACTTACTGCACTAAAATTTTTAAGAAAAGAAAGGAATGGTACAAATGGGAATTTGGAGACTTCCATTTGATGGGCAGTTAAAGCCTTACGAGGAAGGTCAACAGTTCGGAAATACCAAATATCCAAGAGGAAGAGGATATTTCCATGATGGTTATGACTTTGGATCAGCGAAGTACTCCGGAAATTTCAAAGCTGTAAATGACGGCAAAGTAATTTTTGCTGGATACTATGGTGGAGCTGTTGGGTACGCGATTGTTCTTCAAATCGCAGAGTATCAGGTAATGTATCAGGAATTTGGAAGTGCTTATTTTGTTAAAGCAGGTGACACAGTAAAAGTTGGACAAGCTCTAGGAACGCTGACCAGCAATCACTTACACGTAGGTATCACTAAGAAAGATTGGAGAACCGCTTTGTCCAGCTGGGATATTGATGATGGAACGTGGTTAAATCCAATTCCGATTTTGACATCAGGTACTTCTACAGGTGATCCAGAACAGAATACAGAGGAGGAAGAAGAAATGATTAAATTTACGGTTGTAGATGGAATTTATAAAGGAACTAAAGGTTATCTTTACAATGGACGATTTATAGTAGGTGGAAACACCGGAGACTATGCTATCATTTACAATAAATTGAAATCGATGGAATCAGCAGGGAAGATTAAACCAATTACTGATGACATCAATAATGCAGAGTATGAAAAATTAATTAACGTTTTTCCGTCATATAAGAATTCAAAATAATCAGG
>SKEH01000786.1_pt1 | contig 16547 bp, 18 predicted proteins | sample 4826571 | NCBI WGS metagenome assembly SKEH01 (sample SAMN11008814, study PRJNA524170) | human gut metagenome | biome: Human fecal sample; material: Feces; isolation source: fecal sample from pouch patient p29 | host: Homo sapiens | place: Israel: Tel-Aviv | collected 2016-09-14 | reverse complement strand
GTAATAATTTTTTATTGGAAATTTTGAATTGCCGTGATAATAAAATTAAGGATTTAAATATAACAAATAACACGAGGCTGACTTATTTGAATTGTGTCTGGAACCAACTTAGTATGTTAGATATTACAAAAAATACAGTGTTAAGAGAACTACAGTGCGGAGTTAATATGCTTAGTGTATTGGATGTTACGAAAAATACAATGTTACGCGTTTTGGGTTGTAGCTCTAATCAACTTAGCGATTTAGATTTAGCGAAAAATACAGCATTAGAAAATTTAATGTGTACTCATAACCAACTTAGCACTTTAGACATAACTACTAACATAGAACTAAGATATTTATACTGTTCCAGTAATCAGCTTAGTATGTTGAACGGTCTAAAATATGTAGCGTCATCGTTAATAATTTTGGATTGTAGTATTAATCAACTTAACAAACTAGATGTCAAATCAAATGTGAATTTAACGAACTTAAATTGCTACGGAAATCATATAGCAGATATTTCTAGTGCGTATAATTTAGATAAATTAGCAGATTTAAATGTTAGTGGACAAACAATATATATACCTGTTCCTTTTGTGTCTAGCAGTGGAGAAGCAGTAGTTGATATTTTGAAAACTACTGCTGGACAAGGCTTATCAGTTTATGGTAGTATCATCTCACCTCCACCTTCTTTTGCATACAATGGTGATAAAATTTTTATACCAAATGTCACTAGACCATCTATTAGTGATGAGTACATTTATTTCTCCTATGATGGAACACAACTTGTCGAAGGAGCTATAGGTGGAACAAAGATATTTGATGGTACAATTTATCTTATCACTGTAAGCGAACTAGACCATACATTAGTTCCAAATATGAAGAGAGTAAAATCGGGTGAAAATATCCAATGGACATGGATAATTGAGAGTACAAATGTGAAGAAAGCTGAGGATGTACATGCGAAACTGAATCTTCCAGTAGGTTTAGTGATTGATCCAAGCAGCATCACAAAAAATGGTGCGCCGGCGACTATCGCAGATATTAATGGTACAAATAATCTTGGAATTTTAGATTATAATGAACAGATTACTTTTACTTTTGAAACAACAGCAACAGGAAATGTTGGTGATTGGTTGAAAGCTGAAGGACGTTTAGATTGGGAAGACGATACGATTGCTAGTCCCTATCATAATGAAAGAGAGGGATCAGCCCAAATTCAAGACGATGAACAAACCTACACACCAAAGGATACAGACGACATGTCTATCCAATCCGTTCCTGTCTATTTCAATCACGGCACAAATCCAATAATGAGCACCGTTCAAACCTATCATCTGCATTCGATGAATTATCAATCAAACACCAAAGTTGTTACCGATGGATTCTACACACGAATCAAAGATGATCGTGCAATTAGTACAGGCTGGAAGCTGACTGCGAAGTTATCTGATTTCAAAGACAGCTCGAACGCCCCGATGCCAAATGGTACGGGAACGTCGTTGAAGCTGGATAACATGTCGATTGAGAGAGTGACGGACAGGGATACTCCGCAGGAAACAATTGATCCATCGCCAACAGGTACAGATGTGCCTAGTAGTGTTCAATCAACGGAAACGATCGTGGCAGGACAACCAACGGCGAAGACTTTAGTTACGGCTCAACCGAATCAGGGTCAGGATACATGGCAGCTACGGATGCCGTTTGACAAGATTTCCTTGAATCTGCCTGCCAATGCAGGGAAAAAAGGAACGGTGTATAAGGCAAAATTAACGTGGTCATTGGATGACACACCATAGGAGGAACTAACGAATGACGATTCCAGTATGGCTGGGAATTTTCGGCGCGATTGCCTTGGGTGGATTGATCAGCTTTTTATTGTTCTTCATTAAGGACAGCCGATTGCGCATGGAGCATGGAAAGAAGTCGACGGTGCTATTAGTGGATTGCGGCTTGTTGTTTATCATGCTGGTAGCAATTGCGGCAGCGATCTTTCTTTACCTTGATTGGCAAGCGCAGCTGAATTACTTTTTAGGAAATTAGGAATAGGAGGAAGTAGGTGAGAGCTTACTTCCTTAAAAAATAAAGAAGGAGGCTCATGAATGAAACCTATGTTGATTTTGACTAAGAATTTAGTCCTTGAACAAGAGCTGCAGCAGCAGCTTCAACACCTGAGCTACGAGGTTTTTTGTTCAGTGGAGCTGCTGGAATGCTTGAAGGCAAGCAGACATCAGAAGAATACGACAACCGACACGCTGCAACGGTATCTGTTGAATTATCAAGCGATCATCTTAAGCGAAACGATCGCGGATTCCGAGATTCGAGAGCTATTGCCGATTTTGAAATCAGAGAAATGGGGCTTGTTACGTAAGTTGGGTAGTAAGCCGAATGCCAAGGAAGAGGAACAGTTACACTCTTTAGGTGTGATCGATTGGTTAGTCGTGGATCATTCCATTGATTATTTGAGAGAACAGCTGTCAGAAAAGCTGGCACCCTATCAAAAGGATGAGACCAATATTGTCTTTCTATATAAGAACGAGTCCATCCAAGAAATGGGCAATCTTGTCCAGCTCAAAAGAAGCCTGACCAAACGGGAACAGACAACTTTGGATTGCCTGATCCAATCAAAGGGCAGTGTGGTGTCCAGAGAAGAACTGTGTTCACAACTTTGGAACGAACGTCCGAACAATTCTCATCTTTCCCAGACTTCTGTCTTGATAAAGCGGATCAAGATGAAGCTGGAGATCGCAGGCTTTGATCCAGAAATGATCAAAACCATTTGGGGCAGCGGCTATGTGTTGAAGAAGGGCGTTTTTGAGAAGGACTTTTTGGTAAAGATTTAGCTGCCATTACATAGGGTAGAGTGGTGGAGGGCGAAATAACTGAATGATTTTATGCGAGATGGCTGATGGATATTGGCGTCTCTTTTTTGTTTAACTTTTAGATTAAATAGTAAAGCGAGTTTTTGATAAAAATGAAGGACAGATTTTCCTATCAGTCCGTTGGCAGAATAGTTGATTTCTTTTTCTAGTGGGGAACATGTGATATAGTAGGCCCTGTAAATTCTTAGTTCTACTTCCTGCTTTAGCAGGTCTAGTAGAATGATATACGTGGAGAGAGACGGATTCATTTTTTCGGTTTTTGAAAAATGAATTCCTTCATACGAACTAGAAACTAGGAGTGGAACAATGCAAACCTTAAAAGAACGGATCATCGCTGAAAGTAAGCAACTTGGTATCGATAAAATCGGCTTTACAACAGCTGATCCTTTTGATTATATGGAGGAATCCTTGCTGGAGCAGCGCGCGCTGGGGCATACCTCTGGCTTTGAACATCAAAATATCAAAGAACGGTTGTATCCAGAAGAAACCTTTGAAGACCCCAAAAGTATCATCGCGATTGCTTTGGCGTATCCGACTAAAATCCACGACAAGATCCCTCGTGATGAAAAACGCGGACAATTTGCCCGTGCTTCGTGGGGAACGGATTATCACTTCATTTTGGAAGAACGGCTGACGAGATTGATCAACTTTATCAAAGAACAGGCTGAAACGGAACAGGTTCAGGCGAAGTGGCGCTTTGCTCCGCAGGTGGATACAGGTGAGCTGGTGGATGTGGCAGTTGCACAACGCGCGGGCCTGGGTTTTATCGGACGCAACGGCTTGCTGATTACGGAAGAATACGGATCATTTGTATACCTTGGTGAAATTATCACGAATATCCAATTTGAACCTGATCAGCCAGTGCCAAACGGTTGCGGCGATTGCACACGTTGTATTACCGGCTGTCCAACAGGTGCCTTATTGGGAGACGGTCGGATGAATGCTAAAAAGTGCCTCTCTTATCAGACTCAAACCAAGGGAATGATGCCGGAGCAATATCGAAAGAAAATGCGTAACGTGATATACGGCTGTGATATTTGTCAGCTCGTCTGTCCATACAATCGTGGCAAAGATTTTCATTTTCACGAAGAGATGGAGCCAAAAGTCGATGAAGTCCATCCAAAATTGGCGCCGTTATTATCCATCTCAAATCGCGAATTCAAAGAACAATTCGGACACCTGGCCGGCTCTTGGCGCGGGAAAAAACCGCTGCAGCGCAATGCGCTGATCACCTTAGCCAACCTTGGCGGGAAAGAAGCACTGCCAGAAATCCAAGCCTGTCTACAGGATCAGCGACCAGTTATTCGAGGTACCGCTGTCTGGGCATTGGGGCAGCTGACGAAGAAAGCGCCAGAGGAAACGATTAGTTTGTTGCAGGAATTGAAAGAAACTGAGACTGACTCAGAGGTTTTGACTGAGATAGCGAATGTTTTGGAGAGGCTCAATTAAGTCAAAAAAGATCGAACACGAGTTATTGGTGTTCGATCTTTTATTGAGTTTTTGTTTAGAGGGAGTAGACAACTTTTCTGCAAAAAAATTTATCCTACAGCTATTCATCCACCAACTTGGTTTTGTTATTCTCCATAACCTTGAAGAATGGATAATAGATCACAGAACTAATCAGGATCAACACCAAACAGAAGACGATATTTCGCCAATCCATACTTGAAAGATACGCCTGTGCAAAGAACGGGGTGAAGGAGGGATCAACGATAAATCCAACTCCAATCAAACCGACACTTTGAGCGAAATAGGTCAGTAGCAAGGAAACAATCGGTGTGATTAAAAATGGGATCGCCAGAATCGGATTAAAAACGATTGGAAGACCAAAAATGACCGGTTCATTGATTGAACAAATGCCAGGTATCAGCGATAGTTTCCCGATTGTTCGGTATTCTGAGACTTTACTTCGCATCATCAAAAGAATTAAACCGAGGGTTCCGCCTGCACCACCTAAAACTGAAATACGAAACATTTGCAGATTCATTAGATGAGTCATTGTTTCTCCGTTAGACATTTGTTCAGCATTCAGTCCTGTTTGCGCCATCCCCAGAGTAAAAACAATTGGGAAAATGATCGATGAGCCATTAATACCGAACAACCATAATACATTTCCCAGAGTCACAATCAGTAAGAAACCGCCAAGACTTCCTGCTATATTCGTTGCCGGTGTTAAAATGTCCATCACCGTTTCGGGGAAAATCTTTTTTGTTGTGACTAAGAAAATCAGATTAATCCCATAAAAGAGGATAATATTCGTTAATAGCGGAACGAGCGTGTTAATGAAGGTAGCAACCATGGGTGGTACAGTATCCGGCAATTTTAATTTGATATTTTTGACTTCAAAGATTCTGTTCACTTCCACCACGAGTAGACCAATGATGATCGCCACGAACAGCCCGTTTGTACCTAGGTAGTTCAGGTTGATGTTTCCTTCTTTAACCGGAGTACAAACCATCAGAAAAATGACGGATGCCACCATCCCATTCATGGCTGGATTAATCTTGTATTCACTGGCAAGGGAGAAGGCGATCCCGAAAACGCTGATCAGTCCGATGATCCCCATAGTCAAATTGTAAGGAGCGGTGATTAAATCATAATTAGCTACCGCAAAATCCTTCCAACCAGCCATGAATTTCATAAAAAAATTGGCTGTCGCTGGATTGTATTGATCTATGTTAATCGGTGGATTCGCAAAAATCAGAAAAAATGATCCAATCACGATAAAGGGGAGACCAAACATCATCCCGCTCGAGATGGCTTTAAGGTGCCGCTGATTCCCAATTTTTGCCGCAAAAGGGCTAAGCAAATCATTAAGCTTCGTTATGACAGTAGAATTTTCCATGATTCGTCCTCCTATACTTGCCAAGGATTAAAAACAAAGGTACTTGGCACGACATGCTGCGGGTCATACTTTTTAATGATCTCTTCATATTGTTCTTTATAGTCATTTTCAACCTCTGCTTGAGGAATGACTTTGCTTGCTTCATGTAGGAAATGTTCTGAACCGCGCCCCATTTCTTGTCCGCGCGTGGTGTGTTTGTCCAATGCGATGTCTGGTATTTCAGGTACATAACCCATGGCGAAGCTTTTTATCACGATATTTTTGAGCAAATCAGAGGAACGATCCTTTTCTGAATCGCACAAGTACCGAATAGCGTGAAAGAAAAACATTGCTCGGTCAGATTCATTATATTGAAATTCTTTACGCATCTGGTTTAAGTTATTGATCATAATTGCTGCATACGGATTTCCCATCCCTACGTCCTCAACGCTGATGGCTAATAAACGTCTCCACAGCTTCTCTTCAAATTGAGGTGAGGTAATATACATTTCATAGGCAAATTCACAGGCCGCTTTTTCTTTTCCTCTGCGGATGGATTTCTGTAATGCTGAGATGACTTCATCACCTTGAAGGCCATTTCGTGTCGTCATTTTTGCCCATGGATCTTGAATAAAATTATTTTCTGTCATGTTATAATACTCCTAACTAAAGAATTTGAGGTGGACCTTATGGATACTGAAACGCTGATTGATAAGTATCAGTTGAATGATTCAGAAGCAGCCGTTTTACGTTTTATGGATAAAAATCGTGATTCACTAAGAGATTTAGGTATTCGCGATGTCGCTAGAGCCTCTTATGTTTCAACGGCGACCATCGTAAATATGGCGAAAAAAATCGGCTATTCCGGTTATAGTGAGCTGGTCTTCGCGTATGGAAGTAAACCATTGGCAACGAACCCGACGAAGAATTTCTCAGATGAAGAAAGAGACGTGTTTGTTCGCCTGCTAACTGAGTATAAAGAGAAACGAATCATGATCCTAGGTTCAGGCTTTTCACAAAATATCGCGAATCATTTTTCTGAAACACTGAATCTCTATGGTTTCCGAGCAACGGCGAATAGCCATCTTGAATTCCTGCGGGAAAACGTTGAAAAGGATGTACTGATTTTTATTGTCTCTAACTCAGGTGATACCTTTCGGTTAGCGGATCTCGCTCAAATGGCTAAAAATCATCATATTGATCTGATCGCCTTTGTTGGCGAGAAAAATTCAAAAATAGGGCAGTTGGCAACTTTGACTATCAGCACAGAGACGTATGCCCCGCGCGTCTTGTCCGCATACCAGCCAAACCTTTTCTTCGGAACGACGCTGAATCAATTCGAACTATTACTAAGTGAAGCGTTAAGATCTATCTTTGATTAGAAGAACGATGTGGCCACTGTTTCTTCACTTATCAGTATAAATATCGGATAGCTAAATGTAAGTGTTTTCCGTCGGATGTGAACATGTTTAGAAATTTACAAACGGGTTTAAGGAGTTAAGTGCAGAATGACTGCCATAATAAATAACGTCCAAGATGGTGAATGTTCTGGAGCGACTTAATTGAGGGAGAGGATCGAACACGATTTTCAAAATGAATGATCAGATTCGATTATGGATATAGAGAATATTGAACTTGCATTACCAATAAAATATACAAGAGAAGGATTGGAGGAGATGTTACATGACTGAGAGAGAAAAAGTAGAGGCGATTATGATCAAGTACAATCGTAATTTTTCAGAACTCCAAAATAAGGCGACTGTCAGAGAGATTAAGACAGTATTTAAATATATTGGTGACGAGTCCAACCGAAAACAACGTGAATTAATTGGTCTTGATAAAGAAAAATAAGCGATTCTATTTATCATTGATTTTTCAAGATATTCAAGTTTTTTGAAAACGGCAAAAATCGCTACGATTGTTCTATTGCAGGAATTGAAAGAAACTGAGACTGATCCAGAGGTTCTAATCGAGATAGCGAATGTTTTGGAAAGGCTTGGTTGAGAAAGAGGATCGAACACGAATCAAAGTGTTCGATCCTTTTTAAGTTCAATTCTTAGAAACGAAGTCATTTTGTTTAAAAATAAATCGTAATTGGGGTTTTTATATCGTGAAATCAGCTAGTCCTTATCGATTGCCTCATTGTATAATAATGACGGGAAAACTGTTGTTAAGGAGGATGAAAAGGTGACAGTAGAGTATCAAAAAACACAATTAACTTATGGCGGGTATCGATCTGAACGCGCAATTTGGATCACGCTGTTGAACGGTCAAAGGGCATTAAAGTTCAATATACTAGACCGAAATGGAAACGTTTTATATAGAGTTGAACAAAAAAGCGATGCAGATGGAGCGATCGATAGTAAGATTACTTACGAATCACTAACTGAAGAACAAAAAGAAGAAATTCAACAAATTCTTGAAAAAAATGAACCCCACTACAATTGGTGTGACGAAGAAATAGAAGAGGTATTGAGGTATTTTGGCTGTGAGATCGTGCTCTTAGATGAATTAGTGAGACATGCACGAAGGGACAATGAGATTGTGGTCAATTACGTCATTTTCTCAAGCTATGAAGAAGATGAAGAAGGAAATAAAATCGATGACCTATTTGAGATAGATTATTATGATGTAGGCACGATAACCAAGGCGGAGATCGAAAACGAGTTGGTTCAAAAACTTTTGAACCATAAGGAATGGGATACGATCGAAATGAAGATCATAGAAAACGGTCAGATTGATCATTATCTGTTGGAGTTTGAAGAGCGAGATGAGTGAGTTCGAAATTAAAAAAATCTACCCCAAAACGGATAAATTGGGGTAGAAAAAAATTGTTGGGGGTATTAACTTTTAATAGTGTATGGAGTAAAGCGATCAGCATCATTTTTCTGACCATAATCTCAAAAAAATCTTTTGTTCGCTTGACAGGCTAATCCGCTTTCAATAAAATGGACTCAGATATTTAATTAATCAAATAAAAAAGGCACTCTACATTCTGGACGGACCCAGAACATAGAGCCTTGAAAAGTCAGCGCCAACTGACCAATCAAGTTGCCATAGTCAGTGTATCACACCGACCTCATTATTGTACCAAATTTAAGCTTTTTTTCTAGTCTTTTTTGTGGGGAAATTTCGAGGTGCGGTATACGTTTATTTCGCTATGTCAAAGGTATTGGGCAGACCACGCCCGATACCTTTTTTTTGTGTTGCTTTGGCTCGCAATAGAGTGAGCAGTCTCTTAGTGAAATCGCTGACGTTTTATTTGAAATCATTACTTATCAGAAAGGGTGGGAATATGGTGGTTCTTCAGGTGTTGACGCATAATGTCGTGGTGGCTCGTGAAGGGAAAGGAGAGTGGGTCTTGGTGAAAAAGGGCATCGGATTTGGTAAGAAGAAGGGAGACACGATCGTTGCAACGAATCTTGAAAAGAAATACCGAAAAATTGAATAGTTCAACCATTTGGAGGGTGACTGTTAGGCAGGCTTGATCCATTTCACAAAAAGTGTGAGATGTGTCGGGCCTGCTTTTTTGCTTTCTCCGATTGGTTGATGAAAAGGAGTTGGTTCTATCAAAAAAGGTCTTATTTATGGAGTGATTACCTACACGATCTGGGGCTTTCTGCCGATTTTTTGGAAGCTGCTAGAAGGCATCGACTCGCTGGAGTTGTTGGCATACCGCATCATTTGGTCATTTATAGTGATGACATTGACGTGTCTTTGTTCTTTCAAAAAAGAGAGGCTGGTCCAGCAATTATTGGTGGTGTGGCGAGATGCTAAGGTGCGGCGGAATCTGTGTCTAGCGGCGCTTTCGATCGGCGGCAACTGGGGCGCGTTTATCTATTGTGTCGCCAGTGGTCAGACGACTAGTGCAAGCTTTGCTTATTTTTGTTCGCCGCTTTTTACGGTGTTCTTTGGGCGCTTTTTCTTCAAGGAACAGCTGAATGTCTGGCAGCGATTTGCGGTGGTGTTATTGATGGGAAGTATCTTCACCAAGCTGGTGGCAGGTGCGTCGTTATCCCTCGTGCCGCTGTTGATGGCACTATGTGTGGCTTATTATGGCGTGTTGGAAAAGCAGGGGGCATTAGATCCGATGTTTCGGATGTGGGTGGAGACGGTGATCTTATTGCCGGTAGCACTGGTGATCGTGTGGGTCACCAAGATGCCGTTGGTGTTGCCCATGTGGGAAGGCAATCTATTATTGATGACCAGCGGCGCTGCGACAGCGTTGCCCTTGATTTTATTTATGGCTGCCAGTAAACGTCTGCCCCAGACGGTGTTGGCGATCCTGCAGTATTTGAATCCTGCCTTGATGTTAGCGGTCTCGGTGTTTTTGTTTCAGGAGCCGTGGCATCTCAGCGATTTGTTGACCTATAGCTGGGTCGTGGCGGGAAGTATCGTATTTGTGATTGGTCTTATGCAGCATTCTACTAACAAGGAGGACGAAAAACATGACAAAAGAAGAAGTACAACTGACGGCGTTTCAGATCATCAGCATCGCCGGTGATGCGATGGATGATTTTTATCAAGGGATGAACGCTTATCTTGAAGGAATCAATCTAGCCGCTGCGGTGGTGGCGATGAAGCGTGGACAAGAGCGCATGGCTGAAGTGCACAATATCCAAACAAAGCTGATCCAAGCAGAAGTCAATGAGGAAGAGGTGCCGTATTCTCTGGTCATGACCCATGCGCAGGACCATCTTGCCAATGCGATCTCGTGGAGTCGGATGTGTCAGCTGCTGATTGATCAGATGGAACGTGAGGAGGCGGAAAGCTATGAGTAAACAATTACAGAAGTTCTCCAATGTCTTGGAAAAGCTCTTTGCACCTTTAGCGGCGAAGCTGGCGGGCAATCTTTATTTGCAAGTGATCGCCACATCCTTCATGACGATTCTGCCGTTGATTTTGATTGGTTCTTTTGCGTTGATCTTGTCGCAGCCAATCGTGGATTATCATTTGCTATCTAAAACGGACGTCTTTTATCCCGTGATGAAGGGCTGGGCGCAGGCGGCGGAGGTCTACGGCTCGCACCTGAACTTCTTGTTTGGGGTGACGCTGGGCAGTCAGGGTATCTACCTGTCACTGGCGATCGCCTATAACTTGGCGCAAAAACGTCAGATGAATGTCTTTTTAACCATGCTGGTGGCACTGGTCTCCTTTTTAGTGGTGAATAGTCAATACGTGGAATGGAATTGGGACACAGCTTACTTTGGCGGAACAGGCCTCTTTTCGGCGATCATCACGACCTTTGCGGCGGTGGAGCTGTACCATCTGCTGGTGCGAAAACGCGTGGGGTACATCGCTTTTCCAGATACGGTGCCGGCATCGCTGAAGGAATCTATCGGAGCGTTGGTGCCATTAGCAGTGGTATTTTTGACGATGGTATTGATCCGCATGATCTTTGCGGAGGTCTTCGCGACATCAGTACCAAAACTATTAATGATGATCGGACAGCCGTTGAATCTGGCGGTGGATACGGTCTTCGGGGTCTCCCTTGCTTCGGTGGTCTCGCAACTCGGCTGGTGGTTTGGCATCCATAGCAGTGCCATCTTGTCGGTGGTGATGCCGTCCTTTGATGCCAATACCTTAGAAAACGCGGCCGCTTATGCAGCGGGAACACCATTAACAGAGCTGCCTCGGATCGTGACGAGTTCGTTCTATTTCAATTTTGTGGCCATCGGTGGTGGCGGTGCGACACTGGGCTTGGTGCTGTTGATGCTGCGAAGCAAATCCATTCAGATTCGTACGGTGGGCAAGCTGGCAATCATTCCCGGAATCTTTGGGATCAACGAACCGGTGTTATTTGGATTGCCGATCGTTTTAAACCCGATTTTCTTGATCCCATTTCTACTGACCCAAGTGGTGAATATTTTCTTATGTTACGGAGCGATGGCGGTAGGCTTGGTCAATCGTACGCTGATCAATGTCAGTTCCACAGTGCCGGTGGGCGTGGGGCAATGGTTATCCAGCCTTGATTATCGGGCAGTGATTCTGACGGTGGTATGTATCGCCGCCAATATGCTGGTGTACTATCCATTTTATAAATTGTTTGAAAAAGAGAAGCTGGCAGAAGAACAGCTGCCTTCAGAACAAAACCCAGAAGACGCAATCGAAGTTTACTAGAAAGAAAGGAAGAATAAACATGAACGTATTATTAGTTTGCCAAGCGGGGATGAGTACCGCGATCTTATGCAAGAAAATCAGTGAAGTAGCAGAAAAAGCCGGACAATCCCTCCACATCGAAGCAGTAGGTCTGGAAAAAGTCGGACCAAAATCCCACGAAAAACAGCTGGTGATGCTGGCACCTCAAGTCCGCTACGCAGTACCAAATGTCCGCAAAGAAGTACCCGCTGAGATCCCCATCATGGTGATCAACTCCACCGATTTCGGCTTGATGAATGCAGAAGGCGTTTATCAAAATATGATAACAGTAATGGAGAAACGCAAATGAAGGTATTAGTAGGATTCTTCAATTCAGAGAGCAACGAGCATACGCCAAAAACCATGAACAAAGAAAATTTTCTCTTTGCAGAAGGCAACGACATGATTTCGAAGATGGGCATTCAGCCTATCTTTGATAATCAAGGTATCCAGCTAATCCCAGGTTTCTATGCAAATGGTCATCCTGGCGGCTTGATCGAGCGAGAGGCGTTTGACTATATCCTAGAGCATTTTCTAGCTGCGGTGAAACAGCAGATATGTGAGATCGACGGCATTTATCTCTATCTGCATGGTGCCAGCAAGGTGATGAATCTGCCGGAAGGATCAGCAGAGTTTGTGATTTTACGAGAGATCCGTAAATTAGTAGGCGCATATCTGCCAATCGCGGTGGTGATGGACCCTCATGGCAATGTGACGGAAAAATTCGCGAAGATGACCAATCTGGTGACTTGCTACCGTCACTCGCCACATACAGATATTCAAGAAACATTCGACAAAACAGCGACCCTTTTCTGTGAAATCCTACAGGAACGCACACGAGTAATCCAACCAGTCTGTCGCAAGCTGCCAATCATCGTAGGCGGCGAACGTTCGGTGTCTTCAGACGAACCAGTCCGATCCATCAATCAAAAGCTTGATGAATTAGAACAAGACGAACGAATCCTTTGCGCGTCCTTTCATGTAGGCTATGTCCGCCATGACAGCGATCGCTTAGGCTGTGCCATAACAGTAGTGCCAGCCGATCAACGCTATCGAAGCTACGCCCAAGAAAAAGCCGATGAACTATCCGACTTTATCCTGCGCCGACGGTATGAGTTTCACTATCACGGCAATTACGGAGAACTAGCACAGGTGTTAGCCGAGGTAGAGAATATGACGGAGAAACCAATCTTCATCACCGATTCAGGAGATAACTGCGGTGCCGGCAGCGATGGCTACAGTACAGTGATCCTGCGACACTTATTGAAGACACATCCCGATTGGCAGAAGCCCACCTTGATCGCAGGCATTATTGACGAAAAAGCAACCACTCAGCTAAATCAACACGCGTTAGGAGAGGCAGTGCAGTTCAAATTAGGAAAAGACCTCGACGAACGATCTAAAGCAATATCACTAGAAGGAACGATCGTCTCAAAAGGAGTAGTCAGTCAAGATTACCAAGAAGACCCCATCACAGGATGCGTGATCGGTGTAAAATTAAAGCACTATCCCCTCACGGTGCTAGTGCAGCGCGAATCAGTGAGCTTCACAGAACTAGCACAATTTATGTGGGCAAATGTACACGTAGAAGACTACGAAGTGATCATAGTAAAACAAGGTTATATCTCACCAGACTTCGACGCCTACGGAGCCTACTGCGTGATGGCCTTAACCGACGGCCCAACACAACAAGCAACAGAAGAGCTGGATTTTAAACAAATCCAGCGCCCGATGTTTCCTTATGATGAACTAGAGTACGACTATACGACGAAGATAGATGGAGGCTTTAAGTAACGAGTAATCACTAAAATTTAAAAGTATGGAAACTTCCTTCCGTGATTTGACAATTAATTGTTAAATTGCGGGAGGGTTTTGTTTTTTGTGATGGCTATGGGTTTACGAGCGAATATCGTCTCAAAATTCTTCAATTGTTATATAGCTTCTCTCGCGCGAATAACATTTCGTTTTCCGCAATCCAAGGAGTTTCTGCTAAAGGAGTCTCTGCTACAATATTATTTAAATATATACTTCCTGAAAAATTATACTAACTCGAAGATCTGTTGGAAAGCTTGAACTGCCAATGATTTTTTGAGTTTTTTCTTTTCACCCTTTTGGTGTACAAAAAAGAGCCCTCCTGTGTTATTTTTAAGTCGACAAAACCATCACAATAAAAAAAGAAGTGCTATATATGTCGGCTTTACACCAAAATAAATTACATTTTAATCCTCAACTCATTATTTCGAATACTGGCGGTCAATTATCTTCTGACTCGGGGCTTTTGCTTGTGCAAGAATTCCTGCATCGGATTGATTTTGATACCAGTATCGATGAAACCTGTCTTTTTTCCGATCCCAGAAAATATACGACGCACACGACGAAAGACCTGTTTAAGCAATTATTTGGGATACAAATCTGAATCCGCTGATTAACGATCCTATTTTTGCATTAGCACTGAACAAAAACGCATTAGCTTCGCAACCAACGTTTTCGCGTTTCATCCAGTGGTGGGGTACAAATACTGCCCAGAGTTTTCATGCGCTGAATGAGTAGTTAGGTAAAACGTTCATTGAACAATTAAATCGACACGAAATGGTCATTGATTTAGATTCTACTCATGCCGATGCCTTTGGTCACCAAGAGCAGACGGCCTATAACGGCCACTATGGAACAACGGGGTACCATCCGTTATTGGCTTTTGATGGTTTGACTCACTTATTTCTTGGTGCACAGTTGCGATCAGGAAATGTCTATATCTCCAATGGAGCTAAAGATTTTTTGCGCCCAATCCTTGAGCGTTATCACGGAGATTCTTGCGAGCGCCGGTTACTGGTTCGTGGAGATAGCGGCTTTGCGACACCAGAAATTTACCAGCTCTGTGATGAATGTCAAGCGAAGTTTCTAATCCGCATGACGGACAGTTAAAAGTTACAACGCCTAGCAGAAAGATGTGTACTTTATTCCGATAAGACCGATTTTACTATGTAGGAAGTCCAATGGAATGAACTGGCTTATCAAGCCGATTCTTGGAAATATGCATATCGAGTGATCGTAAAATCGATGCGTCTTGCGGGTTCGTACCTTTTTTGTCATGAATTTCTCGTGACGAATTTGGAAGTTCTGTTTCAGAGCGCTATTTTTCCCATGTACCAACACCGAGGCGTCATGGAAAATGATATCGAGGAAATCCAAAGAAGGAATCTTTTTTGATAAAACTGACCACAGCTCGTTTATTCAAAATGAGTGCCACATGTTATTAAGTGACATTGCCTATAATTTTTTCCAGTTGATGAAGCAGTTGACTTTTCCGGAACGAGAACGTAAGGAAACGATCGCTACAATCCGCTTCAAGCTGTTTCATAACGTCGCGAAAGTGACGAGCCATGCGCGGAATATTCGTGTGCAGCTTGACAGCTCAAATGTTTTCGATGGCTTGTTTTGGCAAGTGCTCCATCGACTCCAAACCTTTCCGCTTTACTGAATTGACTAAAAATCAACCAAAAAAAAATCCATTTTTTCAATAAAGGGATTCGTGCGCTCTTTTTCCTCTTTAGTCGTCTATTTTCCACTGTTTTTTCGAAAAAAAAAAAATCCATTTGATCAATATTGAAACGATAGTTGCGTTTTCACTCGATATTTTTGAGTGAAAGAAATATGAATCAAAAAGTATGAATCATTCAGGTTGTTGATTCTGAACGAAACGATGTGGTAGATTGTAGTCAGGAAAGAAAGTCGTATGGGATTTATTTTTATTGATGATAGTGGGATCGAGTTTGACTTGAGGAAATGAACGAAAAAGGTTCCTAAACCTCTTCTTAGAATGTGTTGCACATATAAGCAAACTCGATATAACCATCTTTTCTTTTGAGCAGCTTTGAAGAAATCTGGAGTGTTTTTTTTGATCTCATCTGAGTGTTTTATTGAACTTGAATTTACACTTTAAGTGCAACACATAAAAAATGACTCATAATCAATATCCAACTAGAATAGGTTTGTCGAGAACACTACTAGGAGGAAGACAATTATGAGCCAGTACCATCATCTTACCATACTCGAACGAGAAAGAATCTTTCTACTTCATGAAGAAGGTGTTTCTATTAGAAAAATCGGCAACGACATTCATCGTAGCCCGTCTACCATTTCACGTGAACTGAGAAGAAACAAGGAGAAAACCTACTCACCTTCCAAAGCAGACAAAAAGTATACTTCTCGTAGAAAGAATTGCGGGCGTCATAACCTTCTAAAAGATCCGCGAATTTGGTCAATTGTTCGTCATTTATTTGTCGATTTTCAATGGTCGCCAGAGGAAATCTCCAATCGTTTGAAGCTTGAACAGGTGGATTTCTCAATCAGTTTTATCACGATCTACCGTGCCATTTATAATGGTATTTTCGATACAGAACCGCTTTCCCCTGGCAATAGAGGACTGATCCGATCATTACGTCATCGAGGAAAAACAAGACATACAAAAAATCATGTCGAGGCTCGTGGAAAAATACGGATTACGCATTCGATTCATGACCGTCCAAAATCCGCAGACGATAGAAGTGAGTTTGGACATTGGGAAGCCGATACTGTAGCTGGAAAAACTGGTGGTGCTTGTTTAGTAACGTTGACAGATCGAAAATCGCGATTCCTTTTAGCAGGAAAAGCGCCGAGAAAGAAAGCTGCTTACGTGAGCGAAAAAATGATTGAACTTTTAAGCAGTATCCCCAATGAGGTGG
>SKEH01000779.1_pt1 | contig 16671 bp, 14 predicted proteins | sample 4826571 | NCBI WGS metagenome assembly SKEH01 (sample SAMN11008814, study PRJNA524170) | human gut metagenome | biome: Human fecal sample; material: Feces; isolation source: fecal sample from pouch patient p29 | host: Homo sapiens | place: Israel: Tel-Aviv | collected 2016-09-14 | reverse complement strand
AGTTTATGTTATATTAATTGTCGGTGACTTATTTAATTAAGGATGTGGAGAAATATTTTATGAAAAAATATATTAAAAAATTAGCTACAGTAGCTGCTGTAGCTGGTATTGCGCTATCAACCACTGCTTGTTCTAACGGTGGTAAAACAGTTGCTTCCTATAAGGGTGGCAAGATTACCCAAAATGATTACTACGACGAAATGAAGAAATCACAAGCGGGTCAAACTACTCTTGCAAACATGATTATTAACCATGTTTTAGAGCAACAATATGGTAGTAAAGTTTCTAAGAAACAAGTTGATAAACAATTCAACAGCTACAAAAAGCAATATGGTTCTCAATTTAATGCCGTTTTACAACAAAATGGCATGACAGTTTCAAGTTTCAAGCAAAACTTAAAGACTAATTTGCTCAGTGAAGCTGCATTAAAAGATGTTAAGAAAATTTCCAAGAGTCAAGAAGACAAGGCTTGGAAAGAATATCAACCTAAGGTTACTGTTCAACACATCTTGGTTTCTAAGAAATCACAAGCTGATACCATCATTAAGGAATTAAAGAATGGTAAGAGCTTTAAGAGCTTAGTTAAGAAGTACTCATTAGATCCTGGTACTAAGGCTGATGAAGGTAAGCTTCCTGCATTTGATTCAACTGATGCAACTTTAGATCCTGCATTTAAGAAAGCAGCATTTAAGCTTAAGACTGGTGAAACTACTAGTAGCCCAGTTAAATCTCAATCTGGTTACCACGTAATTAGAATGATCAAGCACCCAGATAAGGGTACATTTGCTTCTCACAAGAAGGAAATTGATGATGAAATTTATCGTTCAATGTCCCAAGATCAGGAAACAATGCGTAGCGTTATTTCAACTGTTCTAAAGAAGGCTGACGTTTCAATTAAGGATAACGACTTGAAGAACGTTTTATCATCTTACGTTTCTACTTCAGATTCTAAGAAATAAAAAGCAATAAAAAAGAAGTTCATTAGAAAATGAACTTCTTTTTTTTACTCTAATTTTTTAAACTTCGTCAACGCCTCATCATTCTTCGGCCGATAAAAGCGTCTTCCACCCTGGCTCATAATGTTATCTGTAAAATTACCAGGACGCGTATTTTGCAGCGCGTTCGTTATTGCATAAAGCGATGCATCTAAGTCATCAATTCTGTGTAATAACTCAGCTTCTAATAAAGCCGGCAATTTTGGTGAACCATATTCAAATTTACCGTGATGCGACAATACCATGTGGCGTAACAACAAAACGTCTTCTGATTCAAGATCAAAATTTAGTTCTCTTGCAGCAAGCATTATTTGCTCATCAATTAAAACTAAATGCCCAATCAAGTTGCCTTCCGTAGTATATTGGGTTGCCACTGGACCAGACAATTCCAAAACTTTACCCATATCATGTAAAATACAGCCAGCGTATAAGAGGGAACGGTCAACTTGCGAATAGTTATCGGCAATTGCTTTAGCATCTCTTAACATTGACAGTGTATGATATGCCAGACCGCCACGTACTGCATGGTGATTGCTCTTGCCTGCTGGATAATCAAAAAAGCGCTTGTCCCACTTTTTCAATAAATAGCGCACAATTCTATTCCAAGTTGGATTTAGAATTTCAAACACATACTGATTAATTTCATCTTTCATTGAAGAAATTTCTTCTGGCGCCGATTTAACAAATTGATTTAGATCATAGCCTTCTTCAGGTCCTACCACACGCAAACCATAAATCTTAATTTGTGGCTGTCCCTGATATTCTTCGCGCTTACCGTCCAATTCAACGATTGTGCCACTACTATAGGTTGCAGCATCTTGATTAGTTGCATCCCAATAATTTCCACGAATTTCACCAGAAGCATCACCAAAAGACAATGCCAAATATAATTTACCCTTCTGAGTATGTCTTAACTGGGAATTTTTAATTAAGACAATCGCCTCTAATTCTTCACCATCATTGTAGTCCAGTAAGTGTTTATACATTACTCGGTTCCTTTCGTAAAAGTTAGCGGCTTAAGCTGTAACTTTTCAACTAATCCAGCTTGTGCGGTAAAAATAAGTACTTGATTATTCTCGGATACCTGGCCTAACAACTGCTTAATTTGATTTACTCTTTGATCATCAAAGTTTACAAAAGAGTCGTCAATTAAAATTGGCAAGTTAATCTGATCTTTAATTTGTTCAACAAAAGCCAGCTTGAGTGCAAAATAAAGCTGCTCAGATGTGCCGCGTGACAAATATTGTACTTTAATCTTTTTACCATCGAATCTAGTAACTGTTAATTTCTTATCAATATTAAGACTATTATACCGATTATTTGTTAATAGTCGCAAATATTCTTTTGCTGTCTTTAACATTTTAGGGAACCGCTCATTTGAAGCGAGGTCTAAGGCGCGTGAAATCCACTTTGAAGCAGCTAAATTAGCTAGATACTCAATACTTAAGTTTCTAAATTCAGTTTCTGTATTAGCTAATTCTTGTTTGGCTGCGAAAACGGCATTTGAATTCGCCAAATTGGTCATTTTCACCTTTGTTTCGGCATCTTTGGTTTGCAAATCCTTGATTACTTCTTGCTTTTGGTCAATTTTAATTTGGACTGTTTCTAGCTTTTTGGCAAGTTGATTACTTTCTTGAAGCTGCTTAATCTCAGCTAGATTTTCACCAAGATTATCTTTCAAAAGAGAAATCTTAGTTTTAAGTTCCGCTTGTCGAGTACTCTTAGCCTGTAGAGCTTGGTATTCAGTCATATCTTGAACCTGTGCCTGAGCAAATGCCGTCTTTAATCGTAAATTCAGATCATGCAACTCAGCTTGAGTTTTTGCCAGCCGCTTTTGCAGATCAATTCTTTGATCTGCTATGTGCCGCGAGTTCGCTAACCGATTCTCAAGTTCATCTAATGAAGCTATAACGGCCTCAAAACTAGGTTCAATCGAGCGATCGAGTGTGGCACTGATTTTCATTGCAATTTTTGCAAGTTGCTCGTTAAGCTCGCGTTCATGCTGCAAATCATTCTGCTTTTTTTGCTCAAGCATTTGGTATTGACGCCATTCATTGACCAAACTATGAAGATCAAGGTGATCAGGATTAAGACCATACTTATGTGAAAATGTAATTCTTTGTTCCTTAATCAGCTTCGCCTGTTTAGCCTGTTGGTTGAGCACACGCTTTTCTTGCTTTTGTTTGCCAATGCTCCAACAAGCTCCGACTAGGCCAATTAACATGACCAACCCACCGATTAGCGGCGATGATGAAACTAACAGAATTATGCCGATAGCAATGATTAAGCCTGAACCAATCGCAGCGTATTTACCAACTGCATTTTCAGAACTAGAGGTATTGTCTTCAGAAGATGGCAATTTTTCAAAATCATTTTGTAATTGAATAATATCTGCCTGAGTTAAATTGGTGATTTGATGCAAGTCTGGATTTAAAGTGAGTAATTGCTCCTGCTGCTGACTAACTTGCTGAAAGTCCTGCTGGCAATCACGGTCTTCTGCGCGCCATTGCAATATTTCAGGCTTTTTTTGTACCAACAACTTCAAGGAATTCTGGTTTTCATCATTAGACGAAAAATTAGCAAGTTGCTGTTCTAGCTCACTTTGCTCTTTTTGAAGATTTTTGCCTTCTAAATCGAGTCTTTGCGCAGCTTGATATTTTTCTGAATCAAATTCAACTTGTTCCACTTCCTGCTCTAGTTCAATTAGCTTGCGGTAGTTAGGAACCTGGTTTTGCAGTTGACGTAATTGCTCTTGCTCACTTTGAAGTTTTTGAAGAGCTCGCTCCTGCTCTCTTAGTGCACTTGCTTGTGTTTTTTCTTGCTCACTCAAAGTACGATAATCATTAAACTCGTTTTCAGCTTCATCAACCTTAATTCGCTGATCCTTTAATTTGTTAAAAAGAACATTAAGTGGCGGGTTACTCCCCATCTTTTTGAAAATTTCGGAAGCTTTCTTAGCAAAGTTATCTCTTAAATCGATTAGCTGGTCACTGTTTGAAGCACCCAAATAATAGATTCGTTCCAACAAGTCAGTTTGTTGAATTTTCTCAACTTTAGCAAGCATGTCTTGATTAAAAATAAAACTATCCGCATAAAAGTCGCCATCAATATTTTTAATTTCTTCGAAAAAGACACTTTCTGGAACAATCTGTTCATTTAGCTTAACCGTTAATGTGCCGCCTTTAAGTCCCTTACCTCCAGCATATAAGCGTTCAAGTTCAAAGCAGTCTCCTCGGTCATTTTCAAAAAATAATGAGCCTCCCATCGGACTAACCCGTGCTAAAGGCGTGTAATCTTCAAAAAAAGCTGAGCTTTGTTTTTTTAAATGGAAACCAAACATAATCTGCTTAATAAAGGCAACGACCGTACTTTTACCAGCTTCATTCGTACCATAAAAAACGTTGAGCTTAGGACTGGACAGGTCAAAGGTAACATTAGAAAACTGCCCGAAATTGACAATTTTAATTTTCTTTAACTTCATCGCTAATTCCTTTCAGCTTGCTATTCAGTTTAACCTCGGCTAGTTCTTTCACTTCCTGCAGGAAATCTGGAGCATTTTCCAGTTGATTTGAGAATTCATCTTTTTTGGCCCAATCTTTACTTAATTCAGCAAATTCGTCTGTAGCAAAAAGCTCTTTTTCTGCTTGATTAAAAAAGGCAAGATCACTTTCAGTGATTTTTAGTTGACTATTCGACGAAAGACGAATATCTACTAATTGAGAATCATAATCTAATTGATTAGAAATCATGCGCCAAAAATCATTTTCTTGAATCAGCTCACGTTCTTTATCATTCAAATACTCCGCTCCACTTATTTGCAGACAAAAGTAAGTTGTTTCATTTGGATTTAACGCATCAATAATTAGATTCTGCAGTTCGGTTTGTGAAACTTCAGAATTTAGCTTAACTACTTGCTGCTGCCAAACAATTGGACTTGTTTGAACAAACTGAATGTTTGTTTCCTTTGTCTGTTCATTAATTTCACCTAGGTAACAACCTTTTTTATCTGTTTCGTTAATGTGGCGCCCTTGGATATTTCCAGGGTAAACAATCCACGGAGCCTTAGCTAAAACCTGTCTAAGGTGAATGTGACCTAAAGCAAAATAATCGTAATTCAGGTCCTTTAAAGCAGTTAAGCTGAAAGGTGCATAAACATCTTGAGCACTTTGATTCGTCTTTTCTTGTGCATGCATTAGTCCAAAAGTGTAATGCGCTGCTTTACTAGGAAATTGGCCCACCTTATCTTCTGTGATGTGATTATTTAAATAAGAAAAACCCGTTACATCATAAGTAAAGCCCGTCTTGGTCTGACAAGTAATGGACTCGATTTTCTCTTCGTTGCCAAGCAACTTGAAATACTGGCTTTCGGGAACGAGCAAATCAGCTTCTGCCATGTGATCATGATTACCAAAAATCATGACTACTTGAATTTTTGCCTTAGTTAGCCGTTCAATTTGCTCAGCGAAAAAAATCTGCGTACTTGGGTTAGGACGCGCACTATCGAATGTATCACCCGCAATCAGTACGAGATCAACATCTTCTCTTAAAGCCAAGTCAACAATCTTGGTGAACGATTTATTGGGTGCCTGATGTATTTGTAAAGAGCTCTTAGATGGCAAAAAAGATAGCCCCAAAAAAGGACTATCTAGATGCGCATCCGCTAAGTGGATAAATTTCATTGGTCTAACTAATTTCTAAGACCTTTATACAGATCATTAATCGGCTGAGTAATTATCTTCTGTACTTCTTCAATCGTACCATATAGACCTTGCTCTGCTTGTAACAAATTCAAGATTTGTGGATCTTGTTGTACTTTTTCATTTAAGTTTTTATATTCATCTTGAAGCTCTTGCGATAAGTCTTCACCTTTGGATTGGGCAATTACAATCGCATTTTGTACCTTGTCCATTTCCTTGAAAAGTGCTGTACTTTCCGCGTTATTCTTAACGCCTTCAATTGCTTCTTTCAAAACACTAAATTCATCAATTTCTTGCAGCTCGGATGCTAATTGATTGGTCGTATCGAAAATATTCACCATTTTTAATCCTCCTAATCATCGGCCAAAAAGACCCTTCAAGTTATTATACCATTCATTTAGCTTTTCTCCCGCAGATCCTATACCTTTTTGAATTTTATTGTTCAATCCATTGGTCCAGTCCGATCCAGTACCATTATTTTGGATAATTTGCTTAGGAGCTTGTTCGGTAAATTGGTTCTGGGCAGTATAAGGAAGTATTCCTTCCATCTCTGCCTTGTATAGTCTAGTGATTTCAGTTTCTGACACACCATGCATGAAATGTTGCTTATTAGTGCGATCGTAACCAACCCAAGTTGCGACAACTACGTCAGGCGTATAACCAACAATCCACTGATCCTTGGTTCCAAAGCCGTATGAATTTGGAACCTCAGTTGAACCAGTTTTTCCGGCAACTCGAAAACCAGCTGGTTGAGCTGATGCTCCTGTACCACTAGTAAACACGCCTAATAACATCGTTGTCATTTCATGTGCTGTACTTTCTGAAATAACTCGGTGTCTGCCAGTATCGTGATTTTCGGCAATTACGTTACCACTTGCATCAGTAATTTTTGTAATGAAATACGAATTATTCGGCAAGTTACCTTTATTGGCAAAAGCAGAATATGCTCGTGCCATTTGCAATGGTGATACACCGGTTGATAAACCACCTAGTGCTAAAGCTAGGTTTTGGTCTTCTTTTGGTACTTTAATGCCAAAATTATTTGCAGATTGTACCCCTTTGGACACACCAATCCGGTCTAGTAACCAAACTGCCGGTACGTTTTTACTTTGAGCTAAAGCAACATACATTGGAATCTTATCTGAATAACCATTATCAACGTTATGCGGCTCATACCCATTTTTACCAAATCGCTGCAACTTGTTAGAAAGCTGAGAGTCATAATGATAGCCTTGCTGTAAAGCAGGTGCGTAACTCACAATCGGTTTAATTGAAGAGCCCGGCTGACGCTTCATTTGGGTAGCGCGGTTATAACCACGAAAGACATGCTTGCCACGTCCGCCAATGACCGCCCTGACTGCTCCAGTACCTGGATCCATTACCACACTAGCGCCTTGCGTCTTTGTTCCATCAGTTGAGCCTTGAGGGAATAACCAGTCTTGGCTAAATTTTTCTTGGAGTTGTCCCTGATAATTTTGGTTCAGCGTCGTGTAGATACGCAGACCCTTATTCATAACATCTTCTTCTTTTAAGCCATAGCGTTTGATGGCCTCATCGACAACAGCATCAAAGAAGTACGGGTAGCGGTAGCCATCCTGGTTGTGGTAAGTATCACGCAAAACCAAGCTTTGGCTTTTTGCGACCTTAGCTTGAGAAGAAGTCAACTTGTTGTTTGCAACCATTAAATCCAAGACTAAGTTCCGCCTTGATAAAGAATAATTCATATGGTCAATTGGGTTATAATTACTTGGATTACGTAAAATTCCTGCTAATGTTGCACCTTCTCCGACAGTTAACTCATTTGCGTTTTTACCAAAGTACTTTCTACTGGCATCTTGGACACCCCAAACCCCATTGCCAAAATAGGCATTATTAAGATACATTGTTAAAATATCTTTTTTAGAGTAAACATGAGTTATTTCAACCGCAAAAAATAGCTCCTCGATTTTTCGCGACAAAGTCTGTCTCTGAGTCAGTAAAGCATTTTTGGCCAGTTGCTGCGTTAAGGTCGAACCACCACCTGCAATTTGACCATGGTGAATGACTAATCCTAAGGCCGCACGTCCCATTCCCTTGATACTAAAGCCAGGATTTTTCCAGAAAGTACGGTCTTCAGTCGATATCACAGCATTTTTTACGTTTGGCGAAATTTTGTTATATTCTACGAAAGTTCCCTTTTGCGAATATAGTGCTCCTGCTTTTTGACCTTTATAATCATAAATAGCAGTCGTCGTAGACAATGAAGCTTTCAAATTTGAAATGTTTGATGTTTTAACTTTGACGGTATAATAAGTACAAACCAAAAGCGTCATGCTGAGCAAGATTAAGATAATCCAGCGCCCGATATAAAAGCGGTGATCAATGCGATACCATAAGGCCGCTAAGCCACTTTTCTTTGGTTCATTATTTTCCATTTTATCTGCTCCTTTAGAAACAACTAAAATTTTATCATATTAGCAAGGCTTCCCTTTATTTTCAAGAAGATTTAACAAATATTTATGAGCTATTACTTTACATTTAACATTCCAACAAATCATGAACCCTGTTCAGTAAACAACTTGTTACGTCAATTACTAATTCCACGCAAATGGCGTCATTTTTTGCGTACCGAACAAAAGATAATAATTAATGGTGCTTATCGGTATTTCAATCAAGCAGTCTATCCTAACGATAAAGTCGAAATTTGGTTAGATCACGTTGAAACAGCGCAAAATGAATATGCACCTAGTGGTAAAATGCCGGAAATAATCTACGAAGACCCAAATTTCATAATAATTAACAAACCAGCTGGTCAAAAAACTCATCCTAACTTGTTTGAAACTAACACTGCCCTAAATGATTGCGCCACCTATCTGGGCTTTTCTCCCTTTATTGTACATCGTTTAGACATGTTGACGAGTGGCCTGCTCCTTGTTGCCAAAAATCCAGCAGTTGTGCCTATTCTAAACCGTGAATTAGTTACCAAGGCCTTTCACCGTGAATATTTAGCAGTTGTTAATCTAGAAAAAGCAATTGATGACAACGGAATAATTGACTTACCCATTGGACATGACCCGCTTGATCAACGTAAGCGCAAAGTCGTTAGTAATGGACTGAAATCAATTACACACTATCAAGTTATACAGCGCTACGATAACAATACGGCTTTAGTTAAATTAACACTGGAGACTGGACGCACACACCAAATTCGCGTTCATCTTGCCGCAATTGGTTGTCCAATTATAGGTGATCCCCTCTATAACCGAAATGCTAAAAAAGACGAGTTTCTTCACTTAACTGCATATCAAATTTCTTTACAAGTACCTTTCACATTAGACAAACTGAAGATTAAATTACCTGACGAAAAGGTATCTTTACTTAAAAATGCAAAAAACTAAATCATTCTTGATTTAGTTTTTGGTTTTCTATTAATTTTGTTGTCAAGTCACTGGCGATAAGCTGTCGCTGTTGCCTCATAGCCCCAGTATTCAGGTAGTTTATAGCTAATCGCATATTCAAGCAGTTCACCAGAAACTAGTGGCAAGTAAGTTTCTCGTTCCTGATAAATAAAAAGCTGCTTTGCTTCTTGTGTGAAGTACTGCAATATTTCTTTATCGGAAACAGTTTTTGCCCAATTTTTTTGTTTAAATGGCAATTCAAAAGGATCAATTTTAGAGTCATCCCTAACCTTTTGGTAAACCGAATTAAACAATGACAAGTTATCCAATTCATCAGTATTTAAATAATTTGGATTTAGATAGCTAATTGAATATTGACTCACTTTTTTGCCAATATAGCGTAAACGTCTTACTTCAAGATAATCGTTAATCGCATCAAAATGAAGTTTTTGCAGCACATCTTGATCATCGCCCATTCTGACTAAAAGAACTTTAACACTTTCAGTTTGCCCTTCAGACAAGTTCAAATCCGTGAGCATTGCAACCTGCTTATGTGCTTCTTTTGCCACAAAAGTCCCACTTCCTTGAACTCGAGTAACCTTATTTTGTTGTTCCAAAGTATTTAGAACTTTTACTGCAGTCGTAGAGCTAACATGATAAATTCGACTAATTTCTGCTTCACTATAGAAACGATCACCAGGATTTAGCCATCCATTATCTAACTTTTCAACCAATTTTAAAACAATATCTTGATATTTTGACATCAATTTCACCGGCTTTATTTAAAGGAAACCTTGGCTATTCTTACACACCAATCTGTCCCATAAGTGTAACCACCTATGTCCACCGTAAGCGTTCCTCGATCAACATCTTGCATAAAAGGAAGTTCTTTTTGATCATCTAGCCAAGTTATTTTTTCTATTTGTTTGAATATACCACTAAATGAACGTAAATTGATACCTTCTCCGCCTAAAACTACATTATCATCGCCAACAATTTCTAAATCATGTAAAAACAAATATAGAGTATTTTTATCTATCAGAGCAATATCTTTATCGTTTCCACTCGCCTTGATTTCAGAAGAAGGTCGTGAGGTATAGATACTTTGCCCCGCCATCTTTGTCCATTTACCGATTTGTTCCATAACGGCTTGATTCATTAACGGAATTTGTCCAGTTCCAGTTAAGCCAATGTTAAGTAAAATGTTAGCTCCAATGCCACGAGCATGAACAATATTTTCAATCAGCTCTTTTGTAGATTTGAAGTTTAAGTCATCTCTGGCGTAGCCCCAGTGTTTATTCATCGTTACTGAGGCTTCCCCTGCGACATATTTATCTTGGAAACCATGATTAACTTGATCAGGCGTTTTTCGCTCATATGTCACAACATCAATTTCAGGATTACTTATCTTCCCTCTGTTTTTTAAACCTGTATTGTTAACAATTATTGCATTGGGCTGATATTTTCTGATTGTTCCGTATAAACGATCTAATTTCCAATTAGCCTCTTTTTTATTCCAATCACCATCAAACCAAAATCCTCCAATTGAGCCATAATTCTTGCACAAAATTTCAACGGATTTTAATAGATAATCTAAATACTTATTGAAGTCAGTTTCATACAGTTCACTATGCCAATCATATGTCGCCATGTATAAAAAAGGCTGAACATTATATTTATGGCAGGCATCAATAAATTCTCGAATCAAGTCTCTATGGGCGGGACTGTGCATTGCATCAAACTCAGATAACCCTTGGGTATCATACAAGAAAAAGCCTTCGTGGTGCTTGGTTGTCAAAACAATATACTTAGCACCCATTTTTTTAGCAGACAGAACAATTTGCTCGGCATCAAAATCTTTAGCAGAAAAGTTGTTAATTAAGTGTTCATACTTTGCTTTATCTCGATGATGGATATATTCAGTCCACTCTCCGACTTCTAATTGCGAATATAAGCCCCAATGAATAAATAAGCCTAACCCCAAGTCTTCATATTGCTTAATTCTAGTCAAAGCTTCTACCATGTTTATTCCTCCCAATCCTTTTCAATATTTAACACATTAAGTTAAACACTAAGAAATATAAAAGTCCATAGCCTCTTTTAGCAAATATTGTTATAAAGCTATTGCAATTGCTTTCATTTAGAATTAATATTTATCTTGTAACCAAGTTAACGCATTAAGTTGAAGGAGAGTGATTTTTATATGTATATCTTAGCAAGTCATGGTGACTATGCAAAACAAACGCTTAAGAGCTGTGAAATGATTACAGGCGAATTAACTAATTTCGCCACAGTTTCTTTTAAAGATCCGATGGGCATTGATGATGTCGTCAAATGCTATGAAGATATTTATCAGAACAGACAAGATTCTGCAGAGGAAGTCGTAATTATTGCTGATATTCCAAACGGTACACCAGCAAACGCAGCAAATACTTTTATTGCAGAACATCCTGACGTCAAACTATATTCCGGTCTTTCCCTGATGTTGAACTTATCACTAGCAACAGGAACTCCTGCTGACGAGGCAATCAGTCAAACAATTGAATTAATGGAGTCAAACATCAAAAAGAAACCTAAAAAGCAGTCCGCAGCACCCAATAAAGAAACTGCTCCTGTAAATACTGGTAACCCTCTAGTCAATGTAAGAATTGATTCGCGCTTAATTCATGGTCAAGTTGCTACCATGTGGACTAGAAGTCTTAATACGACGAGAATCATGGTCGTTGACGATCAAATTGTTACCAGTAAGGTGCAAAAGGCAACCTTAAAAACGGCTGTTCCAGCTGGGATTCACTTAAGTATTCTTACAGCTAAGGGAGCTGCAGAACGAATCAATAGTGGACAATACAATGGTCAAAGAGTTCTTTTACTCGTTAAAAAGCCGCAAATCTTGGCACAGCTAGTATCTGCTGGTGTTAAGCTTCCGGCAGTAAATGTTGGTAACATGTCAATGTCTCAGGGGGCACGTCAAGTTGCTAAAAGTGTTGCCGTTACTGACGAGGACACTGCTACCTTTAATCAGATGGCAGAAAAAGGAATTGAATTTTATCATCAAATGGTTCCGAACGATAAACAAGAGCCATTCATTTCAATGTTAAATAAGAAGGAGAACTAAAATGGCAATCACATGGTGGCAAATTTTACTATTAACAGCACTTGCTTTTTGGATGATTATTGACCAACTGACAGTTGCAATATTGTGTAATTATCCGCTTTTAATTGGTCTTGTAGCTGGACTTATTATGGGTGATATAAAAACAGGTTTAGTTGTGGGCGCGACGCTTCAATTAATGGTACTAGGTGTTGGTACTTATGGCGGCGCCAGCATGCCAGACTTCATGACTGGGGCTATCGTCGGCACTGCTTATGCAGTTATGAGTAACAAAGGAGTTAGCTTTGCAATTGGTCTAGCAGTTCCTGTCGGCCTTTTAATGGTTCAACTAGATGTTCTGGCTCGTTTCACTAATACCTTCTTTTTACATCGAGTAGATAAGATGATTGAAGAAGATAATGAAAAAGGCGTTGCCCATAACATTATTTACGGGATGTTTCCTTGGGGATTATCACGTGCACTCCCTGTACTTTTGATGTTATTAGTTGGTAAAAACACAATTCAGGTTGTAGTTAACTCTATGCCTCAATGGCTAACTAATGGTTTATCCGCAGCCGGTGGAATTTTACCAGTAGTCGGAATTGCAATTTTACTTAGATTTTTACCTACTAAACGTTTTATTGCTTACCTATTAATTGGTTTCTTTTTAGCTGCATATATCAAAGTACCAATGCTTGGTGTGGCAATTATTGGTGCAGCAATGGCAATTATCTATTACAAACAAAGTGAAACTAAGGAAGCAACAACTACTCAAACTGAAGGAGGACATGAAAATGAACTCGGCGAATACGAAGACTAATTCCCAAAAAATAACTAAGAAAGATTTATTCCGCGCAAACTGGCGTTGGTTGTGGAGCAGCCAAATCTGTTGGAACTATGAGCGAATGATGTCGACTGGATATCTTTACACAATGTTACCAACAATTCAAAAACTCTATCCTGACAAAGAAGATCGTGTTGCAATGATGAAACTTCACAACCAGTTCTTCAACACGAACGCATACGTCGGTGGGTTTATTGTCGGAATGGATATGGCCATTGAAGAAAAAGAAGGCCGGAAAGCTGAAGAAGCAATTGCCGGTTTAAAAGCTGGTCTGATGGGCTCATTTGCTGGTGTCGGTGATACAATTTTTGGTGTCATTCTACCAACAATTTTTGGGTCAATTGCCTCATATATGGGACTAAAAGGAAACCCAATTGGTGCAATCATTTGGCTAATAGCAAACTTTGTTGTTCTGTTCTTACGTTTTGCCCTACTTCCGATGGGATACTCGCAAGGTGAAAAATTAATTTATGCAGCAGGAAATAAATTAAACAGACTAACTGATGCAGCAATTTTACTCGGAGTAACAGTTGTAGGAGCTCTGATTCCAACAGTTGTTAATGCAAATGTACCATTAGTCTTTAAAACAGGTAAAGTTGTTCTAAAAGCACAATCAATTTTAGATCAAATCATGCCTTCCCTTGTTCCAGTACTATTAGTTGCAGTCTGCTACTGGCTTCTCGGCAAGAAGAAAATGACTTCAACTAAATTGATTATTACCGTTTTGATTGCCGGAATTATTTTAGGTGGATTCGGCATAATTGGTAAATAAAAACGAGTCAAAAGAATAGATACTAGTTAAGCAAAAAGTAAAAGAAACCGTAAGTCAATCGACTCACGGTTTCTTTTGTTTTATTTATCTTTAGCTCGAGCAGTTATATAAGCGGTTATTCCCCCTTAAAAGTGCCAGCTTCAACTTCACGGATAAAATCAGCTACATGCTTGTAGTAAACATCTGGATTATCAACCATATGGTGATGTCCCGCATTCGGTGTAGTAACTAAGCGAGAATTAGGAATTTCTTTTTGCATAATTCTTGCTGTTTCTAAAGGCATTGTATCCTCTTCACCAAAGGTTAATAATGTTGGCATTTTGATTTCTTTTAAATACTTTCTAAAGTGCCAATCTTTCAATTTACCAGTTACCACAAATTCATTATCACCTTGAAAAGCATGATATACAGGCAAACCGCTAATACGCTTAATATGATATAGCTTACATGGCTGACGACGATCAAGAAAGTTAATGTTCAATATTTGAACGTCCTCTTGGTAGCGTTTATTGTCATAGTCATTGTTTTCTTCACATTCACGCATAAAGTCAATTTCTGATTGTGGGAAAATTTCTTGTCTACGACGATTGATTGATTCAATATAGTCATCAGTATCATCAACCATAGAAGAAATAATTGTTCCTTTTAAGTGTTGACCATATTTAACCGCATATTCTTGCGCCAGCAAACCGCCCCAGCTTTGTCCAATCAAGTAGCAATTATCAAGGCCGAGCTTGTCCCGAACCTCGTCCACTTCGTCAAGGAAGTATTCATAAGTTAGGTATTTAGCTGCAACCTCAGGATCATCATAGTCGGGTTGATCTGAATAAAGTGAACCTAATTGATCATACATTGTTACTTGGACGTTAAGTCCTTGTTTAGCCAATTGATCTGCGGCGTCTTCCCAATATTCATGATTGCCGCCTGGACCCCCATGTAATGCCAATAAATGGATATCGCCTTCGCCTTGGGTACTTGTCCATAAGTGATAGCCGTTATCTAAAGTGATAATTTTTGAACCTGTTCTCATTAGTTAGTCTAGTCCCTTTCTAGCCTATTTCTATCTTATTTTGCGTAACCAACTTTGTACCATAATGGGTGACCATTATTACCATCAGATGGCTTCAATGAATAACCAGTAATCTTATCGTTAATTGCTGAAATTTGGTATGAATTATCGATTGGAATTACATAAGCTTCGTCATTCATGTATTTTTGCCATTCATGGAATTTTTGAACACGATATTTATGGTTCAAAGCCTTTTGCGAGTTCATTTCTTCCAAGAGCTTGTTGTTCTTTTCAGTTACAAAACGAGTCATATTAAACGGTGCAGTTTCACTGTAATATGGGTTTGGCGATGGTTCCGTAGGGGTTGACCAACCACCAATGTACATGTCAATGCCCTTGTCATCGTGTTGCAACTTATCGTAGAACGAGTTGTGTTCGATCAAACGGCCAGTGGCTAACTGAACATTCAAGCCTACTTTATGCCATTGTTGGATGTAGTTCTGGATGATTGGTTCCTTAGTTGCATCCCCACTCATAGCAGCAACATTAATAGTTAAAGGCTTGCCGTTAGGTTGTACACGCCATTTACCCTTCTTCTTATAACCAGCCTTATCTAGAATTTCATTAGCTTTCTTTAAGTTATAATCAAAACCTTTTTCGCTCTTGTCGTAAAAGTCACCAAATTGTTGCGGAACCAGAGTTTTCACTCTGAAAGTTAATGAATAAGTGTAGCGTTTATTAACTGCATCAACGTTCATTGCATATCCAATTGCCTGACGTAAATACTTGTTGTTCATTTTAGCTTTTGGATTTTCAACGTTCTTGCTGAGCTTACTATCCCATTTACCAACCTTAAAACCTAAGTAATGATATGCAATTGGAATTTGAGCAATGAAGTTAACATCCTTAGTTTCCTTAACTTGTGGCCATTGCGTGTTGATTACAGGGATTACATCAAACTTATGACTTTTGATTGCTTGTGAAGCAGAGTTTGGTGAAATAACTGAAACAACAATCTTATCTAAGTTAGGCTTACCACGCCAGTAGTATTCGTTAGGTACCCAAGTAGCTGATTGACCACGAACAAGTTTCTCAATCTTATAAGGACCAAAGAATAATGGGTTCTTTCTGATCTTGTCAGATGACTTTAATTTATCAAATGGAACGTCTTTAAGGTAGTGGTATGGTTCAACCCCTTCCCAAAGTGAGCGACTTCCTGCATTGTACATACTTGGGCTCAATTCAGTGAAGTGAAGAATCAACTTACGGCCATTTTCACCGTCTGGCATTTCAATTCCAGAAATAGTCTTAGCCTTACCTTCATGGTATTCTTTGAGGCCCTTTAAGAGTTCAAATTGGCTACTATATCTTTGGCAAGCTGTATCCTTGTTAGCTAGGATTTCATATGCATATTCATAGTCCTTGGCAACAACTTGCTTACCATCTGACCATTTAACGCCTTTTTTAATATTAATGGTGATTGTGTTGTTTTTTGGATCTAATTTACGTGTAGCAGCACCCTTGTCTGTAACGCGATAATTATCGTCACTATCAAACAGGGTTTCCTGACCAGGTGAAGCAACTGTAGAATCTACATCTTCAGAAGATAATTCTTGAGAAAAGATACCTGAAAATGGGGTATCTGTTTCAACGGCAATTTTGACTGTGCCACCCTTTTTAACTGCCTTTTTAGGTGTTTCCATTGGAAACTTAGCTACCGATTTGGTGTCATCATTATTAGCACTGTTGTTGTCATTGCCTTTACCACATGCAGTTAAAGCAAATGCTGACAAACTCAAAATACCAATTGAAGAAAATAGTTTAGCTTTTTTCATCTTATTTCTCATTTCTTTATAAATTATATTTATTAATATTAATAAATATAT
>SKEH01000777.1_pt1 | contig 16703 bp, 12 predicted proteins | sample 4826571 | NCBI WGS metagenome assembly SKEH01 (sample SAMN11008814, study PRJNA524170) | human gut metagenome | biome: Human fecal sample; material: Feces; isolation source: fecal sample from pouch patient p29 | host: Homo sapiens | place: Israel: Tel-Aviv | collected 2016-09-14 | reverse complement strand
GCTTAGCACTAGGCTAAGCACTTTTTGGTTTAAATAAACTATTTATTATTTCTTACGTAATCAGTCATTTGCATACCTGCTTGGCGTCCAAAAATCACTGTTTCAGCAATTGAATTTCCACCAATTCGATTATTTCCATGAAGCCCACCAGAAACTTCACCAGCTGCATATAGGCCCGGAATCACATTACCGTCAGTATCTAAGACCTCAGTCTTCGGAGTGATATGAATTCCGCCCATGGTGTAGTGAATGGCAGGATTAATGTGAATAGCAAAGAAAGGTCCCTTGGTAATTGAGCGATCCATTCCTGTAGTTCTACCAAATTGAGCGTCATTCTTTTGATTAATAGCATCATTCCAAGTATCGACAGTTGCCTGAAGATTATCACCATCAACATCAATTGCTTGTGCAACTTCTTGTAATGTATCTCCATGGCTAACCAGACCAACATGATCGTAAAATTCGACTGCAGTAAAGTTTTCTCTGATGCCTTGATCGAATATTAGATATGCTCCTCCTTCATGCAAATCATTTATTGCATTGGAAACAATTTTTCTAGTATTCATTTCGTTAACAAACCTTTTACCAGATTTATTAACCAAAATTGCTCCTTCACCACGTAAGCCTTCACCAATTAAATACACGTGATCAGTATCGGTCTCTGCAGTTGGATGAACTTGAATAAAGTCCATTTGTTCAAGCTGTGCATCAACTTCTTCAGCTAGTTTTAAGCCATCGCCTGTTGCTCCAGGCTGATTAGTAGTTTTAAAATCAACCAAATCAGGACGATACTTTTTGATAAGTTCTTTAGAAGAACCAAAACCACCACTTGCTAGTAAAATTGCCTTAGCATTTACTGTTTTAGTACCCGCAGGTGTTTCAACCTCAACACCAGTAACTCTTTGCTTATCAGCACGGATCAGTTTCGTCACTTTAGTATTGTTAAACACAGGAATATTTTCTTTTTGAATCTGTTCAAGCGCACCTGATACAAGATAATTACCTACTGGAGCCATTGAAGCGGGACGATGAGCTCTCTTTTTACTCATTCCTCCTGTAATTGTCAGATTAGTTAATTCAATTCCATGATCACTTAACCAATCAATTGCTAAAGCTGAGTGATCAACAAAATAGCGAAGTAGTTCTGGATCGTTCAAACGTCCCCCACCCTTTAACGTTTCCTCATAAAAGTCTTCTTTGTTATCAATGATACCTTCATTGATTTGAACAAGACTTTCAGAAGCATTCATTCCAGATGAAGCCCGATTAGTGTTACCACCAAGTTCAGGGTTTTTCTCAAAAACGGCTACTTTTAATCCTAATTCATGTGCTTGAATTGCAGCAGTAAGTCCTGCTCCACCCGCGCCAATAATTACAGCATCGTACTCATTGGCAATCTCAGAACTATCATTGGGTGTAAAAACAAATTTAGCCATCAAATTCCTCCTGTAAATTTAATCTTCTGGTTCTGTTCGATCAATATTAGTCATTTGCATGTAATCCATCCATTGATCGTATTGTTCCTCTGTTAACTCGCCACTCTTCAAAGCTGCTTCTTTAAGCGTTGTTCCTTCTTTATCTGCAGCTTGTGCAATCTTAGCCGCAGCATGATAACCAATATGAGGTGACAATGCAGTAACTGTCATCAATGAATTTTCTAGTAATTCATCCATCTTTTCTGAGTTAACTGTTAAACCAGCAATCATCTTATCGGCAAAGCCTTCAATTGTACCTGTCAAAATATCGCATGAATCCAAAAAGGCAGCAATCATGACGGTTTTAAAGACATTCATTTCGAAGTTTCCTTGTGAAGCAGCGAAAGTGATTGTTGTGTCATTACCAAAAACTTTAGCAGCAGCCATAGTCACTGCTTCAGCTTGAGTTGGGTTAACTTTACCAGGCATAATTGAAGAACCTGGTTCGTTAGCAGGAATGTTTAATTCATGGTAAGCAGCTCTTGGACCCGAGGCTAAGAAGCGAATATCTTGCGCAATTTTAAACATATCTGCTGCTAGAGTCTTTAATGCTCCATGAACAACATCAATACCAGAATGATGAGCTAAGCCCCAGAATTTGTTGGTCTTAACTTTGAACTCATGACCGTAAACTTCAGATAATTTAGCAACAATTTTTTCTGTCATACCTGGAGCAGCATTCAGTCCAGTACCAACAGCCGTACCACCAATTGCTAATTCATATAAAGTAGGTTTTAACTCTTGAATGTATGATAAGTCATGTTTCAGAGCAGAAATATAACCAGAGACTTCTTGACCAAAGGTAATTGGAGTTGCATCTTGCAAGTGCGTACGTCCTACTTTTACAGTCTTCCAGTATTTATCTTGCTTAATCTTTAATTCGTCAATTAAATGCTGAATAGCTGGCTCTAACTTATCAAGTGCTTCAACAGCTACGATATTCATTGCCGTAGGATAAGTATCATTAGAAGATTGACCACGGTTAACATCATCGTTTGGCAAAATATTTAAGCCTGGGTGTAATTTATTAGCTAAATTGGCAACAACTTCATTAACATTCATATTGCTTTGAGTACCAGAACCTGTTTGCAATACGTGAAGTGGAAAATCTTTGCGCAAATCTTCATCACTTAATTGTAAAAGATGATCAACTGCATCTTCAATTGCTGCACCTTTTTCTTCTGGTTCATCGCCTACTTCGACATTTGACTCAGCAGCAGCCTTTTTCAGGTTTAAAAATGCACGAATAATTGCCAGCGGCATGAGTTCTCCACTCGGAAAGTTATTTCGACTTCTTTCTGTTTGGGGTCCCCATAATGCGTCCTTAGGAATTTTTACAGGACCAATAGTGTCACTTTCAACACGGTATTCTTCTTCGCTCATTTGCTTCTCCTTTTTAACTTATATTTCTATTCTAACTGAAAAATATTTCTTTCGCGACCTCACTATTTATGATACGCGTTATTTAATTTTTGTTCAATATTTTTCAAATTAAAGTGCTATCATTTTAATTATTTAAAAAATCAATAAAAGACAAAAAGGCACCTTTCTTTAGATGCCTTTTAATAGTTTTATATTCGGATTGTTTCCGCATTGACAGCCACAATCACAGTTGAAAGCGACATTAAGATTGCGCCAACTGCTGGTGGAAGAAGAATTCCAATTGGAGCTAAAACACCTGCAGCAAGTGGTAAGGCTATAATGTTATAGCCGGCTCCCCACCATAAATTCTCAACTGTCTTTTTCTGTGTGTTTTTAGCTAGCTTTAAAAAATTGATGATATCAATTGGATTACTATTAACCAAAACGACATCAGCAGAATCAATTGCAACATCTGTTCCTGTACCAATAGCCACACCGATATCAGCTTTTGCTAAGCTAGGAGCATCGTTAATTCCATCCCCTACCATCATTACCTTATTGCCATTAGCTTGATACTTTCCGATAATTTTTTGTTTATCTTCTGGCAAAAGACCTGAGTAAACTTCCGTAATTCCCAGCTTTTCTGCAATACTATCCGCAACATTTTCATTATCGCCAGTTAACATTACTGGAAGAATGTTTTGGGCTTTAAGCTCTTTAATTAGTGAAATTGCTGTTTTCTTAACTTGATCACCAACTGCAACATACCCGAGCAGATTTGCGTCCTGTAAAAGATAACTTACCGTATAATCAGCAGTAGATATTCTAGGAAAATTATTAACTAAAGAACGAGCAGTTTTTTCATTGACTAATTGATAATATTTGCCATTAATTGTTCCAGTAACACCTTTACCCGAAGCAGTTTTGCTATTCGATAACGGTAAAAGACTAATTTTCTTTTCATCGGCAAATTGCAAGATACTCTTTGCAATTGGATGCGTTGAATCTTGTTCAAGCGAGGCAATTAATCTTAATACACCTTCCTTATTGATTGTTTGGTTTAGTGTATCAAACTGACGAACTTGAAATTTTCCTTCAGTCAGCGTACCCGTCTTATCCATTACAACATATTTAATTTTTTGACTAATACCAATTACATTGCGGTTTCGAATCAACAGTCCATTTTTTGCACCAATTGACATGCTTTTTGCATTTACAAGGGGAATAGCTAAACCTAATGCATGTGGGCAGGCAATGACTAGCACTGTAACCATCCGCTCCAGTCCGTTACTTATTCCTTTTAAACTAGTCCAGACAATTAGAGCAATGACACCAATAATTAGTGCTGCATAAAACAACCAACCGGACACGCGATCTGCTAAATTCTGTAAATTAGATTTATTCATTTGCGATGACTGAACTAACTTGTTTACGTTTGCCAAAAAGCCTGAGTTAGCTGAACTGGATACCTTAACTACAATTGTGCCGGAACCATTGATTGAACCACCGATCACTTTATCATTAACTTTGCGTGTTACACTTTGTGATTCACCTGTAACCAAGGATTCATTAATATCGCTGGAACCATTAATGATAATTCCGTCTAATGGTATGCTCTCACCTGGTTTAACTAAAACAATTGCATCCTTTTGTACATCGTTAATTGAAACATCTTTTGTCTGACCATTATCTTGAAGATGAACCTTATCTGGTAATAATTTAGCTAGGTCATTTACTGAACTATTTGCACTCATCATGGAAGACATTTCAATCCAATGACCTAATAACATAATTAAAATTAGGGTTGCCAACTCCCAGAAAAAGTCCATTACCTGATTTTGATTATGTAAGATATTGTTTTCAACAAAAGCATAGATACTATAAACATACGCCGTAACAATACCAAGGGAGATTAAGGTCATCATTTCAGGTCTTTTTGCTTTTAACTCATAAAAAGCACCTTTTAAAAATGGTTCGCCACCATAAAAGAATAGGATAGTTGCAAAAAGAGCTACTATCCATTCCGAACCGTTAAAAGAAAATTGAAAAGGCAAACTAATTCCCATTGCTGGTGATAAAAACAGTATCGGTAATGCAAGCACTAGAGAAATCCAAAATTTTTGTTTCAGATTTCCCATGTCCATCATCTTATTTCCATGCATCATCATGTTGCCACCACTCATTTGCATTGATGAGTGGTGCATTTTTGTCCCAGACTGAGCACTTTTATTTTTACCTTGATTGCCCATATTCATATCGTTCAAAATAATCAGCCCCCACTTCTTTTTACATCAATTTAATTAACTCTTTAAGTTAAATCTACTTTTATCAAGCAGTGATGTCAAAGAAGAGGCTCTAAAAGTTGAACTATATGAATTGTTATGCATCTTGCAATTTAGCTTTGTGATAAAAGTGAACAGCAAAACCAATTGCCAGCCCAAGAACAGTTGGAATAACCCAATCCATACCAATGTCTGAAAATGGTAAGAAACGATATTGAATCGATTTTAGTGCTAATGCCCAGCCCTGTTGACTAATTGCTGGAGGAAATGAAGCAAGCATATCAAAAATAGCTGGAATTAGTGTTAACCCCACTCCCCAATAATAAACAACTGGATCATTATCAAAAAGAGTACCTGAAATTGACAAAATGATTAAAACCATTGCAATTGGATATAAAAACATCAACATTGGTGTGGACCAAGCAATAATCGTATCTAAGCCAAAGTTAGCCGTGATAAAGGAAACAAATGTCATGATAGCAAGCCATGCGTGATAGCTAATCTTTTTGAAACTACGGTGAAAGTCTTGCGCAAATGCTGCAATTAAACCAACAGCAGTAGTCAAACATGTGAGTGTAACTAGAGTTGCAAGAAGTGCATGGCCAACATCCCCTAAATAATAAGTAACGATTTGATTAAACGTTGTTCCACCCTCGGGCGCAATTTTAAAGTGATTTAATGTAGTTGCACCTAACCAAATTAAGCCGATATAGATAACCCCGATTGCACTTGTAGCAATCACACCTGCTCTCGCGGTTACCTTAGCATTACTCTTAGCAGATGTCTTACCTAATTGATTAACGGCAGACACAATCGTATAACCGAAAGCAAGACCAGCTAAAGCATCCATTGTGTTGTATCCTTGCAAGAAGCCGTTAAAAAATGGCATTGCTTGATAAGCAGCCGTAGCACTTTGATTTTTAGCAGCACCCATTGGCGAATGAGCTGCAAGTAAAAATACCGAGAATAATAAGACTAGAAATAGTGGGTTTAAAACTTTTCCAATACTGCTTAAAATGGTTGATTGCTTATATGCAATGATAAAAGCTAAAATAAAGAAAATAGCCGAAAAAATTAATAAACTAATTTTCGAATATTTTTGTGGCAGCACTGGTGCTAACCCAACTGAAAAAGAAATGCTCGCAGTACGTGGTGTTGCAAATAATGGTCCTAGCGTCAAATGAATTAAAACCATAAAAATCAATGCAAATTTAGGTCCTAAGGGCTTTCCAATATCATAAACACCTTTAGCATGACTAGCACTAATCGCTAAGACAGCAAGTAAGGGCAACAAAACCGCTGTCACTAAAAAGCCGAAAGTTGCCATCCCCCAATTTGCTCCAGATAATTGGCCCAAATGGATTGGAAAAATTAAATTTCCAGCTCCAAAAAACAAACCAAACAATAAAGAGGCGACTACTAAGTATTCCTTCCAACTTAATGGCTTTTTATTAATATCGTCTTTAAATTCTTCCATTTTACTCTCCTACCTTTTCATATTTCTGTATGTCTTCAATAGATGCCTACTTTAAAAAATACTTTTCATTTCTCTCACTTTCTAGCATGTACTTTAACTTTGAACTTTGTAAAAATCTAAAAACCAATAAAAAAAGCACCCTGATTTCCATCAAGGGTGCTTTAGCACGGTACCACCTATTTTACCAACGAACAAAATGTCGTTAGGTCACTTCACGTACGGCATAACTGCGATACGCTAACACGATAATGGGTGTCACCAATATTAGCTACTAAAAATTCACCATATAGCTCAAAGTTACTTTCAGACTACTCTCACGGTTCATTTTCAGCAAACAGAACTCTCTAATACGCTTTAAATAATCTTACTCTTCTTTTCATTGCTTTTTATATTAATTGTATTTTAATTATTGTCTTATTTTTTGTCAATAATTTTTTGGTTTTAGCTCACGATTTTCGTCCCGTGCATTTGATTAACATCGAGCTCTCTAGCTACTTTAGCTATGTTTTGAGCAGTTATTCCACCACCAGGAAGAATTTCAATTTTATTTTTAGCCCACTTAATAATTTCTTTTAAGTGAGGGTAATTATCGGAAATAGTTTGCTCTAAACTGCCCCCGTGCGTCAAAATGCGTTTAACTTTTTTAGAACTTAACCAATCAATAGCATTTTGTTGCTGATTCTCAGCTATCTCGTCAAAAGCCATGTGCATAACAACTTCCAAATCAAGGACATGAGCTAGTTGAATCAATTTACTCATATTTTCTTGATCCAGCTCACCATTAGTATCAATACAGCCAAAAGTAACACCGTCTGCTCCTGCCAGTGAAGCCATTTCAATATCTGAAAGCATAATGGCTATTTCATCTTTTGTATAAACGAAATTACCTGCTCTAGGTCTAATCATTACCACCACTGGGATATTCAATTTATGCGAATATTCCACGACTTTTTTAGTTACTCCAAATGAGGGTGTCGTACCACCAGCAGCCAAATCATTATTAAGCTCAATTCGGTTGGCTCCTTCGGCAATCACTTTAGGTACATTAGTAAAATTTTCAACGCAAGCTTCTTTTAACATTCTCAATCTTTTTCCTTATAGCCTAATCAATTGTCGTCTCTGTTCTTTTTTGGTAATCTGCCAACCACTTTTTTGTCATTTGGAAAATTTTAGTCCTATCTTTTGCCGCCTGTTGAGCAATCATGATTTTTGCCTCATGCTCATTATCAGAAACACAAAAAGCAAACTCAACATTTGTTGCAACTCCCCATTCTCCTTTAGAGTTTAAGGCAATCAGCGAAATGGCATCACAACTTCCATAACGATTCTTTAAAGTTTTAGCAAAAGAAAACAGTGCCTGATCGCATGCATCTTGAGGTGACTGTCCCTCGGCCATTTTACGAACAATCTCGTAGGACAAGCATCCCTTCATAATATCCTCACCTAGTCCAGTTGCTGCAGCAGCACCAACTTGGCTATCAGCATAAAAACCTGATCCAGATAAAGGTGAGTCTCCAATACGCCCATCTTTTTTCATAAATAAACCAGATGTAGATGTTGCGGCTGCCATCGAGCCTTGCTGATCAAGCGTTACCGCACCAACTGTATCGTGGCCATCGTAGGCATGGAGTTGCTCCTGTTGATTAACATTTAGACGCTCTTGCCATTCTTTTTTGGCTTTTTCGGTTAACATATTAGTCATTTCAAAACCATTTTTGGCAGCAAACTTCGTTGCGCCATCACCGACTAAGAAACTATTAGTTTTATTTTCACTTAATTTCCGGGCCACCGAAACGGCATTTTTAACATTTTCTATTGAAGCAACTGATCCTTGCGCAAATGTATCGCCATCCATAAAGCCAGCATCCATTTGCACTATGCCCTCTTCATTCGGCAAACCGCCAAAACCAACAGATTTGAAGTGTTCATTGTTTTCTACAACATTAATTAATTTTTCAACTGCATCACCAGCATTAATTCCTTCATCTAAAAGTACACTAGCTTCACTTAAGCCATCAAATGACATTCTCCAGGTTGATATTGCTGCCCAGGTCATAATTTTTCCTTCCTTTACCATTTCTTAACGTTAATCTTATACTAGGCCTAAAATTGTGACAAGCACTTACAGAATACAAAACCAAAGTAAAAAGATTCTAAGCATCTTATACCAGAAGTTTAGAATCTTTTTAATTACCACATTCCAATTACTTTAGTCCAAATCAAACCGCCACCAAGCCAAATGACGTTTAATATTACACCAATGATCGCACTCAACTTCCACCAATCTTTATTTGATACATAACCAGTTGAAGAAAGAAGTGCTGCGGGACCAGCTGAATAACTTGAAGTCGATAGGTAAAGTGAGCCATCTAAAGCAAGCATTAATGCAGCCATAACAGGTGGAACACCGGCTCCGATTGCAATCGACAAAAAACCAGCGTATAGTGCAGAAATTTGTGTAGAAACACTTGGGAACAAATAGTGTAGATAAAAGTATGCTAAAAATAGAATTACTAAAACTACAATCCAGTTCATTCCGTGTAAGGCACTGCCCAATGTTTTTGAGAACCATGGGAAGAAACCAAGAGTCATTAGTTTTTGTGACATTAACATGATAATTGACAACCATGTGAGAATATTCCAAGCAAAGCTTTGGCCTAGAATGTCTTTAACGTTAATTACTCCAGAAATTAGCAAGAGCGCAACTGCAATAAAACTTACCAATGTTGCATCGATTCCAAACTCTGGACCAACTAACCATAATGCAACAGAAAGGATGAAGACTATACCCATTATTTTTTCTGCTGTGGTCATTTTCCCAAGTTCTTTTAACTTAGTGTCTGCCCAATTATGTGCATTAGGGGTTTCTTTAATTTTGGGCGGATAAATTTTGTACAGAATAAACGGAACAACAAGCAATGAAATTAACCCAGGTACAATTGCTGCTAAAAACCATTGCATCCATGAAATCGAAACATTTTGTGTTTTAGCAATTCCTAAAGCAACCATGTTTCCTGCTAAACCAGTTAAAAACATTGTCGAGGTTACAATATTTACTTCATACTCGTTAAATACTAAATAAGAACCCATATCACGCTGTGTACCTTTTTTAGGATCAGATCCCATTTCTTTAGAAAGATTGTCAATAATTGGGTACATAATTCCATTAACCCGAGCGTTGTTACTTGGTATACCTATAGCTAAAACGGTTTCCACCAAGGATAAGGCATATGCCAAGCCTAGTGTTTTCTTACCAAAGGTTTTGACGAAAAAGTAAGCAATTCGTTTACCTAAGCCTGACTTAATAAATCCGGCTGCCATAAACATACACATTGCAACCATCCATGCAGTAGAATTTCCGAAACCTGCTGTGACTTCTTCCATTTTAAAAATACCAGTTAAGGTAGCAATAACAATTGCAATGATTGTTGTTGCCATCATTGGCAATGGCTTAGTCACACAGGCGACAATTGTTCCAATAAAAATAGCAAAGAGGTGCCATGCTTGTACACTGATAGCAGCAGGCTTTAAGGGTGTAAGAAGCCACAGACCTATCCCTATTACAAGTGGTAAAATCCACTTTTTCCATTCAAACTTATCTAACATATTTCTTTCTCCTTAACAATTTTATTTTGCTTTACTAATTGCAGCCTTAACGGCATTCTTTAAGGCTTGAGTAGTAGTTGAAGCTCCAGAAACAGCGTCAACTTCAACTGAGTTTTGCTCTACCATTTCTTGTGGAACACGCTTAATTGCAACTGCGCCTATTCCTTCAGTTTCGTGATTTTCTAGGACTTCAACATTTTTAATTGTTTGGTTTTCATATGTGACGCGAACTAAAACACGACCGCCAATCCCTGCCTCTGAAGAACCTACATACTGATTCTCCTTTAGACTAATTTGATCTTCCTTATTTCCATCTAATAAGTCATTAATTCGTGGTGCAGCATTTTCTATGGTTATCTTTTCTGTGTTCTTCGTCATTTTTGCAGCGTTTTCTCCAGCTATTTGGCCAAAAATCAAGCACTCAGCAAGGTTGCCACCTCCTTGATAGCGATTGGCACAAATGCCACCTAGTTCACCAGCAGAATAAAGCCGTTTGATAGGTTGACCATCAATCCCAAGAACTTGAGCTTTTTGATTATGCTCTGGACCACCTTGAGTATTCAAAACAGCTGGAGCCAGCTTAATTGCATAAATTTTTCCTGTTAAATCAAAGCATTCCATACTTTCTGGCGCACGATTAAATTCCAAGTCTATGCCTTCTTTAGCAAATTGATTGAATTTCTCGATGGTTTTTTCCAAGTTTTCTGAAGGGACTTCAATCTCGGACGCTAATTTATCGACAGACTCAGCTTGAATTACTTTTTCAAAGAAAGTTTGATACTTTAGCTTGCCAGTTTCTTTTTCTTTCATGAATTTATCATATTGCTTCTGGTCAAAAACAAGCCACGCATTATCAAAAGCATGGGGCAATAAGTACTCGCCATGTTCATATATATGTCCATGACGATATTTGGCATCTTCTCTCATAAAACGACTGCCATCATTAGCGACTACAAAAATAGAACCAGACTTAACATTTTGCCAACCACTAATTTGACGTCCACGTTCATTCTCGCCTTCGGCAATGACATAGCTAGGAACAATACCAAGAGACTCATAATTACTCATGTGCCACATCCTTGCCCCTACATCAGCGGCCATTTTAAGACCATCACCATTATTGTATAGCGTTCCTAATGGGGTTAATTTTTTGACATGTAGGTAATCTTGCTGCATTTGTGTATTGTTTTCAAAACCTCCAGTAGCAAGAATAACTGCCTGTTTAGCATGAATGTAATAGTCTTTATGATTGCGACTAATGATGACACCAGTAATTTCGTTATCGTTGGGATCTTGGATAAGTTCCTTAGCTCTAGAATTTAGCCAAACGTCAATTTGCTCTGAACGGTCCATAACTTTTTTCCGAATTTCCTGCCATAACCCAGCGTCAAAGTCGCGATTATGAACTAAAGCAAAATCAAATGTTTCCGCACCAGAAAATTCAGGATACTCACAAAGTTTGTTTTTCTTAGCTAAATGATCTCCTAGCTGATAATCTTGTGACCAAATAAAGGGTTTAATTCCTAAATACTTTTCGAAATATTCAGGCATTTTAGTGAAGCCATCAAGGTATACTTGCATTGTTTCTTTATCAACTTTAAAAGGTTTTGCTAACTGGTCGTAGTAATCGCCAATCTTCTGGCGATCGTGTGCCATTGCCACATGTTGAGCAGAATAACGAGTATTTCCTCCTTCATGTCCATATGGTGCAGCATCAACTAGTAAAACACTCGCTCCTTGATCAGCTGCAAAACGAGCTGCTGTTCCACCGGCACCACCAAAACCTAAGACAATAACATCATAATTTCCGTTCCACTTAATTTCTTCATTACTTTTCATTTTTATTCTTCTTTATTTTCCTTAGCATTGGCAATAGCTTTGTCTACCGCCTCTTTAAATGCCGCACTTGTTGTACTTGCTCCACTTATTACATCAACATCTGTAGTCTGATTCTGCATCATTTCTTTTGTAAGTAGAGGAATTGCTTTTCCACCCAAAGAAGGTGTCTCATGCTCTTGAAGGGTTTCAATTTGAGCAATTCTGCCCTTTGCCATAGTAACTCGAACCACAATTGGTAAATCATTGATACCGTTATTACTAATACCAATACCTTGGTTTTCTTTTATTGCATAATCATTTGTTGAAATATGAGCATCTGATTCTAAATCAGGCTTTTCGGATGCACTTGTTGAGACAGTAAAAGTTAGAGATTGTCTCTTAGGCCAAGCTGCATTTTCACCTGCAATTTTGCCTGATATAAGTAAGTCAGCAATACTGTTAGCACCAATATATTTAGTAGCAAAAATGTCACCCAATTCACCGGCTTCATACAAATGCGGAATAACATTATTTTCTAAGTCCAATACTTCACATTTCTCATTGCGGCGTGCACCGCCATGTGTGTGTAAAATGTTATGACGAATAGGAATTGCATAATATGGCCCATCACTAAAAGCACGCATTGTTTGAATATTTCGGTTTAGAAACATGTCGCGCCTTGGTTCACTGACCAAAAAGTTAAAATCTTCGACTGCTTCTTTTAGTTTTGGAGCTTTAATTTTTGCAGCTAACTCTTCAATTGAATTTGCTTTAATAGCATGAGCTATGAGTTCCTTAATCTGATCAGCATTTGCAGATTTATCATTTGCCAGTTGATTAAACTGCATTTGGTCCATAACAATATGTGGGTGATTTTGGTTCGGTAACATAATCCAGTTACCGTGGTTATATTTATAACCATGACGATCTTCTTCGTCCTCGCGGTAATACCTGGTACCATCATCACCAGCTACGAAAATACTACCGTTAAATAGACTTTTCCAATTGATCATGTAGGCGAACTTTTCTCGTGGTAGTCCCTCATTTAGTGAAAATCCATGTGAATCGTAATTAGACATATGCCAAAGTCGTGCCCCAACTTCAACAGCTAAATCAATTCCTTTTCCTCTATTATATAAAGTGCCAATTGGAGCTAAAGAACCTTGTCCCAAAAAATTCTGAATCATGTCCTGATTGTTTTCAAAGCCACCACACGATAGAACTACACCATTTCTGGCAGCAATATTTCTATTAATTCCTTGACGCTTAATTTGCACACCTAAAATCGTCTTAGTTTCAGGATCTTGAATTAAGTGCTCTGCCGGACTTTCAAACCAAATATCAATCTTGTCTAAGCGATCATATACTTTTTCCCGTAACAGTTTCCAAAATCCGCCATTATACATGCCAGTTGTCATGCTTTGTGAACGCATAGTATCTGCATGCTGATATTCTGGATATTCTCCCCTTGGTCTTCTTCCGGTATATTGTGCTTCAATCCCAAAGTATTTTTTCGAATACTCTTTCATTTGTAAAACATTATTTACAAATGTGTCTAAACCTTTTGGATCATACTTAAATGGGTAATATGTCTCTTTATAATACTCACGAAGATCGTTAAAATTATCACTCCAAGCAAAGGCACCACCAGCGTAGCGTGTATTGCCACCTTCTTGGCCTTCAGGAGCTGAGTCGATCAGTAAAACATGTGCATTATTATCTGCAGCAAATCTAGCCGCACCCGCACCTGCTCCTCCAAAACCGATAACGATTACATCATAAATGGCATCCCACTTAATAGCCGAGTCATAAATCATGTACTTACCTGCTCTTTCTAATAAATTCTTTACTTGGAAATATATTCTTAATAAAAAACCAAGTCCAATTTATTTTTAAGATAATTTTGAGCAAATAAATCAATTAAAGTAAGCGTCTGATAAGGAAAAATAGCAATTACTTCTTAAGTTTAATATAATCAAAAAAGATGAGATTATAAAAGTTATTGATTAATAGTAGGAGATAAATATGAACGAAAAAGATCTTCTATACTTTTGTAAATTAGTAGAAACGGGTAATTATACAGCTACTGCTGCCCTCTTTGATGTAACCCAACCAACTATCTCAATGGCAATCAAGCGACTGTCTGATAAATTTGATGACCCGCTTATTTTGCAAAAAAATAGAAAGAGTAAAATCACTTTAACTGATGCTGGTGAGCTTCTTTATGAAAAAGCCAAAATTTTATTACAAGATATTTCCAGTATCAATTATGATGTTAAGCATGCTAGCGACAAGAAAATTCGCTTAGCTTTTTCTGGTGAAGCTGGTAATTCTTATATTGCCGACATTATCATGAAATTTTATCAAGCAGGTTTAACCGACTTGATTGATACCAATATTGAACGCTCAGCTGATGCTTTCTCTGATTTGACTAACGGGGATGTTGACGTGGCAATTTATTCTTGGATGGTGCCAATCAACGATCCTGAGTACTTTGTCCATAATTTAAATCGAACTGAGTTAGTTATAATTACCAGCGAAGCCGATCCTTGGAAGGATGTTCACCAAATCAGCGCGGCTGATTTACGTAACCGCAAGTTTGTTGCTCGTGGTCGCGGTTATTTAACTAGAGAATGTCTGGAAGAAGTTGGTAAATTAGGTAATTTTAATCCTAATGTCATTTACACTGCGCAAACAATGCAAACAATGATTGATTTAGTCAAAAGAGATGTTGGTATTGCTCTTGCGATGGAAAGTAGTCTTAAGGACCAAACTGGTGTACACGTTATCAGATTAAAGCCAGGACAAAAATTATATGCCTATATGCAAATTGCGATGCGCAAGAGCTTCGTTCCAAACAAATATCAGAAAAAAGGAATTGACATATTGCGGCACTTTAAACCATAGTTTTTAAAGAGCAAACAAAAAAGCCCATGACTAGTTAAGTCATGAGCTTTTTTAATTGTTAAGCTAACACATTAAATAATGAAGCAGCAAGTGCCCCACCAACTAATGGCGCTACGATTGGTACCCAACTGTAAGCCCAGTCTGATTGACCCTTGTTAGCGATTGGCAATAATTGATGAGCCAATCTAGGACCAAAATCACGCGCTGGGTTTAAAGCAACACCAGTAGGTCCACCAAGTGATAAACAAACTGATGCAATTAAGAAACCAGCCAGTAAAGGATTCAAACCAGCAGCTAAGTCACCATTAGTCAATGCTAACAATCCGTATACTAAAACGAAAGTAGCGATTGCTTCAGTGAAAAAGTTCCAAGCGTAGCTCCGTATTGCTGGAACAGTAGCAAAAGAACCTAAAATTGCTTCTTGATCATCTGTTTCTTTCCAGTGTGGGTAATAAGTTAACCATACTAAAATAGCTCCAACAAATGCACCTAGTACTTGTACCAAGAAATAAGGTACAACTGAAGACCAAGGCAACTTATGAGCGATTGCCATTGAAAGGGTAACTGCAGGGTTATAATGTCCTGGACATAACCAGCGAGCACTATAAACGCTGAATGCTACGGCAAAACCCCAGCCAAAGGAAATTACAATCCAACCTGCCCCTTTTGACTTAGACTTGTTCAAATTGGTTCCAGCACAAACACCGTCACCAAGCAAAACAAGCATTGCAGTTCCTAGAAATTCACCTATTAACTGCATAGACAAACTATTATTCATTTTTCTTCTCCCACTTTTGTTATTTCTATAAATAAAATTTATAGAATGATATACTTCACAAATATATAGTATTGCATTGCCGTTACTTTGTAAACAAAATTTTGTATTGTGAAAGTATGTACTTGGAATTCACATGCATATTCTCTACAAAATCAGAATAAAAAAGGGTACCTATTAGATAGGTACCCTTTTCAAGAGCGAAAAATTAGCCTGAAATAATGTTACCGCTCTTATGATCTAAAACTGACCATTTAATGTATTGTGAATCTGAAAACGCAACGTATTTAACACCTTTAATTTTCTTAGTCTTAAAGACAGTTATTGTTTTACCCTTTGGCACGTAAACTCGAGTATTGCGCTTTCCTTTACTGTTATAAACGAAAGCATTCTTCTTTACTTTATACTGAACAGCCTTAAAGAGTACAACATTATTAACCTTGATGTACTTACCCTTTTTATTGTTATAGCCGATTAAGACTTTACCATCTGCTGTCGTAACACCAGATACAAAAATCAATGTACCTTTCTTTAACTTAGCATTCTTAACACGCTTACCTTTAGCGTCGTATACATAAGAATTTCTAGTCAACTTGGCATACTTACCATTTAGGCTCATAGCCTTGTTTAAGTCAGCTGAGTTAATTGGCTTTGAAGTTGATGGCTTAGTGGTACTAGTATTACCTGATGGATTAGTAGTACCAGTAGCAGGCGTCTTTGAGGTATCAGTTGTTCCGGTAGCAGGCGTCTTTGAGGTATCAGTTGTTCCGGTAGCAGGAGTTTTTGAAGTATCAGTTGTACTTGTTTGACCTGTTGAAGGAGTATTTGTAGTAGTACCCTTTTGATCTGCAGTATTATTTGTGGTAGTTGATGTTGGGTTTGGATTAGTAGTTTCTGCTGCCAAAACTGGAGCAGTTGCACTTAAACTAACTGCAATTGAAGCTGCACCAACTAAACTAAATAGCGTTTTTTTGTTCATATTTACACCTCATTGATAAAAT
>SKEH01000776.1_pt1 | contig 16705 bp, 12 predicted proteins | sample 4826571 | NCBI WGS metagenome assembly SKEH01 (sample SAMN11008814, study PRJNA524170) | human gut metagenome | biome: Human fecal sample; material: Feces; isolation source: fecal sample from pouch patient p29 | host: Homo sapiens | place: Israel: Tel-Aviv | collected 2016-09-14 | reverse complement strand
GTGGTTGAGTGGGCTCTACTACGCTGATTTCATCAGCTTTTACAGCCCTACTCAACTGTGCGGAGGTGGGACGACGAAATCGAATTCTAACGAATTACCGATTTCTGTCCCACTCTCTATTTTTTCTTTGTTTCAAAAAAATGTACTTAAAATACAAAAAGCATATATATTAGCTTGTCTTCTCAAAGTAAATCGATTATAATGAAAAAAGATAGGTTGTGTATAAATTCACAATATGTAGTGATAATTTTTCTACTCACATACCTTATCTAGTAAACGTAGAAAAAGGAGAAAAATCGTTTATGAAAAAGTGGCTCTATTCTGTTGTGACAACAGTTGCCCTATTTTTACTAGCGGCTTTAGGATTTGCCAAACCCAATAGTCCAGCTAAAGTCCATGCAGATACGATCAATGATGTTGTGACATCTGTAAACATCTCGAAATCAACTGGTGGAGCGATTACAGATCCACTCGGTGTTTGGGAGAGTTTTCAAGTTGAAGCAAACTTTGTGTTGCCAAATGGACGTGTAAAAAAGGGAGATCAGACCGTTATCCAACTTGGAGATGACTTTAAGGTCTTTGAAACGGACACCATTGACCTGCTGGATCCAAGTGGTCAAAAGGTTGCGACAGCAACGGTAGATGATCAAAGAAAGGTCATCACCGTAACCTATACAGATTATCCTGAAAGAATGGCTAATGTGAAAGGGAAACTGCGTTTCTTTGCGCGTGTAGACCACCAAGTTGTCAAAGGACAAAAGACACTTGAGTTTAAACTTAAAATCGATAAAGATGTGATTTCAGGTGGAAATATCGATTACAAAGGGGTCAATCCAGGTGAAAATCCTCCTACTCCAGAAGTCTTTAGCAAGTGGGGTTGGACCAACTCAGATGATAAATTAAAATTGACCTATACCTTGAATATCAATCAAGGTCACACAGCCCTTCATAATATTGATATTAAAGACCATTTGGCCTTTACAGATGGAAAGATCAAGGCAGATTCTGTCAACATTCATACAGGAACTTGGCAGGTTAGTGACGAAGATGGGGCTTATCATTTACGAGACACCACAAATGTCACGAAGAATTATTCCCCTGTTGTCAGTGCTGATGGCCAATCTCTAACCGTTCATATTGGCGATCTAGCTCCTGAACAAGGGATGACTGTTCGCTATGATGTCTATCTGGACAAGGTCCCAGCCATCAATACATCCTACAAAAACAATGCGACAATGACAGCTACAGAAATCAAGGAGCAAAATAAGGTAGCAGATGTTCTGTATCAATTCCTTGATGGAAAATTCAATGGTGAGAAATATTCCTTCACGATTCACAAAAAAGGTGAAAATGGTCAAGTGCTTGCCGGTGCCGTCTTTGCTGTGACAGCAGATGATACTGGTGAGCAAGTGGGAACCATTACGACAGATGAGAATGGTGTTGGCACCATTACGGGCTTGATCAAACAAGCTTATACGGTTCAAGAAATTCAAGCTCCAACAGGCTATGTTCTCTCTGAAGAACCTATCAAGATCAGCAAGGACGATTTTGGAAATGACCTTGCGATTTCTCGTGATGTTGTGAACCAAAAAGAAAAGACAAGCGTTGCTGGTCAAAAGACATGGAATGACAATGACGATCAAGATGGCAAGCGTCCGTCAAAAATCACAGTCAACCTCCTAGCAAATGGTGTCAAAGTCGCTTCTAAAGAAGTGAAACCAGATGCAGCAGGAACTTGGGCTTATCATTTTGATAATCTCGATGTGGTCGATGATGCTGGCAATGTTATTGCTTATACTGTTTCAGAAGAACCTGTTGAAGGCTATGAAACAACTATTGAGGGAACCAATATTACCAACAGTCGGACACCAGAAGTTGTTGAGATTCCAGTAACGAAAGTTTGGAAAGACAATGACAACCAAGATGGCGTTCGTCCTGACAAGGTCACTGTTCATCTCCTTGCAGATGGTACAGAAGTAGCTAGCCAAGAGCTAAGTGCAGCGACTGATTGGAAGACAGTCTTTACCAATCTTCCAAAATACAATCACGGCAAACAAATTGTCTACACAGTCACAGAAGACACAGTAGCCAATTACTCTGCTGCGATTGATGGAACAACCATTACCAATAGCTACAAGCCAGGTAAAACCAGCGTTACTGTTACAAAACGTTGGGAAGACAACAATGACCAAGATGGCAAACGTCCAAGCGCCATTAAGGTACAGCTCTATGCAGATGGCAAAGCTCAAGGAAAAGAAGTAGAACTTTCTGCTAAAAAAAACTGGACTCATACTTTTAGCAATTTGCCTCTAAAAGCGAAAGGCAAAGAGATTCAGTACCAAGTGAAAGAAGTTGGAACAGTCAAAGGCTATACTAGTACGGTTGATGACAGTAACAAGGGAAATGTAGTGATCACTAATAGCCGCACGCCAGAAGTAACGGAAGTAGCGGTTAAGAAGATCTGGGATGACGCAGACAACAAAGAGGGTCTTCGTCCTGAAAAAATCACAGTTCGTCTCCTTGCGGATGGTCAAGAAGTAGCTGTAAAAGAAATCACAGCTACTGATAATTGGCGGGGAAGCTTTACGGATCTACCTGTATACAAGGAAGGCAAGAAGATTGCCTACACGATTACAGAGGATCCAGTAGCAGGTTATACAAGCAACATTGATGGTTTCACGGTAACCAATCGTCATACACCACCAACAACACCTCCTACCACACCACCAAGTACACCGCCAACGACTCCGCCTACAACTCCGCCTACAACTCCTCCTACAACTCCACCGACGACACCACCAACAACGCCGCCAAGCACACCGGAAAAACCAGAAACTCCAACTACACCAAAAGAAGGAAAGAAAAAAATTCTTCCATCAACTGGTGAAGTTGTTGCTTACGGGTTGACCATACTCGGTGCCCTCTTAGCAATTTTTGCTTTGGCTTTGCTCTTGCGTGGTAAACGGAAAGAGAAATAAGCTTCATACCGATAAAGAGGCTGGGACAAAAGTCCTAGCCTCTCAATTATTTTTGGATTGTCGAGCAAGACGCAGTGGCTGAGTGGGCTCTACTACGCTGATTTCATCAGCTTTTACAGCCCTACTCAACTGTGCGGAGGTGGGACGACGAAATAAAATTCTAACGAATTACCGATTTCTGTCCCACTCTCTTTTGAATAAGTTGCTTGAAGAATGATCCATCAAACTGTCCATATTCCCAAGGTTCTTTTTAGAAATGAGAAAAGCTCCTCTCAAAGGAAACATAAGTGTTTGACAGAAAGATGAAATCTTGGTAGAATAAGAAGGTCGAATAGACAACTAACTCTTTCTTGGTAGCAGGATATGCCAAACCTGCCACTCGGATAGAGCATAAAGAAAAGGAGCTTATCATGGCAATCTCAAAAGAGAAAAAAAATGAAATCATTGCACAATACGCACGTCACGAAGGTGACACTGGTTCAGTAGAAGTACAAGTTGCTGTCCTTACTTGGGAAATCAACCACTTGAACGAACACATCAAACAACACAAAAAAGACCACGCTACTTACCGTGGTTTGATGAAGAAAATCGGTCGCCGTCGTAACTTGTTGGCTTACCTTCGTACAAACGACGTTAACCGTTACCGTGAGTTGATCAACTCTCTTGGACTTCGTCGTTAATCATGATGCTAAGGGCGCCAAAAATCCGTATGAAAATAGGGAAACGACACAGTGTTCGATGAACACAAGGAGTTTCATCTTTTTCACTAGGATTTTAGCCCGAGCTCAAAACAGCTCTCTGAATTCAGGGGGCTGTTATTTTTTGCCAAGTGCTTAGGCATGTTCAATTGAGCATATCTTGAAATAAGGCTACTCTAGTTGAGTAGCTTTGTTGTTTTTTGTCACCTTGCCTCAATATACTCAAGTATAATCTTCGGCTACGGTTCCTAGCATCGTAAGGTAAAATAGACCAGAACTATCTCCCTTCGGGAAGATTTTTTGTTTTCAGAAGAAATCTAGTACAATCTTCGGTTCGTCGCCTTGTCTAGAAACGTTTTATCCAGCAAGAATGGAGCCCTCTGAATTCAGAGGGCTTTTTCTTGTCTTTTCCTTATCGAACGAGATCCATTATTCTGAGGAAGTCGTTTTGTTTGACAGATGTAATGTCTAGAGTTACAATTGATACATCATAAGAAATAGAGGTTATCGATATGATTGATATTACATATCTAGACGGTGCAAAACAAGAAAGAGTCATGCATTTTGATTCCTACGATGAGTTTGAACGCTCCCAACAAGCTTGCTTAATTGGGGTAGCAGATTTTTATCCTGTTGTGAAACTGACCTATAATGGGCATGAGTTGGATTACCAAGGGACTTACGGAGATGTCTTCTTCTATCTGATGAAGCAAGATTTGACCCAGTACCAAAACTAAAGGAGAAAGAAAATGGCAAAAGCAATTACAGACGCAACATTTGAAGCAGAAACAAAAGAAGGCTTGGTCTTGGTAGATTTTTGGGCAACCTGGTGTGGTCCATGTCGTATGCAAGCTCCTATTTTAGAAAAATTATCGGAAGAACTTTCGGAAGATGAGTTAAAAATCCTAAAAATGGATGTGGACGAAAATCCAGAAACAGCGCGTGCTTTCGGCATTATGTCTATCCCAACCTTGCTCTTTAAAAAAGATGGGCAGGTTGTTAAACAAGTAGCAGGAGTGCACACCGCAGCACAAATTAAGGCCATTGTGGCAGAGTTGAGTTAGTAAAAAAGAGTAAGATAGGAACGAATCGTTCTATCTTACTCTTTTTGTATTGACCTTTTAAAATTGGCTTATTGAGTCAAGAGATCCATAATCTCTTCGATATTTGATTTGCTACCTTTTTTTAGATAGTTTTCTTTACTACCTTTTTTAAAAGTTGACAAATTTGGTACCGTCTTGACATTCATATCATGTGCAAAAGCTGTGATGTCTTTTCGCTCCTTTGAGTCGTTATCCAGGTAATAAACGGTCTGATTCGTTTTTTGAATAGCAACTGCTAATTTGGGAGCGAATTTTTGACAGTATGGACATGATTCGCGACCGATATAGAGGATGAAATCTTCTTTATTGTCGATTTTCTCTTGTACCTCAGATAGATGAATCTTTTTGACGTAAGTCATTGCTTCCTGGTATGTATTTGGGGTAATAATTTCTCTCTTTTTGAAATTCATGTATAAGATAGCAAGAAGAGAGATTGTACAAATGGAAAAAATGGAAATCGTAATTTTTTTATTCACAGGCGATTCCATCTCCGTCTCTATCTAAGCGAGCGCTATATCCAGGTTGCCCTCTACGAAGCGGTGCAGCACCTGCAGCGCGTGCTTCACTACAATTTCGATAGCCTCCTTGTTGAGGTTGTGTGACAAATGCTTGTTGTTGCTGCGCTTGTTGGGCAGCTGCAGCTTGTCTTGCCTGTTCAGCAGCTGCGGCTTGTCGAGCTTGTTCAGCTTGTTGTTCTCTGACAGTAATGGCATTTTGTACTAATCCAACACGATGAGTTAAGCGATCTTTTGTTCCTTGATCAGCTACATTTGCAATGGCAGCTTGGGCTGGGGCAATATTTTCTGTTACTTGATTGTTTTCTAAGGCTTGTACGGCAGACTCAGCTTGAACAGCAAGTTGTTTTGCTTCAGCCTCTTTCTTTTCACGCTCTTCTTTTTCTTTTCGTTCCTGTTCTTCTTTCGCCTTTTTCTCGCGCTCTTCTTTTTCTTTTCGTTCTTGTTCTTCTTTTGCCTTTCTCTCTTTTTCAGCTTTCTCTGCTTTCTCTTTCTCAGCTTTTTCTTTTACTTCTTTTTCACGTTTTGCCTCAGCCTCTTTTTTCGCACTTTCATCATTTTTAGAAGGAGTGGATGCAAAATGAGTGGCTTGAGCCTGCTCTTCTTGCTTAGTGGAAGCAATATTAGGGTTGATTAAGTATGCACCTCCGACTGCAAGAACTGAAGCAATAGCAGCGATATTTCTTTTAGCAGCGTTGGGTTTCTTTTTAGCAAAATACCAGGCAAATCCTATACCACAAAAAAATAGGATAGGAAGAATGATCTTGGGATTAAAAATCATAAAGAGGATTTCGAGACCGTAAAGAACGACTTTCCAAACTGGTTGGGCCATGATATAATCGACAAACTTTTTCATTTTTTCTCCATATTTAGTAATATTTTTCACAATAATCATACCACAATATAAGAGCGCTTTCAATCACTAACTGGTAACATTTTAATAAAAAAATCAGACTTAGATTAAACTAAGTCTGAAAATTGTTCTTATTCTCCCAATTCTGCACTGTAGGCAATAATTTGATCCACAGTGTCTGAAAGGAATTGGATGGTATCGCGAAGTGGTTTGTCAGTTGAGATATCTGCTCCGATGATCATGGCTGACTCAAGTGGGGTCTTGCTACCACCTGATTTGAGGAGGTCCAGCCAATCTTTAGCTCCGTTTTCGGAGTTTTTCAAATGCAAGTATCCCGCTGTTGAGATAACCAAGCCAGCTGAGTAGGTATAGCTGTATAGCCCCATGTAGTAGTGGCTTTGGCGCATCCAGGTCAAGGCTGCGTCGTCATCGATTTCAACGGCGTCTCCCCAGAATTCTGTCAAGACTTCCTTCATGATGCTATTGAGCTTGCTAGCGCCGAAGGTGCCACCTTCTTCGATCAGGGTGTAGACCTTGCGTTGGAAGGCTGCTTCCAACAAGTGAGTGATGAAGTTGTGGAAGTAGGTATCTGTCAAACGGTGAGCCAAAGCAAAGCGTTTTTGACGAGGATCGTCAAACTGGTGTTCCAAATAGTCGCTGAGGAGGAGCTCGTTAAAGGTAGAAGGAGCTTCCACATAGTAGGTCGACATGTGGGCGTTGAAGTAGCTTTGGTTGTTGTCTGAGAAGATGAATTGACCAGAGTGTCCGATTTCGTGGATCAGGGTGTAGACATCGCTCATCCGTCCTGTCCAGCTCATGAGGACATAAGGATGGACGCGGTATGGGTCGGCTGCATAACCACCGGAATCCTTGCCTTCATTGGCTGCGAAATCAACCCAGCGTTCGGTTTGGTAGCGGGCAATTTCGCGGGAATATTCTTCCCCAAGAGGTGCCACAGATTTCATGACCAAATCATAGGCATCATCAATGGTGACATCTGGGTTGAGCGCGCTGTCCAAATCCAACTTCCAATCAGCAAAGGTCATTTTCTCAAGACCATTGACCTTGGCCACGTGTTTGAGGAATTTTTGAGCGACTGGAGCGAAGTCCTTCATGATCAGGTCAATCTGGCGATCAAACATGGCACGATCTACTTCCTGCTCAGCTAAGAGATAGTCAAAGACAGAGTCGTAGCCCCGCATATCTGCAATCAGCTTTTCAGACTTGACTTGAGCTAGATAGGTAGCAGCAGCCGTGTTTTGGTGCTTGCGGAGACCTTCTGAGAAAGAACGAAAGGCTTTTTCACGGATTTCCGCATTCTCATGGTTTTGGTAGAAGTTTTCATAGGTGACAAAGCTATTCTTGTAAACTTTTCCGTCCACTTCGAAATCAGCCATTTCAAAGTCGCCCGCCCGCATCTTGGTATAGATGTCTTGCGGTCCGTAGAAGACTTCACCCAGGTTGGTCAACGTTTTTTCGACATCAGCTCCCAAGTAGTGAGCTTTTTTAATTTTAGCCTGACGAATGGCAAAAGTGAGGTGAGGGAGTTGACCCAGGCGTTCGAGTACTTCTTCATCCGCTTCTACCAAAGCATCATCAAAGAAGGAAAGTTCAACGCTAGCCCAAGTTTCGAAATCCATCCCCGCTTGAGCAATTTCCGCAAAAGCTTCGTCGCCAAAGTCAGTGGTTTGTGGCATAAAGCTGTAGTTGCCAATGTGGCTGAGTTGGATCTGAATCTGTTCAAAGACCGCAAAGGCAGCTTCAAAGTCTTCAAAAGTGTGGAGGTTGCCCTTGTAGTTGCGGACAAATTCATTGATTTCTTCACGTGTTTTTTCAATGGCGCGCAAGAAGTCTTCCTGGTCTTGGTAGAGGGCTGTGAGGTCCCAGAGTTCGTTCTCAGGAAATTCAGAACGTTTTTTTAATTCCATAATGTTCTCCTTTTGATCGGTATTCTTCCTTAAGTATAGCAGAAAAAAGGACAGAAACATAGAGGGAGAGGGAAAATGCTTGTGTAAAAATCTTGAAAAGAGCTGGAAAAAAGTTAAGATTAAAAAACTTAAGTCCAACCACTATATTTAGGTAAGACATGGATTGGAATTTCGCTGATATACTAAGTACATCAGAGTATTGCATTTCATGCAATACTCAACACTAATGGCTCTAAAGAATATAAGGATTGTTTAATAATTTTTTGTGGCAATTCTTATATTCAAAATTTTAGTAAAATGTTGCTAATTAGTGATAGAGGAGGTTATTAATGGAAACAAGAGAAGAAATTGTCTCTAAATTAGAACTCATTCGTGAGAATATATTGGGATTTATTCAAGCCCGTTCACGTCAAGTTACACTTGTTAATCAAATGAGAACAGCCAAATTGATTCAACAAGATGAATATAACGATAACACATTGTCTCATAAATCCCTCAAGCTTGCTTTTTCAATCATGGTATTTTCAAGTATTTCGATACTATTAGGGGATTTATTGTATGTCATCTTACTTGGTGCTGTGAATCGATTAATCGGTGATATTATCTTTGAAGTTTTGTTCTTATCAGGATTTTTATTTCTATTGTTTCGTCGTATGAAAGGTTCAAAGGATAGCTGGATTTATCCAGCGACACTGATTATGGGAGGGATCTTACTTGTATTCCCTCTACGTTTGCTTTTGACTCCTAATCCTATAACATTAATTCTACTTGGAGTGTCAATTGTAGCCACCTATTTTATCATTCAAAATAAGCTGGAATTAATGATTGCGTTTGTGAATAAAGGTATTCGTAATAAAAATGAACAGCATTTAAGAGATTTCCAAGCAGTGGTTGCAGAAAATCAACGATTAGAATTGGCCTATCAGCAAGAGGGACGTTTGATGGAAAATTTCCGGAATCAAGCTGTAGCAATTGGCCAAGGATGGTACCCTAAGGATTATTACGCACTAGATGCAGTGAATTATCTGATTCACGCGTTTAATAACTTTAAAGCAGATAACATAAAAGAAGCGATTAATTTATATGATACATATTTAGACCGAGAAGCACGTCGAGCGTTTGAGGCAGAGATGATCGAACTTGAGAAAGAGCAGATTATTAATCAAGAACGGATGATCAAGCTTCAAGAACATGCAAATATTTTAAGTGCAAGACAAATTGCAGAAACACAAGAAGCAGCTGCTGCATCACGTGCTGTAGCAAGTGAACTTGAGAATATTCGTTATGGAAGATAACAAATGTGGGATGTTTATTAGGAAGGAAAGTAATATGAAAAAGGTAGTATATTTGTTGATGTGTTCTAGTTTATTAGTTATTGGTGGGTGTACATTTAATCAAAGAAATCACACATTATCACAAGATAACACAAAAGTTTCAGAAAAAAAGACTGGGACAGAACTAATGAACGAGAATGAAGGTGTAGGAGTAATTGATTTTTTTAATAGTACACCTAAAACAATTTTATACGGAATTTCAGGAAATGATGTCAATAAAAATTCTGAGGTTAAAGCGGTATACGTAATTGAAAAAGGAAAAATGACGAGGTATATTCTGAAAGGATATAAAGGCAATACATTATCGGATTTAAAATCAAAATCTGATGAAGAAATTTTAAAAATCGCTAAAAAGTATGATGAAGAATATTTTGAACAGAGAAAAGAGAAAAAAATAAACGCTGCAAATGAAGGTATAAAACAATCAGAGGAAAATATAAGTTCTGGTAATGAAAGTGAAGACTATGGACAAAGCTCTCTTGAAAATTATAAAGCAGCAAAAGAATTTTACTCGAATTTAACATATAAACAATTTAGAAAACCAAATTCAGATATTAAGTTGAAAGCAAATGTATGGACTGATTCATCGGGAAATTATGTCTCCCAAGAAAATTTGATACATATACCTTATGTAGATATGCTGGATTTAAGTGTTGACTTCGAATGGACAAAAGAAGCTCTTGAAAATGAGGTAAAATATTCTGATGCCGTTGATACGAATTTTGAAGCAACACCAATTTATGAGAGCATGCCATACACCATTTCTGGGGAGCAGTGGATTGGCATTAGAACTGAGGACATGTTGTTGAGTAGACAACTTGTAAATAAAAATATAAGATTTGATCTTGATAAAATTGGGACAAAAAATGTTACGGAAAAAGGTTAATCTACTATAATTTTATGTTGGAGATAATATAATTAATAGGAAAATCATTAGAAGGGATATAGATATGAATAAATCAACAAAGAGAAGTATTGCTATCGGTGCTACTATTATCGCTGCAACTGCTGTAACTTCAGTTGTACAGGCTGAAGAAACGACAGTTGCTCAACCGCATACAGAAACACCAGCAACTGTTTCAAATATCGATCATACTGCTGAGGTTACAAAAGAGGCAGTTGATACAGCAAAAGAGCAGGCTGATGCTGCGACTAAAACAGTAACAGAACAAGAAAACGTTGTCAGTGTAGCAGATCAAAAGGCTAGGGAAGCTGAAGCTATTGAAAAAACGGCTGCAGCAACCTATGAAAAAACAAAGGAAGCTGCTGAAAAAGCAACTACTGAAAATATTGCAAAAGCTGAAGATGCTATTAAAACAAAAGAGGCTGGTGTAAAATCGGCTGAAGAAACTGTTAAATCAGCTGAAGAGGGTGTGAAATCAGCTGAAAAAGTAGAATCTGAATCAGAAAAAGCTTATGAAGGAGCTACTAAACAAGTAGAAAATGAAAAAGTAAAAGTAGAGTTAGCCAAGGAAGAAGTTAAGAAGGCAGAACAAGCTCTCAATGAAACGACATTAAGCAAAGCACAAGAGACAGTAACGATTGCAGGGAACAAATTAAAAGACGCTGAATCAACTCACAAAGCGACTCAAGATGAGTTGAATCGTGCAAAACAATTCGATGCATCACGACAAGTGGAAATTGATGAGACAAAATCAGCACTCGATAAAGAACGTACAGAAAAGAATGTTCCTGCTCTTGAGCAAAGTCTCACTGATGCAAAAGCTAACGTAGAAGCTAAAGAAAAAGCATTAGCCGAAGCAAAAGCTAAAGCAAACGTCGTTCAATCTGAAGTAGATGAAGCTCAAAAATCTCTGGATGCCGCAAATGCTCTATATCAAGAAAAAGTAGCTAAGTTGAAACAAGACGAGGCTCTTCGTAAAATCGTCGTTCCTGCGGACTATGCAAAACACGATATCGATGACTTCGCTTGGTTCATGTCCCACCAAAAAGAAAACATGGGCTTGCAACCTAAAACGGACTACAGCCAGATGGGTATCGGTGTTAATGGAGAAATTGTTAACCTTGCAAACCTCACAGTCGCACAACGCAAAGAAATTGCTGAATTTGCGGCTCAAATGTTAAATGACCTTAACCAACAATATTGGTCCCAACGCGAACCTGGTAAAACAATTGAACCGCTCCAATTGACAGTAGGCGGTCAGGACTTTGCCGATAATATCGCTCAAAAATATACGGATTATTACAAGAATAATGGTGGGACTCCTGATATAGTGCTTGCAAACTTCAAACATCTATTTAATGTGTTAATTGAATATAGTGCAAAAGAATCTCTTGGTCAACTTTTACCAGAATGGCATAAAGAAAATATGGGCGGATATACCATGTTGAATCTTAAACAAGACATTGCGGATAACATTCGTATGATGATGTTCGAAGATGGTAGTCAATCAAATGGTCATGCCAAACACCTAATCCAACTACAAGGCACAGGTATCGGTGTTAGTGTAAGTTCAGGATCGCTCCATATCTTGTCAACAAAACGTCCAATTAAACAAGACAAAGCTGATTACATTAGTACTGACGCTGAATATAAGGAATCTTTGAAATCTTCTGTTGATAAAGAAGAACAAGCACTTCAAACAGCTAAAGACAAGAAAGCAACGGCTGACCAAGCAGTTAAATCTGCTGAAAATGATCTTGCTTCCGCAAAATCAGCTCAAGTTGACGCTCAAACAAAATTGAACGTCGCTCAAAAGGCTATTGCTAAAGCACAAAAAGCATATGACGACGCTCTTGCTGTTAAAGAACAAACACCTACGGCTCAAGCTAAAGTCGATGAGACAGCAAAAGCTCTCGAAGCTGCAAAAGCTGAACTTGCAACAGCTAAATCAAATCTTGCAAACTTGCAACAAGTTCGTGCGCAACGCGAATCTGAATTGAAAGACGCTAAAGCTAAATTGATTGCTCAAGAAGAAGCTCTTAAAGTAGCTCTCAAATCAGCAATCGATGCAGAAAATGATTTGAAAGCAAAAGAACTTGCAACAACTGAAGCTAAAGCTCAAGTTGAACGTGCTAAACAAGCTGTTAAATCAGCCGAACAAGCTGTACAAGACGCAAAAGATTATCTTGAATTGCTCAAGAACGTTCCAGTTAAACTTGCCGAAGCTGAAAAAGTATTGACTGAAGCAAAAGCTAAAACCGCTGAAGCAAAAGCAACACTCGAAACAGAAATTGCAAAACTTGAAGCTTTGAAATTGACAGCAAAAGCATCTCAAGAGGATTACAAACGTGTCTTCGAAGCTTATCAAAAACTCGTTCAAGCAAAACAATTGGAAGAAACAATTCGTCGTGAACAAGAACGTATCAAACACGAAAACGAAACTCGTCGCAACGAACTAGTTCGTCATGAATCTACTCAAAACAAAGTAATCAAGACAACCACTCCAACTGCAATTAAAACTACAACAGTAACACCTGGTGCAATTACACCAGTCGCACCTCAAGTTAAACAAGCAAACACTAAAGAATTGCCATCAACTGGTGAAACTACTAGTGCACTTGGACTTATGGGCGTAGCAATGGCTGCTCTAGGTCTTGCTGGATTGAAACGCAGACGCGAATCAAAATAATAAAATAAGACTAAGATATCTTGGTGATTTAGTTAAAGCAAACATCTAAAAAATGTTTGCTTTTTAAATTAGATCAGGTTTGGTATAATATTGAGAAACTACACAAGGAGACAAACATGAAAAAAATTGGAACCTATTTACTAGCTGCAGCTCTCTTGCTTTCCCTAGCGGCTTGCGCTCCGAAACGCTATGAGCGTAAGCATGCTCCAGTGGGTTCTTCATCCGTCAAGAAGTCCTCTGGTGAGACCCAAGAAAAAGAGAAGAGGGAAGAAAAGAAGTCAGATGAAAATGACAAAGAAGCCATTGGGACCTTGTCAAAAGCAGATCAAGCGGATATCTATTCGATCATTGAAAACAGTGCGTCTTTGACCTATTCACTTCAGGTGCAACCGACTCGTTTGCTGGAGTTGAACAATGATCACAGTGCAGTTGAAGGCTACTCGCAAGACATGTTCATTGATTACTACAATACCTACACGCCAGAAACCTATAATTTACAAGATATCATTGATAAATTGAATGCAGAAGAGACATCGGACTCTATCCGTAGTCTGTCACAAGACCAGCTGATCCAACTAACAAATGAAAAGAAAGATGGCTGGATCTATTCGACAAAAGACAAGGCCTTTTACGAAATTGTATCTGGTGGTCGTGGCGGAGCGATGCCACCGATGGAGATTCCTTCACCAGATGAATGGGTAATCAATGAAGATTCAGTTGAAGTGACAACGACTATCCAAGGAACTTCCGATCCATACAGACGTTTTGTCTTGAAACGCAATAACAAGAACTACAAGGGTGGAACCCACAAAACACGCTTTTATGTCGACAGCACTGAATTTGTGAAATCGTAAAAATAATCAAAAGCTATATCTAGCTCTAAAATTTTTATATAGAACTTGCTGAAGATTCACAGAAAAAGGCCCTCAAAGCCTTTTTCTTTTGGGCTTGAATATGTTAAAATAAAAGGTATACGTGCTTGGATACAAAGATGAGGATATAACATACAGATGGGCTGCGTCAATAGAATGCTTTCATGCGTAATTGAACCCGCCTACAACTCTGTGGAAAAAGATAAATCTACCTAGGAGCGTTCGCTCCGTCGTTCGATTTCCTATTTTCCTTTGAGTTGCTTAACGGCTTGGTATCTTGATAGTTGAACACGGGCTAAATCCCTAGTGAAAAAGATAGATTTCCTAGTGTGCGTGGCAAACTGCGTCAATCTCCTATTTTCATACGGGATTCTTCACGCCCTTTGTATCCTGATGAACTGAATTTTGGCCTCATTTCTTAGGAAAAAAGATAAGCTTCCTAGCACTCATCGAGTGCGGCGTCACCTTCCTATTTTTCTACAGAAATGTTCGGCAAGCCGAACCGTCCAAAATATCTTGATCTTTGTAGGCAAGTCGTATAATTTTATCAATCCAAAGGGGATTACAATGACAAAACAAGTGTTTCAAACGACTTTTGCGGGTCGTGAGTTAATCGTAGAGACTGGTCAGGTTGCCAAGCAAGCAAATGGCTCTGTTGTCGTGCGTTATGGGGAGTCAACTGTCTTGACTGCTGCCGTTATGTCTAAGAAAATGGCAACTGGGGATTTCTTCCCACTTCAAGTCAACTACGAAGAAAAAATGTATGCGGCTGGGAAATTTCCTGGTGGCTTTATGAAACGGGAAGGTCGTCCTTCTACAGATGCGACGTTGACAGCGCGTTTGATTGACCGTCCAATCCGTCCGATGTTTGCGGAAGGTTTCCGTAACGAAGTGCAAGTTATCAACACAGTCCTTTCTTACGATGAAAATGCATCTGCCCCAATGGCAGCCATGTTTGGTTCATCCTTGGCCTTGTCTATCTCAGATATTCCGTTTGACGGACCAATCGCTGGGGTACAAGTAGGCTATGTCGATGGGGAAATCATCATCAACCCAACGCAAGAACAAGCAGAGCGCTCTCTTCTTGAATTGACAGTAGCTGGTACCAAGCATGCTATCAACATGGTAGAGTCTGGTGCTAAAGAATTGTCAGAGGAAATCATGTTGGAAGCCCTTCTTAAAGGACATGAAGCCGTTAAAGAATTGATTGCCTTCCAAGAAGAAATCGTAGCAGCAGTTGGTAAAGAAAAAGCAGAAGTAGAATTGCTTCATGTAGATGCTGACTTGCAGGCTGAAATCATCGCAGCCTACAACAGCGACCTTCAAAAAGCGGTTCAAGTTGAAGAAAAATTGGCTCGTGAAGCTGCGACTCAAGCAGTCAAAGACCAAGTCACAGCAGTTTACGAAGAAAAATATGCCGACCACGAAGAGTTTGATCGCATCATGCGGGACGTGGCTGAAATCTTGGAACAAATGGAACACGCAGAAGTGCGCCGTTTGATTACAGAAGACAAGGTTCGTCCGGATGGTCGTAAGGTCGATGAAATCCGTCCTTTGGATGCACAAGTCGACTACCTTCCTCGTGTGCACGGTTCAGGTCTCTTTACGCGTGGACAAACGCAAGCCCTTTCTGTCTTGACTTTGGCACCAATGGGTGAAACGCAAATCATCGATGGTTTGGATCCAGAGTACAAGAAACGCTTTATGCATCACTATAACTTCCCTCAATATTCTGTTGGTGAAACTGGACGTTACGGTGCGCCTGGTCGTCGTGAAATTGGTCACGGTGCTCTTGGTGAGCGTGCCCTTGCTCAAGTATTGCCAAGCTTGGAAGAATTCCCATATGCCATCCGTTTGGTAGCAGAAGTATTGGAATCAAATGGTTCTTCATCTCAAGCATCTATCTGTGCGGGAACACTTGCCCTGATGGCTGGTGGTGTGCCAATCAAGGCGCCAGTAGCTGGTATTGCAATGGGTCTGATCTCAGATGGAAACAACTACACCGTATTGACAGATATCCAAGGTTTGGAAGACCACTTTGGAGATATGGACTTTAAGGTTGCAGGTACGCGTGACGGGATTACAGCCCTTCAAATGGATATCAAGATCCAAGGGATTACTGCAGAAATCTTGACGGAAGCTTTGGCTCAAGCCAAGAAAGCGCGTTTTGAAATCCTTGATGTGATCGAAGCAACCATTCCAGAAGTTCGTCCAGAATTGGCTCCAACTGCTCCAAAAATTGATACCATCAAGATTGATGTGGACAAGATTAAGATTGTCATCGGTAAGGGTGGAGAAACCATCGACAAGATCATCGCTGAAACAGGCGTTAAGATTGATATCGACGAAGAAGGAAATGTATCTATCTACTCGAGTGACCAAGCGGCCATTAACCGTGCCAAAGAGATCATTGCCGGTTTGGTTCGTGAAGCAAAAGTGGACGAAGTTTACCATGCAAAAGTGGTTCGGATCGAGAAATTTGGTGCCTTTGTCAACCTCTTTGACAAGACAGATGCCCTCGTTCACATCTCTGAAATGGCTTGGACTCGAACCAACCGCGTCGAAGATTTAGTGGAAATCGGAGACGAAGTCGATGTGAAGATTATTAAGATCGATGAAAAAGGTCGTGTCGATGCTTCGATGAAGGCCCTTCTTCCTCGTCCGCCAAAACCGGAACATGCAGAAGAAAAAGGAGATAAGGGTCATCGTCATGGCGATCGTCCTCGTCACCACAACAAAGACCACAAACCTAAAAAAGACTTTACTATTACACAAAAAGATTCAGAATAATCATTAGAAAAGGAGGAGCACGGTATGGGATGGTGGCGTGA
>SKEH01000774.1_pt1 | contig 16744 bp, 18 predicted proteins | sample 4826571 | NCBI WGS metagenome assembly SKEH01 (sample SAMN11008814, study PRJNA524170) | human gut metagenome | biome: Human fecal sample; material: Feces; isolation source: fecal sample from pouch patient p29 | host: Homo sapiens | place: Israel: Tel-Aviv | collected 2016-09-14 | reverse complement strand
TATTTTACCATTCGTTTATTACACTTGGTAAAGCAAATATTTCATCAAGTTTCTTTAAAAATGGTACCAGTGCACTGAAATCCACTGCACGATGATCAAATACTAAAGTCATAGGAAGAACTTTTCTAATACCGATTTGTTTATTTCCATTTTTATCACTATAGACTCCTGCGCTTTCCTGAATAGCACCAATACCTACAACAAAAACTTCTGGAGGTATGATCTCAAGTAATGAAAAATGACCTTTCTGTTCTTTGTAAAGGGATCCAATGTTTGATACTGTCACGGTCCCTCCTTTTATATCTTCTATTGTCAAGCCGTCATTGTTACTTGAATCTGGTGTTCCTGTTGCGAGCATCCCCACCAATTCTTTTAAATCAGTCTTTTCAACTTTTTCTCCAAGACGTGCTATACTTTCAGCAATTTCAGTTAGTGATAACTCATTCACTCTATGGATTGCTAATGGAAACATTGTTCCGTTAGGCATTTGCCATGGAATTGAAATATGAATATCTTTATTATATTGAATTTGACCTTCTTTCGTTTCATCGTCGTATTCCAAATGTGCATTCAAAGCTGGAGCTGCAAGTAACCCCTCTGTAATAACTTTAAGCATAATCGTATTAATTGTAATTTTATCTTTCTTTGCTATTTTACGGTACTCCGTATAAAAATCCGTAATATCAGGTTGGTAAACATAAGATACATGCGGTACTTCTTTCCAAGATTTAGATGTCATGTGAGCAACCATCTTTCTCTGTGAATCAAAAACTTCATGATGGTCTGTTGTGTCTGAATTTATCATTTTATAAAATCCTCCTTTTTTATTTTAACAGCACCCTACTTTAGAAATACTTACTTTGCATTTTCTGGTAGAGTTAAATAAACTTATTGTACATGCCTAATTAAACGTGTATCTTCAATATGATCGTAGAGCCGAGAGTTTATACCAATGTTGAGTAATCAATGAAATGCCTATATATAATAAGAATGTGTCATTTAGCCCTTTAATGAAATGATCTGCTACCATATGAAGTACAATCATAACTAACCATATGACAACTGTTTTCCAAGTACCTTGACTATATAAAAGCCCATCTGCTTTCCAGACTCTGCTTGTATAGGCTCTTAAAAATGCAAGCCCCACAGCCAGAAAAAGAAGCACAAAAACCAATCCCAGTGTTGAGAACGGAGTAAAGATAAAATCACCAGATAAGACACCGTTATAGAAAGTATAAAGTCCTATAAAAAAAAGCACATATTTTCCTTTACTATTGAGATCAACTTCTTTTGGCCGCAACTGATTGATAATAACCCAAATCACAATAAGTAAATCAATAAGATTAGTTCCACTCATACTTTTACATCTCCATTTTTTGTTTAAGTTGTTCTAAAACGAAGATAATTTTATCTTCGTCTATAATGAGTTTCTTGTGTTGACACCTTATTCGAAGTATCATTATTTGAGGATATATGCTATCCTAGTTCAATGAGAATCTTTAGACATTGTATATCCTCGGATAATTTATGTCAACGAAAAAGGAGAGAGTACACTTGAAATTAAGTAAATCCTTTATCCAATCAATAGGTATACTGGTTATGCTGGCGGAATTACCAGAAGGTGTCACGCTGAAGTCGCATGAAATTAGCAAAAGAATGGACGTCTCACACACCTATCTAATTAAAATAGCGAAAAAATTAAAAGACCAAGGCATCATTTTATCTATTTCTTCAAAGAATGGTGGCTATTCTCTGAACCGTCCTATTGAAGAAATCAGTTTCTGGGATATTTATGAAGCTGTTGAACCTCAAAAAAATTTTTTAGACGGAGTAAATTTTGAACCTATCTATTCCATGTTTTTATCTAAAGATATAATAATGGAACAAGGACAAGTCTTCAGATCGATTGTTTCTGAAGCAGAAACAGGATTTAAGGAAATTCTTGCTCAACATTTTCTTTCAGAAGTTATGCCAAAAGATGAGGATGGAAAACCACTCAAGATTGATTGGACAAAAATGATTGACGAAAATTAAGGCAGGCAATATCTTTATTACAATTAAATAAAGGTCAGGAATACTTGAGCTTTTGTCTCCTCCAATGAAATGTACCAAAATCCATTAGCTACATTTTTTGATTGAGAACAAAGGGGTTGGGACAGAAGTGTTTAACTCCGAGAAATATGTGGCGCACAGAACACACCGCATATCGAGCTAAGTTTTGTTCCATTTTTTCTCCATCAACAAGATTTTGATGGAGAGCCATTATTCGAAAATTGGTCATTACCAACATCATTTGTCTTAGAAAAAAAAACGCTCGAAACATTGCTGTTTCAAGCGTTTTTTGGTTTTATTTATTCTTTTGTACGTGGACAAGGATCATTTTTGTGATTTCCATCAAAATAACCGTCACTAAGGCAATTCCGATACATGTAAAGACTTCAGTTAAGCCAAAAGCAGCTGGAATTGAGAAGACTTGTTTTAACCCAGGAATCATGGTCAAGCAGTATAATGCACTACATACGACAACAGCTAACAAGACACTTCGATTTGAGAAGAATCCAGCTTGGATCGCTGTTTGTGTATTGGAACGTGCTGGAAATGTTTGTAACGTCCGGCACCAGATCAATGTAGAGAAGGACATTGCTACACCAAATTCTGGTGAGTGTTGCATCCCTAACCATTGAGCAAAAATAACTGCGATCCCGATCAATACACCACGGTAAGTTACTGAGATCAACGTTTTATCCGTAAAAATACCGGAATTTGGATCTCTTGGTGGTCTACCCATCGTTGCTGGTTCCGCTTTTTCCGTTCCTAAAGCAATAGCAGGAAGAGAGTCGTTCACTAAGTTGATAAATAGTAATTGTAATGCAGTGAATGGGTTTGACCAATCCGCAACTAAAGCAAAGATAATCGCAATGATTGCACCCAAGTTACCTGAAAACAGGTAAGAAATGGCCTTCTTGATGTTATCGAAGACATTTCGTCCTACTTCAACGGCACTGACGATCGATGCAAAGTTATCATCAGTTAAGACCATTGCAGCAGCATCTTTCGCAACATCCGTACCTGTTCCCATTGCAATACCGATATCTGCTTGTTTCAAGGCTGGTGCATCATTGACACCATCACCGGTCATCGCTGAAATATGGCCTTTATTTTGCCATGCTCGTACGATCCTAATTTTGTTTTCTGGTGAAACACGCGCATATACGGTCACTTTTTCTAGTACTTCGTTCAGTTGGTCTTCTGTCAGATCATCTAATTCTGTACCAGTCAACGCTTGATCGCCTTCTTCAAAAATGCCGATTTCTTTGGCGATTGCTACAGCAGTCGTCTTATGGTCACCTGTGATCATGATCGTCTTGATACCAGCACTTCTTGCTTCTTTGACGGCTTGTGTCACTTCTTCTCTTGGCGGATCGATCATTGCAAGCAATCCAACTAAGATCAAGTCATTTTCATCTTCAAATGAAAGTTCTGTGCTTTCGATTGGACGATACGCAAAAGCTAAAACACGTAACGCACGATTTGAAAAAGCTTCATTTTGTTCTTTGAATTTTGTCATCAGTTCTTCTGTCATTGGCACAACTTCTCCATTGACCAACGCTTTTTTACTACGACCAAAGATGATATCCGGTCCACCCTTGACGAACAAATATTGGCCATTGTTGATGTTATGTGCCGTTGACATCAATTTACGATCAGAATCAAATGGTAATTCTGCTTGTCTTGGATAGGTATTTCGGATTTCTTGATAAGGCTGGTTCAACTTTTCACTGAAATCAATGAATGCCACTTCTGTTGGATCACCTAGTTTTGTACCATCTTCACTGATCGAAGCATCATTTGCTAAGACACTGATCTCAATCAAACGGCGTTCATCATCGGACCATTTCGCTGGATCATTCGTGAAGTCTCCTGTAGCACCATTTGCCAAATAATAATCAACTACCGTCATTTTATTTTGAGTCAACGTACCAGTCTTATCGGTACAAATGATACTTGTTGATCCAAGTGTTTCAACCGCAGGTAACTTACGAATGATCGCATGACGTTTTGCCATTTTATTTGTTCCTAAAGACAAAACGATTGTTACGATCGATTGCAATGCCTCTGGAATAGCCGCTACGGCAACAGCAACTGCGAACATGACTGCACTAACGATATCTGCAGTTAGATCCCCTGTTCCCTCACCTAAATAGATACGGAATAATTGGATACCTAAAATAACTAGTGATAAAGCTAGGATCGCCAAACTTAATTTTTTACTGAATTTGTCTAATCCACGTTGTAGAGGAGTGACTTGTTCCGTTGTTGATTCAAGAAGCCCAGCAACTTCTCCGATTTCTGTATTGTTCCCAGTAGCAGTTACTAAGAATTTCCCGCGGCCATAAGTGATGATCGTTCCACTAAACACCATATTTATACGGTCGCCGATCGGTACTGTTTGCTCAATCGATACAACCTCTTTTTCTGAAGCTGTCGATTCACCAGTAAGCATTCCTTCATCTACTTTTAATGAACCAGCTTCTAACAGCCGCCCATCAGCAGGTACATAATCCCCTGCATCTAATAAGACGATATCCCCAACAACTAACTCATTTGCTGGAATCGTCCGTTCTTTTCCGTCACGGATAACACGCGCATCAGGTGCGGAAAGACTTTTTAATGCTTCTAAAGAGCCTTCTGCTTTTTTTGTTTGGATAACACTGATCACGGAGTTCAACATCAACACGGCAAAAATAACTAAGAATTCGATGTAGTCACCCATGACCATTTGGATCAATGCGACAATCAGCAACACGATGACCATAGCGTCTTTGAATGTTTCTAAGAACAATTTCCATGTCGGTTTCTTAGGTGCTTCCTTTAGCTGATTCAATCCATCTCTTTCTAACTTTTCTTTTGCGAGCGTCGTACTCAATCCTTCGGTCGAGCTCTGCGTTTTTTGCATCAGCGAGTCGATTGATTCCTTGTAGACGGCTTGCTGAGCCTGTTCCTTGTTTTCCAAATTTCATCCCCCATTTTGATTTTTAGTTATCGGCAATTGTCCTGACTGAAAAAAAGAGACCTAAGACAAATGCGGATTTGTCTTAGGTCTCACCATTTCATACAATACCAGATAACCATTTGGTTAACTTACTGTTGATATTATCACAACAAATGTTGTCGGTTACTCCCCTAAGGAGATATTCAACTGTACTATTATCCTACCTGAATATAGGCCAAAAAGCAACCACTTTAGCTTAGTTTACTGGATATTTTCAACCTTGTTTACAAAAATGGCGTTCTTCATTTGTAGGCTTCTTTTTGTTCTCATGCTATACTATTGTTATTGTAAAAAAGGAGGATTTGACTGTGGGAACAAATATTATTTATGTCCTTTATTTGATCAACGTCATCATTGCTTTAGTTATTATTTTGATCAAACCACGTGATGTTGCTGCTATCTGGGCATGGTTACTTGTACTTTTCGCGCTTCCCGGTATTGGGTTTATACTCTACCTTTTCTTTGGGCGTGGCCTGACAGATAAGAAAAAATTCTATTTAAGACAAAGTGACTTGAAAGAATTAGAAAATTTTCAAGATTTCAAAGGAGACACGATCGATCACTATGATCCATTGATGGAAAATCTGGAACATCAACAATTCGTTGATTTTTTCTCTTCACTCAATCGTATGCCACTGACTCGAAAAAATTCGGTCACTTTATTGACAGATGGACAAGAAAAACTGGACGCTCTATTAAAAGATATCAAAGCGGCCAAACATTCCGTCCATATTGAGTATTATGCCTTTGTAACAGACAATATTGGCCAACAGATCTTGTCGTTACTTGAAGAAAAAGCAGCAGAAGGAGTAGAGGTCCGTTTACTGTATGATGCCTTTGGCTCCAACGGAACAAAACCAAAGGACTTCAACAAACTAATTAAAAATGGTGGACACGTTCACACATTTATTACTTCTCAACGTGCATTGCTCCGTTTTCGCCTAAACTATCATGATCACCGCAAAATTGTTGTGATCGATGGAAAAATCGGTTATATCGGTGGTTTCAATATTGCTGATCAATACGTCAACGTAACCAAAAAATTTGGGTACTGGCGTGACACACATCTTCGAATCTATGGAGCTGCAGCATCGCTCTTGCAATTACGCTTTCTAACAGATTGGAATGTTTCAGTTCCTGAACAGAAAAAAGTCGGCTATCATCTTAATTACTTTTTCCAAAAAGAACCAGGGAAAGACTATAAACATGAAAATACATCTATTCAATTAGTATCAAGCGGTCCGAACAATGAACGTGAGCAGATCAAGTTATCCTTCATCAAACTGATCACTTCAGCGAAAAAACGGATTTGGATCCAAACACCCTATCTTGTACCTGATGAAAGTGTACTTGCAGCTTTAAAAATTGCAGCTGCCTCAGGTGTCGAAGTCAAGATCATGATTCCAAACAAGCCCGATCATCCCTTCATCTATCGCGCTACTCAATATTATGCTAGACAATTGATCAAAGAGAACGTGCAGATCTTAGTGTATGAAAATGGATTTCTACACGCAAAGACACTGATCATGGATGATGAAATCTGTATGGTGGGCTCTGCCAATCAAGATATTCGTAGTTACCGTCTGAACTTTGAAACTAGTGCTGTCATTTACGATGCAGACTTCTTGAACCAATTAGCAGACCAATTTTTGGTTGATGAAGAAAAGTGTACACCGATGACAACTGAAACAGTCAAAGAAATGTCTAAGTGGTTATTGTTCAAACAACAAATTTCACGTTTGTTCTCACCAATTTTATAGTCTGGATAAGTTATTCCCAGTATTTTTCATCTAACACTCTTGGTTCTCATAGATCACGTATCAAAACGATCAGCTGTTCGTAAAAAAAGTTGGCTACTCAAAAAAATAGGAAAGCCTATTTTCAAAGTAGTCAACTTTTTTCTATTGGTTTATTTTCATTTTCGACCCAGATATATGTTAGAAATCTGCAGATTCCTTCAATGCTCCAGCTGCCCAATGATTGATTGGTCCATATTTATGCCCTACGTTGATTTCTTCTCGTATCGCAACATTCACATATTCTTTCGCAAAACGAATGGCTTCCTCAACAGATTTTCCTTTAGCTAATTCTGCTGCAATACAAGCAGATAAAGAATCCCCTGTGCCGTTGATACGATCAGTAGGATAAAAAGGTGCACTTAACCAAAATGACTTTCCGGATTCAAGCAAGACATAATCTTTTACGTCTTTTTGGTCTGCATCCTTTAAATGATGCCCTTTGATCATGACATTTTTTGCCCCCATTTGTTGGAGTTCCTTTGCTGCTTGAACGTAATCTTCCTCTTCTGACAATGATCGGCCAGTCAATTTTTCTGCTTCATAAAAATTAGGAGTCAAAACTGTTGCTAAAGGTAAAAGTTTGTCTTTCAAGCTTTGTAAAGCAGATTCCTCTAATAACAGATTGCCATGTTTGGTCACGATCACAGGATCAACGACTAAAGGACCGAAGTCATACTTTTGGTAATTCTCAACAACTGTTTCGATCAATGTAGAATCAGCTAACATCCCTGTTTTTGCTGCTTTTACTTGGTAATCTTCTGCAATCAATGCAAACTCTTTATCAATAAAGTCAGTTGGCAGCGTCACACTTGCGCCAATGCCATATGAGTTTCCTGCCACGCAAGCAGTCATTACAGAGACACCATAAACGCCTCGAGTAAAAAACGTATGCATATCTGCTTGCATCCCGGCACTGCCATCACTATCTGAACCAGCGATGGTCATTACTTGTAAATATTGTTCTTCCATCATGATCATTCCCTTCGTTCTTTTATCTATCATTTTTGATTGATTTTTTCTTTTGCAGTTACTATACCACTACTTTACTCCTACAATCAAATTTATTTGAAAATACTTTGGATTTAGCGTTTTCATACCAATGATAAAGAAATAGACACTAAAAAAACTTTTAAGGAAAAGCAAGAAGCAATTCCTTAAAAGCATTATTATTAATTGATAATGTTATTTAATTACGAGCACATTACATGGTGCATGATTTACTACATAGGAAGTTGTTGAACCAACTAACGCTCGTTCCACTGCATTTAACCCTGTCGCACCCATCACGATCAAATCGATTGGTTCTTTGGATTCATTGAAGTTTGCGATCAATGTTTTTGGATAACCATATAAAATATATGTCTCGATATCTGTCAATCCTTTTTCAATTGCCAGATTTCGATGCTCATTCATTTGTTTTTCCGCTACTTCATCTAATTCTTCTTGAAGATTTGGTGTCAGGAACCCAAAGTCACCGAAATAGTTGCCAGTCACTTCATTGACATACAAAATGTGCAAAGTTGCTTGATTTCTCTTAGCAGCTGCAATCGCCTCCATAAAAGCCTTTTCAGCTTTTTCCGAACCATCAATTCCAACTAAAATATTTTTATACGCATCTAACATTGTAAACGCCTCCTTGCCTTAATTCTAGCACTATTGAGTCCCCATAACAAATATTTACTTGTATCATTTTTATATAAAAAAAGGCCAGAATAGAAATGAACCTATCCTCAAGAAATAAGCCAAATCCCACGAAAATCATTTTTCAAATTTTTGAAGATTCATGTTTATTTTTTAAGGAGACAATTTCTATTCCCGCCATTTATTCAAATTTCTTGCATACGAGAAACGCTTTTACTTCTGTCATTGCTTCTTTTTATTAGAAGTTCGTTTCTAGAATCCGTTGTTCTTAGCCACTTCGCTGAACCAATGACCAGATTTCTTGATCGTCCGTTTTCCATCTTGAGCAAGATCTACTGCAATAAAACCATAGCGGTTCTTATATGCATTTGTCCATGACCAGTTATCCATGCACGTCCACATATGGTAACCAACACAATTTGTGCCTTCTTCGATTGCTTGATGAACATATTTTAGATGATCCGTAACAAATTCGATGCGGTAATCATCTTCAATCACGCCATTCTCATTGATAAAACGTTCTTCTCCTTCAACCCCCATACCATTTTCGGAAATATAGCATTTGATATTTCCATAATTTTCTCTAGTATTCGTCAAAATATCATAAATTCCTTTTTCATAGATTTCCCATCCACGATAAGGGTTCATTTTTTTATTTGGCAGATCATAATTATCAAAATAATCATCTGGCATAGGACTATTTTTTGTATCCACTGGCGTTTCTTTCGCTTTGATCCGTCGCGGTTGGTAATAATTGATCCCTAATAGATCGACCGTATTTTCTTTGATCGTTTCCAGATCCCCTTCTTTTATCTCAGGTAATAAATCCAATTCTTTGACAATCTTGATCAAGTCTTGCGGAAACTCGCCTTTTACAGCGGGATCAAGGAACGAACGATTAAAGAAAGCATCCGCGATCGTTGCGGCTTTCACATCTTCTTCATTTGTTTCATCTCTCGGGTAGCTTGGTGTCAGATTTAAGATGATCCCGATTTCTCCATCTTGTGCCAATTGGTGATATGCCTTGATCGCTTTGGCACTCGCCAGATTTTCATGATAGCCAACTTGAATAGCCTCTTTCATATTGACATGATTTGGATAATGGAATTGATACAGGTACCCTCCTTCAACTGGAACGATCGGCTCATTGTGGGTAAACCATTTTTTTACAAGATCGCCGAACAAGTCAAAACAAGTAGTCGCATAATCCACATATGCATCGACAGTTTTTCGGTCTAACCAGCCACCATTTTTTTGAAGTGTCAGCGGCATATCAAAATGATAGAGATTCACAAAAGGTTCAATACCATTGTCTAATAGTTCTTTGAAGTACGCACGGTAAAAATCAACTGCAGTCTGATTTACTTCCCCAGTTCCATTTGGTAGTAGACGGCTCCATTGGATAGATGTCCGGAAAGTATTGTGGCCTGTTTTCTTCATCAATTGTACGTCTTCACGGTATTTAGTATAAACCTGACTCGTTTTTTCCGGCCCAACTTGATTGAAAAACTTTTCTGGTTCTTGTTCATACCAGTAATCCCAAATATTCTCTCCTTTGTGATCGCCTTGGATCTTTCCTTCTGTTTGTGGCCCGCTAGCTGCGGAACCCCACCAAAAATTCTCTGGAAATTTATACTTCGTCATTTTTTTGCCCTCGCTTATTTTCTTTTGATACCGTTATGATAACGAATATCAAAAAATAAATCAATACTTTTATAATAAATGACTAGACATTTAATAAAATACCAGTTATACTATTTTTGTAATCGATTACAAAAATAAATTTGAGGTGAAAATAATGAACGGTTTTATGGATAAGCTTGCTCAGAAAATCATGCCTCTAGCAAATATGTTAGGGCGAAATCGTTACTTGACGGTTTTAAGAGACGCATTTATGCTGTCTTTTCCATTAACGATGTTTGGTTCTATCGTGGTAGTTATCAATAATCTTCCATTTTTCAGTGATAGCACGAAAGGAACTTTAACCACTCTATTTGGAAACGGTCAAAATGCAACAATGAGTATCATGTCTGTCTTTGTTACTTTTGGTATCGGCTATTATTTATCGAAATCCTATGACGTTGAAGGTATTTTTGGCGGAGCAGTTTCCTTTGCGAGCTTTTTGATTCTTACTCCTTTTGTCATGACTACACCTGGAGGCGAAGAGGTTTCTGGTGTCTTGTCGCTTGATCGACTTGGCGCTAAAGGGATGTTCATTGGTATGATTGCTGCATTTATTGCAGGTGAAATCTACTGCCGTATCACAAAACGTGGTTGGCAGATCAAAATGCCTGACGGTGTACCACCAGCAGTATCAAAATCTTTTGCTGCTTTGATTCCAGCCGTTGTGACATTAACTGTTTTCTTAGTTATCAACGCGATTATGACTGGTGTCTTCCATGCAAATCTTCATGATGTGGTTTATGAAGTAATCCAAAAACCATTGACTGGATTGGGAAGCAGTTTACCAGCTACATTGATTGCTTTGTTCTTTGTTCAATTCCTATGGTTCTTCGGACTTCATGGTCAAATCATCGTCAACTCTGTAATGGATCCGATCTGGAACACTTTGATGCTTGATAACCTTGAAGCTTATCAACATGGAAAAGAATTGCCACACATCATCACTAAACCATTCATGGAAACTTTTACCGTTGGTATCGGTGGTTCAGGAATGACGCTAGCAGTTGTCCTTTTGATGGCATTTGTTTTGAAGAAAAAACAATATCGTGATGTTGGTCGTCTAGCTCTAGCTCCCGGGATCTTCAATGTGAATGAACCTGTGATCTTCGGGTTACCAATCGTTTTAAACGCAACGATCTTGATTCCTTGGGTCATTGCACCACTGATCGTCACTACATTCAACTACTTGATCATGGCAGCTGGAATCGTACCACCACCAACTGGGGTTTCGGTGCCTTGGACTGTTCCAATCATCGCAAGTGGCGTGTTAGCAACCAATTCTTGGTTAGGCGGGCTCCTTCAAGTTGTTGACTTTGTGATTGTAGCTTTCATTTGGTATCCGTTCCTTAAAATCTTGGATAAACAACCAGACTTGGATGTCTTGTAACAACTGCTTTTACTACATCGAAAAAAGGTCGAGACAAAAGTCATTTAGGTTTGAGAAATTAGGGAGAAAAACGAGCAATACAAAAATGTATTGTTCGTTTTTTTAAATTTCCGAAAAGCCAGACTTTTGGACACCGTTTATTCGAGAGTCTGTAATAAAACTGATTTTCAGATTTTTCCCACAGCTTTTTTAACTATCGACCTTCTTTTTCGATTACTTGTTGTCGAAAAAGATATCTTTAGTTATACTCAATTGTGAGGTGAATAACGTGCCAAAATACGAAGAAATAGCCCATATATTAAGAGAGCGGATTCGTTCAAAAGAATACCCGCCTAATAGTTTTTTACCGAATCAAGTGGACTTGGTGAAAGAATTCGGTGCCAGCCGCATGACGATCAAAAAAGCAATCAACATTTTAGCAATGGAAGGATTGCTTTACTCTCAAAGAGGCTCTGGAACAAAAATATTGAATCATCCTTTTATGGAAAAAGATACTTCTCCTGCCAATGAATACGAAGGTCTAAGCTATCAAATGCATAAACGCCATCGTTCTCTAACAAGTCAAGTGATCCATTTCGACGTGGAGTTTCCGAATGAGTATATCCAGGAGCGCTTGATGGTCGATGCAGAACAACCCGTTTATAACATCCATCGCCTACGCATACTGGACAATGAACCTTACATTTTGGAACACACATTTATGCCCGTTAACTTAGTACCTGGCTTAAAAAGAGAACACCTGCTTTCTTCTATTTATGATTACTTGCATAAAGAATTGAATATTCACTTTGCTGGAGCCTATCGCGCAATCTCTGCAGATAAAAGCACCACTTTTGACCAAGAATATTTAAATTGTAGTGAGACCGATCCTGTACTGGAAGTCCAACAAGTCGTCTACTTAAAAGACGGCCAACCTATTGAATATTCCTCAAGTCGTAATCGGTTCGATGTTCGTAATTATTCTGTACTTGATGTCCGTTCTAATTAAAATCATATAGCCCTTGCAAGAAACAGTCGTTTCGTGTAAGGGACTTTTTTTATATCATTCAGCCAATAAAACACAAAGACAAATTAATTGCATTAACTCCCCTCTCCCACTATACTGTATTTATCATCACTTACTTTTTGTAAGTTAACAGGAGGAAGCAGTATGGACACACAAATCAGAGGAATCCACCACGTTACAGCAATGACTTCTAGTGCCACAAAAATCTATCGTTTTTTTACTGACATTTTGGGTATGCGTTTAGTGAAAAAAACCGTCAATCAAGACGACATCGAAACTTATCATCTTTACTTCACAGATGAACATGGAGCACCAGGAACTGATATGACTTTTTTTGATTTTCCAAATCAGGCAAAAGGAAAAAAAGGTACTGATACGATTTCAAGAGCTTCTTTTAGAGTTCCAAACGATGAAGCATTGACATTTTGGCTCGAACGATTTGAAAAATATGGTATCACTCATTCTGAGATCAACGAACGCTTTTCTAAAAAGTATTTAGAGTTTGAAGATTTTGACAGTCAAGCATACCAACTGATTTCAGACGAAAATAACCACGGCGTCGCTTCTGGTATCCCATGGAAAAACAGTAACGTTCCATCAAAATATGGCATTACTGGATTAGGCCCTATTTTTGTTCGAGTCAAAAACTTAGACCATATCCGCGTGATCCTAGAAAACATCTTAGGATTTAAAGAAACAGCTCATTCAGATGCTTTTTATCAATTTGAAGTAGGCGAAGGGGGTAATGGGGCTAGTATCATCATCGAACACCGGACTGATCTTCCAGACGCAATAGAAGGATTTGGCAATATCCATCACTTAGCTTTACGTGTCGCAGATAAAGAAGCGTTGGAACACTGGATTCGCTTGATCAATAAAGTTGATTTACCAAATTCAGGCTTTGTTGATCGCTTTTATTTCCAATCAGAATATTTCTTAGCCGCTTCTCACGTGTTATTCGAATTAGCTACAGATGGACCTGGATTTTTTGGTGATGAACCAACTGAAACCGCAGGAGAGATATTGTCCTTACCACCTTTCTTAGAAGAGAAACGAGCAGAGATCGAAGAATATGTCCGTCCATTCGATACTAGCGATGCGAATAAAAAACGTGAATAACTGTTTTCTATGAGTGAAAAAAGGAGGCGCCCCATGCACTATTTATTCGAAAAAGGTAGCCCTAATGGCAAAAAGTTACTCTTGCTTCACGGTACAGGTGGAGATGAATACTCTTTAATTGATATCGCCCACTTTTTAGCTCCCAATAGCACACTTCTCTCTTTTCGCGGTTCCATTAATGAAGACGGTATGAATCGTTTTTTCAAACGAAATGGATTGAATCAATTTGATTATGAAAGTTTAGAAGAAGAGTCAACAAACTTGCACGAAGAAATCAAAACAATCAGTGAAAACGAACGAATCCCTTTGAGTGACTGGATCGTTGTCGGTTACTCAAACGGTGCAAATATTGCTGCGCATTTGATGTTAGAAAGTCAAACGGGTCTAAAAACAGGCCTCTTTTTCCATCCAATGTCATTAGGTAACCATCAGCAAACCTTTTCATTGGCGGACAAAAAAATCTGGCTTTCCTACAGTGAAGACGATCCTATTGTCTCTTCCACAGCTATTTCTGCTTTAATCAACGAATTTGAAACTCGTCATGCCCAATTGACCGTAACCAACACAAATACAGGACATCAATTGACGATGGAAGAGTTAACCATTGCTAAAGAGTGGCTAGATAAAAATAGTTGATCCCTAGAATAGGAACTTACTAAGAATGATCCGCCAGAAGAAAAACAACTAACCCTGTTTTCTTCTGGCGGATTCTTTTGATGTTAAGTCAAGCAACCTACTAATTTATTAACACGTTTAGAGGCTGGGACAGAAGTGTTTAACTCTGAGAAATAAGAAGAAATTCACGAAAATTGCTTTTCGAATTTTTGTGAATTTCGGCTTATTTAAGAAGGAGTTGCTTCTGCTCCCACCGTTTATTCGTTTTTAAAGAATGAGACAAAAGTGTTTCTTACTTTTGTCCCACGCTCCTTCTTTTTTGCATTTCATTATTTAGAGTTGAGCAATCAAACTATCAGTCTAAACTAGGCGGTGAATCTACTTCTGATACTCAAAAAACGATTCCAAACATGAGTTATCTTCTGACACGACCAAAATAGTGACCCTTAGAGAATCAATTCTCGATGAAACACTGCAATTCCGCATAACCAAATTAAAAATCAGGCAATTCATTTATAAAATGATGATTCACAGACTTCTCTTTTTAAGAGCTCTAAACCAAATCAATTGGATGATTGCAAGAATAATAAAGAAAATAACCAGCATAGCTATAGAAACCATTTTATTATTTGTTGTATTGACAACTCCGCTACCATCGACTTTTCTAAACCACAAGAATAAAATACCCACAACAAAAATGACTAATTCTAAAATATTAACAACCTTCCACAACTTCATATTTTCCACTCCTCTGAATAGTAGTAGAAACGCATAAAGAATGATTGGAATTGAAATAAAATACGCTTCTTCTAATTTCAGCTTCTAAACATCGTTTACCATTTCCATGAATCAATACTAACATAGATTTCTCAACTCGCTTTCCTCTTCTCAAAAGAAAGTGAAAAATAGAAAACCTCATCGATAGAGAAAACGCTTAAAAAATATACTATTCAATACAAAGGAATTACGTTTCTTCATACGGTCTATACGTTTCATGCTTTTGTTCGTATTCACTAATCGAGATGATCATACCTCCATCAAATTCTATGATTGAAACACCATAGAAACTGTATTTTGCTGTCTCTTCAGCATAAAAGTACCACTCCACCACAAAAATATCATCTAAAACATCAAGTATCCGATAGATGTGCCATGCAATAACCCTTTGTTTTGTTCGCATATGACAAAGCCAACTACTGATTTCATCCATACCATGATATACTGGCCCGTAACATTCTCTATACACGATATCTTGATGAAAGTATTCAGGTATTTTGGAAAAGTCTCTTGTGATCCATGAGTGAAAATAGTTTTGAATCATTTTTCTTTTGTCCATAATACTTCTCCTTAGAAATCAATTGTAGTATCTATAAAAAGGTGAAAAATAAAGACTTGCATCAAAGAAATCATAAACCGTTTTCATTCATATCAGAGATAATCATTTGGACCACTTGTTCTTGAGTCATTTCTGACGTGATCAACATTTCATTTGAGAAATTTAATACATCTTTTTCCACCCACCATTTTTTCATACGCTCAGCACCAAATTCTTTTGCTTTTTCTCGTTGTCCATGACGTGCCACAGTTTCTTCAAATGAAATATCATAGTAGTAAGTGTATACCTCATCAAAAAAACGACATAAGTGTTCAAAAATCTCTTTGTAAATGTGAGAACCAAGAATACCTTCAACAATCACTACATCAAATTTATCATATCCAAATTCAGCAATCAGTCGAATTAAATCAGCAGTCGGATTCTCTTTACGATCTTTGACATTTAAAATACCTAAACGGATCTCATCTTGAGAAATGAGCATCACTTTTCCACGTGGAAAATAATTTTGTATAGCCTTAGCAGTAGTTGTTTTGCCACTACCAGAGTTTCCTCTTAAAATAATCAACTTACTCATATGTCTTCTCCTATTAACACGTTCATTTGTTTTCACAAATAAATATAGCATAATATGAAAGAGACACATATTTTTGACAAAAGAGGTTTCCATTGAGTGAAAATGTATTCTCCTATTTTTTTCAAACAAAAAAACACTAACATAAGAATATGTCAGTGTGCCATTACTTTTCCTAGAAACAAAAAGAAAACCCAAACGTAAAACTACGTTTGGGTTAGGATACCGGCGGCCGGGGTCGAACCGGCACGATCGTGAGATCACTGGATTTTGAGTCCAGCGCGTCTGCCAATTCCGCCACGCCGGCGTGATAAAACTGGGGTAGCTGGATTCGAACCAACGCATGAGGGAGTCAAAGTCCCTTGCCTTACCGCTTGGCTATACCCCAAAAAAGAAGGGCGAATGATGGGAATCGAACCCACGAATGCCGGAGCCACAATCCGGTGCGTTAACCACTTCGCCACATTCGCCATAATAAGATATGTTATTTTATTTCTCAATAAAAAACTAAGATGGGTTCATCTTAGTCAATAC
>SKEH01000773.1_pt1 | contig 16747 bp, 19 predicted proteins | sample 4826571 | NCBI WGS metagenome assembly SKEH01 (sample SAMN11008814, study PRJNA524170) | human gut metagenome | biome: Human fecal sample; material: Feces; isolation source: fecal sample from pouch patient p29 | host: Homo sapiens | place: Israel: Tel-Aviv | collected 2016-09-14 | reverse complement strand
TGGCCTACAAGGGTCGCATACTTCTTCACATTATTACCCAAATTGATATCAAAAGATGTCAGAAATCCGCCGATGGTAATCCCTATTTTTTAGTGAAAAATTAAAAATGAAGTGATGCAGTTTATTTTCAAAAATGTTAACACATTACCCAGTTGCATACAATTGAGGAACTTCGTGAAAAGATGATATTTTTGTTACGCCGTAGACACTTCTATAATCTGCGCTAAAGGCTTCCAAAGCGCTTTGGAAGCCTAATATTCGTCTTGGTAGGGAATTAACCCACGAGATAAATTTTACGGCTTCTTCTGGCTTTATAGAGCCAAGGTTTGAACTCTTTTTAAAGCCTGCTCTACGTAGAAGGCCGTTACAATTTTCGTTACTTCCTCTTTCTGAACTGCAATAAGGATGAGCATAGTAGATATGGGTTCTCTTTTCATCTTTAAGACAGGATCTTTCCATACTTTCCCAGTCGGAAAATTCACTTCCATTATCAAAAGTGATTGTTTTGAATACATTACTAAAGGTTTCTCCAAAATACCTTTCAAGTGTATCAAGGCAATGGGGAGTTTCATATTTCTTTCTTGAGTTAACACGCATAGCAATAACATATCGTGTTTTACGCTCAAGAAGGGTTAGATAGGAAACTTTTGTGTTGGAGGATCCAACAATAAGATCTCCCTCCCAATGTCCCCATTCTTTTCTATCAAGAACCTTTTTCGGGCGTTCTTCAATAGACTTGCCACGTAAATTGCGATGAGACTGTCTATATCTTCTCGCTGCTCGTCTTTTCTGTGATCCACGTCTCGGAAGATCATCTTCGTTGATTGAGAGAACGCCGTTTTTAATATAGGAATATAGTGTTGGAACGCTTACTACTGTCGAAATGAGTTTCTTTCTCTTAGCGTAGCCTAGCGCGGCTGCTGGAGACCAGTGATTGTTCTTGATTAAGATCTCGAGTTGACGCGCAGAGGCCATATCTTTTCCTATTTTTAGAGCGCATCCTTTTGCACTTGATCTTCGAATAGACATCATTTGAGCATAGTCGGCTTTATAAACAAGATTGATTGTGAGAAATCGGCTATCTATTTGCTCACAGCTTCCGCGTGCTATTTCTCTTTGTATTGTGCAACGAGCGCGGCCGAGTTTACGTGCTATTCCTGAAATAGTATTACCGTCAGCTAATTCAACTTCGATAACAAATCTTTCAAGCTCATTAAGATACTTACCCGCTCTTGTCATGCGATCCTCCTTATATAATCAAAGTAGCAAAGACTTATGGTATGAAATCAGGAGGAACCATGTCTAAAAGCAGCAATCCTAAGAGAGACCTTAGAATCTTTATATCATTTGCTCTTTATTTACTTGGGATAGCATCATTTTTTATCTTTTTAGAGCTAGAAAGACAAAGCGGGTTTGGAATCATAACATGGAAAATGCCTGATGGAAGCGTTGGTGGAATAGAACTAACAGTAACTCTTGCTTTTTGTGTAACTGTTATTTCTTTAGTTGTGTTTCTTGTGAGTATGCTTCAGGAATGGCGGTCGGGTGTGTTCAAGAAAACGCATCGATCTTAGTTACTGTGCGTAATCTTAACTGCAATACGGGGTAATACATGAAATCTAAGACTTTTAGACTTGAAGAAACAAGTATTGAACAGTTGAAAGAGATTGTAGTAACGCAACAAATTACTCAATCAGATGCAATACGTTTTGCAATACAAAAAGGATATGATGCAATACAAGATGAAATACAAGAAAAAGACACAGATATAACCCAGAAGTGCTATCAAGATGTTGATTGGCAAGCTTTGTATTTTGATGAGAAAGAGAAAAATGAAAAACTAGCCAACAAGCTTCTTGAGGTTACTGATAAAGTCACGGATAGTCTTAAGGCATCGCAGATATTACAGGCTATGGATAAACCGGCAATTGAAGATTCTATGCAAAAAAGAGAGCACATTTGGTGGCAATTCTGGAAACATTGAGCTTACGGTAAATTCAAAAATGATGAAGTATGAGGTCTTAAGTTTCCAACAGTGAACCGTGTGCTACGAGCTTGTGTGATGGCTCTACGCACACGACTATTGAAAACTTAAGATTTAGAAATACAGACTGCATCATCAGAGAAGATATTGAAAACACACCATAGGGCTACACTACATCAGTGTGTATACAAATTTGGATGTAGTAGCAAGTATCGTACTTTGTATACACAACTTCGTTTTGTGTATACAAAGTACACTTGTCCAGGAAGTTAAAGGCGACTTCCTTCCTCCTCGTAATATCTCGTCGAAAACAGTTCTTCGCTTTTTGGCTCATTCTGTTTTGCGGGGGAGGCCCCGCGCCCCTAAAGCTGTGATAAGCTTCAATCAAACCGAATAAAGCAAGGTTTGACAACTCCACATCAGTCGAACCGATATCAAGAGAAAGGCCAACTATGACCTCTAGGAAAAAAGTGGTACGGCAAAGTAATTTACACATACGGCTCACTGCGTCTGAAAAAGAAGCGCTTATTATAAAGGCATCGGACTATGGAATGTCAGCTTCATCTTATATGAGATTTCTTGCGCAACTGCCAATATCTTTATTAGGCACTTCTGATGACAAAGGCGCGACTATTGTGATTGATTCGACTACTTGGAAAAAACTTCTGATTGAATCAAGGCGTTGGGGATCAAATTACAATCAAGGAGTTAGGGCGCTCAATGTTATTGGAGCGCGGTATGGAAATCCTCCAAGAGATGCCCAAAGAGCGGAGGAAGTTGTTCGATATGCCGCAGAGGCACTTCAGTATTTAAAAAATGCCAAAGAGGGTATGGAGGAACTTTTAAAGATAGCGGAAAAGCTTGAAGATAGAGTACTTTTGAAAGCTGATTTACCTGACTCGAGACAAAAATAATTATGCCTTATGTAAAACCAATATCAGGGCATACCTCCTGTCGTTTTGTACAAGAATACTTAGAAAAAAATGGACGTGCACTTGCTCGTGACTTTCTTGAGCTCGAAGAGAATGATTCTCGCACAGGTATGAGCTGGTCGGCACAGATGGATGAGACGCGTGAAGTTTACGGCAATGATCGCTCTGTTAATGGAGGCAAAGTAAGAACGTATAACCACTATGTGCTTTCACCAGATCCTAAAGATAATATTTCGCTTGAAGAACTTAGAACATATACAACAGAATGGGCTTCAAAAGCATTCCCTGGATATCAAATTGCAATTATCTATCACAACGATTCAAATGAGCGCTTAAAAAACGGTGAGAGAGGGATTTTGCACGCTCATCTTATCGTTAATAATACAAATCTAAATAGTGGTAGAAGACTTGCACCGTGGCTTACACATACCAGAGTCCGTAATATTTCAAGACTTGCTCAAGATATGGCAAAAAAGCGTGGGTGGAAAGCATTTGACTGGGAAAAAACAACAGAAGAAAAAAGCGCCCTTCGAGGGTTTTCCGTTGAAAGAAAAGAATCAAGAACTAAAACTTATAAAAGAGGAGTGACACGTCAGGATAATTACTATACACGCTCTGAGCTTGCCGTATTAAAAGATAGAGGGTGGTCTTGGAAAGAAGATCTTAGAGCACGTATTCGCATAGCAAGAGAGCTTTCATGTACAGAACGAGAGTTTATGGATGCTCTTAGAGAGCTAGGAGTAAAGCTTGGACGTACAAAAAAGGGCGACTATCTTTACACACATATTACTCATAACACTTGGTGTGCCGGAGGAATGACTCTTGGAAAGCAATATACCCGAAATGTAGTGATTGAGAGATTGAATGAAGCGGATTCTCAACGGATTAAAGAAAAGGATCAGAAAAGGGTTTCTGAGGAAAGACGAGCGATAACTCTTGTTTCTTTAGAGTATTTTGCAATAGATAAGATGCGAACAATCGGGTGGCTTGCATGTGATGGAACAACTACCTTAAAAGATGTTGCCGATATGCTGCAAACTAACAGAGAATTCAATATTGTTCATACAAGTGATTATAAGAGTGCTTTAAAAGGCCTGAATCAGGGTTCTCCGGATTATTTAAGAATCGATAGAGCAATGAAGGTGGCAGAAAAGATTAACCTTCGCAATGAAGTACCAGAAAGTTTCTATAAAAAGGAAGATATAGGTAAACCTCAGCTAAGAAAACAAAAACAGATTCCTCTGAGATCAATATCAAAAAAACAAGGCTCATATGATGTTCAAAAAATGCAGAGAAAAGTAGCTCAGAAGGATACGAGACAGGATAAGGACAGGAGACAAAGATAACTATGAGGATTGTCGTATATTACCTTGAGGGAAAAGTAAGTGAGTTTAACACAGAAACCTTTACTACAATGGAGCCTTTTGCTAGCGAAGGAGAAGGAGGCAACATCACATCTGAATTTGATTTGCGCCTTGATCTTTTAGAGCAACAAGGTCTTGTTCTGGAAGTTTACTGGTATTCAACTGTTGTTGATCAATATACGACAGCGACAAAAGACAACGAATCCAACCGGACGGTTTACTATGCTGGGCGTGAGCCTGGTCGTTTTGTGCGTCTTGTTTCTGCTGAAGAGCTCTTAGGAGTAGCAAAGATAAGCGTGGACGGAGAAAAAGTTGTGTTTAGACAGGGTGGTGAAATGATAAATGCTATTAAGTTTGCTAATCAAGAGCTGCAATGTTACTCAGATGCGGTAACGACAAGTATGAACGAGAAGGCTGTAAGGTTATTTGACTATTTGAGACGTGCTTATCCATTAGACACCGATGAGGAAATTTGTCAAAGATTTGGTTATTCCCTTAAAGCTTTAGAGAAGGCCAAAACTGAAGAAGCTGCTCAAGAGCAAGAACAAAATCAAACAGAGAAAACAAAGGAGTCTTTACAGGAGGAAGCCATAGGAGGTCTTACGTATTTGGAGAATTTGAAAGAATTAGAAGAAACTGATATATACTAATTACTAATAAGAACAAGTGTTTGGGAGAATCAAATGGCAGCGATGATTGTAATTGTCATAAATCTAGTAATACCACTCATTAAGTGGGGTTTTATAATTATGCTATTTCCCATAACACTTCCTTGGCTTTTGTTTCGTAAATGGTGCCAGGTAAAATATCCAGAGATCTGGCTTGTTAATGAATAAAGGAGCGAAGATGGAAAAGACAAAGAACCTCCCGTGGAGCTTTACAGTAGTCTTTGATGAGAAGAAGGCCAAGGATAACGGATACACTACAGACGAGCTCTATGATTACGTGGATGAGGTTGTTGCACAGTATAACGTGGAGCGCCTTGGCCACAGCGAGTGGCACACGAAATCCGGGCAGGACCAATCGATTGCACAGTATCGAGCTCTTTCAACTCTCTCAAAAGATCCGATGGTTATGAAGAGCATTGCTTCATTGATGTTTTTTGAAAGAGGGATAAACCCCCATGATTTTTTAGAAATCACTAGAAGGCTTACTCCGGAGCGCCTCTATGCTTGAGCTTGGTTCGGAAGACTTACGTAAAGCGTTCCATTTTGATCTCAGTGAGGAGCGTCTCAAGTGCTTCTATCCTGGGGACACTCCAAATGCCTATAAGCGTGCGTGGGGCGAGATCCGTACCTTTATGGAAGAGAGGGGCTTTGAGCACACACAATATTCAGGGTATGAGTCGTTGAACGTTCTTACTGACTATGAGGCTTATAACGTAATTCTTCAATTGCAAGAAAAATTTCCATGGTTTATACAGTGTGCTCAAGTGGCCGCCCTTACAAATATCGGGGAAACACACGATGTTCTTGAACTTTTGAGAGAAAATGCACATTCTACCCAAATCTACCAAGAAAAACCTGTGCGAACATCGTTAAAAGAAGAAGGAAAGAACATGAGAGCTGCTTCTAGAGACATTAATGAAAAAGGTTCTCATACCTATATAAAATCTGAACAAAGTCTTGATTCACGAGATTAAATTTAGATAAGGCAACATAAAAATAGGGTGTTATCTAGAAAGATAACACCCAAAGAGGTATCGCAGTGACTAATTGCGATATATAGTAATTATACAGCAAAAATAATGTCGCTCACAATACAAAACACAAGAAAAAACGGGATATATTTCCTTTTTAGCATACTACCGTAATATGTTGGATTGTTCTTGTCGGACTCCGCTTAGTCTTTTGGCGGCAGTAATACTTTGAGTACCTTCTTTATGTAGAGAGCCTTCATTTTTGTTGTTCTTAATAACCTGGGACGAAGAGGCGAATTTTCGGGCAGCTTCACGTCTTGCTTGAAGAGCGTCAGAAAGCTCCTGAGCTGATACTGTTTCCGTTCCCTCATCATCTACGATGAAATTCCCCTTTGATTTATTATCGTCAGCGCTATCAGGATACTCCCAATGGCCACGCGACCAATGTAGTTTAACTTCCCAAGCTGCTCCATGAGAGTTTTGAGATGGCAGGATAACACTATAGTAACCAGGGTCATTTTCGTAAGACTTAAGCTGTGCTGGACTACAAAATAAAGCCATTCCAGAAGGGTTAAATATACCCGTTAGTGTATCCATTTCAGGCATATGAGGAGGCAGTTTGATAACTACTCGCTCTTCTCCTTCTTTCGTAGTGAAATAATGAGGATAAGCGTATTTTTTAGGAATACTAAGTACGATTCCATTAAAGGTTCTATCGGAACTCTTTTCTTGTGTGCCCATGATAATTCCTTTCTTCTTACTAGATCTATCCTCCCAAGATATCTTTTGCCCAAGCACCGCTTTTAATTAGGCCAATTAAAAGCACCACATCAACAGATAGCATCTTTAGTACAGTTATAAGAAAACCGGATGTATTTGACCAGGTAAACTCAGTTGACTGAGTTCCTACGATTGCCCCGAGAATAAAGGGAAAGGCTAGCAGAGTGAAGAGCATGATTGACCCTGCTAGCGCAACTGCTACGAAGTTTTTAAAGAAGTTAACTCCCCATTGTCTCGTTTCATCAATTCCAAGAAAAGATGCCGGAAGTGGTGAGAAAGCTGCCATAACATAAAGTTGGATTGCTCGTGCATAGGAGAGTGCGAGCGCAACTACATAAGCACCCATAGCAATAACATAAGCGAAAATAGACATTAAAATTGCAGCGAAGAGATCAGCGTAAGAAACATCCGAATAGCTTTCGGGTGTTATTATCTTAAGTTCTGCGTCTGTACCTCCAGAACTGTATTTAAGAAATGCCTTACTAATGCCATTTACCAGCTGGTAGATACCTGCGCAAAGTTCATCAATATGATTGATAAGCCATATAAATATGGCGATAGTTACAAATAAGGTTAGAATTTCTTTTATAGCCGGGAGTGTTCCGTTTGAATCCATTCGACCTGATATCTTAATGAGTTGAATCAATACTACAAATGTGAGCACACCACATCCGATTGGCTTTACAATGCCATTTGAGATATCTGATGCGTACTGAAGTAGAGTAGATCCTCCTGAAGTGTTGCCAGCTAAGAGATTATTCCAATCAGCCGTAAGTGGACTTGAAGCGCCCATTTCTTTTACCATTGAAAAGCAGCCTGTGAGGAGACCGTTTACACAGCCCGCGAGAAGACCTTTAAACCAATTATCGATACTCTCAAGAACATCGTCCCATGGCCATGCCCACGCTACTGTAGGAAAACAGATAATACAAAATATGAATATAGCAATGAAGACGATAGCAAATGATCTCAAAGTTCTGTTTCGTCTTTTTAAAATAAGGTGTTTCATTGTTGTGGCGTCCTCCCGTCAGTGAAGGAAATGGTGTTGTCGTTTCTGTTCCACATCAGCGTAAGTCGACTTGAGCGAACATCATTGAGATCAAATGTTAGTTGCACGATATTTGTTTCGTAATTCCAGATAATTACGGGTTTGAAAGTAATTGAGGTTGTACTTGGATAGTTTTTACGAACTTGTTCATCTACTGCCTTTAGGATGATGTCGGTCTCATCTGCTCCGAGTTGATTCTTTATTTCATCAGAAATGCCCTCGACTGCAATATTTTCTTGTAATCTTTTTGCAGTAAACGACATTTTTGTTCCAAAGGCATCTGTTGTCATTACAAGGTCTATTCCATCCTCTTCTGAACGAGGAATCCTTTGAATTGAAATGAGTTTGGTAGCATCGTTCTCAAAAAGTATTGAAGCAGTGGTAGGGGCGGCATCATCAGAAGCTTGTGTAGTATCCCCGGAGATAGATGCTCCTGAAAGTGCAGAAAGAGCATAAGTTCCTGTTTTTTCTTCCACTCCGTTGCGAATAACGGTATAGTTACCGTTTTGAGAGAACTTAAGTGATACTGCACCATCTTGAGATACCCAAATATATGAGGCAAGACTTAAAGAAAACTCCTTCTCGTCCACTTTGTATCGTGAGATTAGTTCATTCTGCTTAGAGGTTAACTTTTCTTGCCCCTTTGAGGCTTCATCATTTTCTCTACTGGTACTTTGAGACTCTTCTAGATGATGTTTTGTGACTTGATTACATCGAACAATAGAAAAGGCTATGAAGCCAGTAATGACTGCAACAAGAACTAAGACAGTTAGTCTATGTGAATGTAGGTAGTCAGGTAAATACATAGAGTCTCCTTTCTATAAACTAAGATTAAGACCAAAGATCCATCCCCATTTAGGAGTAGCTGCGCCGCCATAGCAGCTGAGCCATGATGAAAGAGGAGTATCACGTACTTGACCAAGCACGTTTTCACGTACCGTATTGTTTCCTATATAAATGCAGACGTGGCCATAGCGCCGCGCATCAGCAGTACTGTTATGTGTTGGGACAGCAATAATCATTCCCGGTTTAAGATCTTCGAGGTTTGACGAATGACACCATGCGTAATACATATCGCACGCATTGCCATATGGGCAAGAAAAGCCTGCTTTTGTCCATACTTGACTAACATACATGGCACAAAGCCCTGGACCTGGAGAAGGGGTGTTATAGGCAGCATTAATAATGGCTTTTTGACGACTACTTACAGAACCATCTGATACAGTGCCAGATACACTAGCTGATGAGCGCCTAAAATCCTCTACAGTCATGGTATCAAAGCGTCTTAAATCATACTGATCCATAACTGATTTCAAGCTAGTTACATAAGCAGAAGATGTTGCCCAGCCTGCGGATTTTAAGCCCTCTGCCATCTTGTCTGAATCGTGGTTAGCTATGGCTTGCATGATTGCCGGATTAGATGAATAACGAGAGGACTGAAGAAACACACGAGAACGGAAAATTATACAATCACGATGACTTTTAAAGCGGGTAAAAGAATCCATGATTGTTATTTGTTCTCCTCCATATTCCTCACCAGTCTGCCAATTAGAGTATCCGGCGACCTCTGGACAATCAGCAAAACTTCCAGCCCACTTCATTCCGAATAAATTAAAGTCACGAGTAGCAAGTTGAGACATATGATCACCCAGTCCAGACTCCACAATAATTTGCGCTATGGTACATCCAGCAGGATGGCCATATGTAGCCTGAGCTTCAAGTGCAGCTTCCACCATATCGGCAGTGATATAAGGTGGAAGGCCATCAACTCCTCTTGTGGAATTTGAAGCATTCGCTCCAGCAAAACCTCCGAAGATAATGACAGCTGTGATGATAAAGAAAAACACGACCATAACAGGCAAAGTCATTCCTCCGGCCGCAATTGCGCTAACGAAACTTCCTCCTCCTTTTGCTGCTGCTCTCACCTTTTTTATACTCAGGACATCCGTCTTTGTATTAGCAACTGTATTTGTTGTTGAGACTGCCTTTGCCTTATTTGAAATTTTTGTAGTAGCACGAATACGGCGTTGTTGGCTAAAAGTCTGATAGTTTTTATAGAAGCGTTTCATACGATGTGTCGTCTCGTAAAGCTTGTCCGCTGCATCACCTTCGTCAGACTGTGAAAATATATTGGCACCGATTTGACGTACAACCTGTCCAACACTTGGATCTTGTTGATGCATTTCGGAGAGTGCTTTGAGTCGTTGACCCTTGCCAGCGCTAAGTGCTACTACTATATCCTCACCATGTGCATCATAAGGTATGCCTTTTGATTTTGCGAGGTAGGAGGTCATGCCTACAGCGCCTAAAAGCGAGTACGCTTGAGCTCCTGCATCCCCCTGACCTTCTTCTGCTCTTTGGGCAATATTAATTGCTCTAAGTTTTGCTCCCTCAGAAAGTACGCTCTTAAGAGGATCTTTAGGGCTTTGAGAAGTTTGCACAATACCCGCACTTAATGCCGTAGTGCGACCAGAAAAAGTCAGATCTTTTGAGCGTTCTCTCCTTTCATCGCTTCCGGATACGAGAGATGATGACGAGACATTCAAAGTTGTTTTGATGCCGTCAAAGTTAGCCATCATTGCTCCTTGCTGCCTCAAGAGCTGCTTTACGGATTTCATCCTCTACATCATTAGGATCAGTGGAAAATATTTCGTAAAGACTGTTATTTTTAGGAAAATCTCCAATTATGGGAACACGTGCACTACCGGCAATGAGAAGACCGCTGCCCTTATCGCAAGTTTCATCTATAGTGCCTTCTTCTTGGGCAGAAAGCCCCAAAAGCTCAACCCACGCGCTACGGTCTATTGGACTTTGTTTAAGAAGCATAATAAAGTCTGCGTTAAGAACGATGTTTCTTGCAGCCGGTTCTTCCAGCATAGATACGGCATTTTGTGTTATTCCAGTTAAAAGTCCGCCAAATTTACGAGCTTCGTTTGCAAAACGGCTGAAGTAGTTGAGTACCGTCGGGTACTTGAAAAGGGACTGGATCTCTTCGATGTAGATCCAGGTACGCATTCCACGCTCGAAGTTACGGTACATCTGGTTTCTTGCTGCCTCGCATACGTTAATGAGCGTGAAGACTAACATAGAGTCCGGAAGGTCCTTGATGTTGATATCAACAATCCTCCCTAACCAATCAACATTGCTTGATTTATTGAAGAAGGCCATAGGGCCACGCACGAAGCGCTCATAGCGCAAGGCGATGGCCTTTGCGCGCTCCTCGGGCTGCTCAAGTAGAAGCGTGTAGAAATCCTCAAGAAGAGGCTCTTTGTCGCCGCGCTCCTTTGCACGCAGAAACGCCTGTTCAACCGTCCTTGTAATGATTGATTGCTCACCTTCATCAAGGCCTTGTCCATTTTCGGCAGCGCTTGCAGATGCTTGGGCAAGCATCGCATCGATCTTAAATGCTATTTGGCTCTCTAGGCTCTGCCCACCTAAGGTTGAGAGGTCAAACGGGTTAAGCCGGGTGGCTGAGTCAACGGCAAATCGAATCTCTGTGCCGCAAAGGTGCTCAGTCAACATCCTGTACTCTCCTGCACGGTCAAATATGATTACCTGGTCGCGAGGGTTTGTGAGGTAGGTCCCCTCAATCTCCTGCTTTACGAAAAAGCTCTTGCCCGAGCCGGTCTTGCCACAGATGAAGCCGACCGGGGAAGCAAGCTTTTTTCGGTTGCATATTACCAAGTTAGAAGAGTTTTTATTTTGTCCGCAGTAATTTCCTCCGGACATGTCTAGTTCCTGAGTAGCAAACGGCATGAAAATAGCAACTTGCGCTGTTGTGAAATAGCGAGAGATAGTAACATCGTTTCTACCAAGCTGAAGAACGCTATTAAGGCCTTCCCTTTGTCGATAATCCAGAGTTTGTATCTCAATAGAGCTTCTTCTGGCTGTTGAGATTATTTGAATTACTCTGTCATCTAGCTCTGCCTTTGTATCTGCGTAGGTATAGATGAGACCTGTAAACTGGAAAAGCCTTTGGTTTTTGTTTTGGAGATGGTCTAAGAGATCTTCGGCTTCTTCTTTTGAGTATTTAAGCTCTTGAGGAATGATAGTAAAGTCATATCCTTTTGAAAGTGCTCTCCGCTGCTCATCAATGATTTCTTTATCAATCCACGCACTTCTGAGTTTAACGAAATCTCGAGCCTTTCCTTTATCCATAGCCTGAACAAACCATGTTGCAGCCATAGGGATGGGTAAATCTACAATATCCGAAAGCGCCCGGTCATTTAGCTCAGATCCAAACCGTCTCATTACAAGTACTTGACACCATTTACCATCACTCTTAAAGCAGCTCATATCTCCTTCTGGTTTGAAGTCAAGAACGCTAGGAGCGATGCAATCTTTAGTGGTAAGCCCAGAAGAGAGGCTAATGTCTTCATCATAAGAGAAGGATAAACGCTGCTCAGGACATAACAAAGAATGGATAAGCTGTAAGCGGCTTTCTCCGTCTAATTGGGTTGCAGAACATCCAATCTTTTGAAGCTCACTTGAGATGTCATTTCTAATTCTTGCAAGGGTCGGAACAGCGGCATCAACTGAATTTGCAGCGATGGAGTAGGTTATATAGCGTTCTCTGTGGATGTTACTAACCCCTTCACGCATCTTATCGTTAAGTATGGAATTGAATACCTTTGCATCTTTAGCGGTAATATCGTCGTCATTCTTATCTTCAATATCAAAGAAATTACGGTTTCCAATGTCCTCACGTAAAAGTGGTGTATTAACTACACCGAATTGAACGAGCGTTTCTGCACCAAAGTAATCCATCATCCCAGACCAAATATTAAAAACATCTTTTTGACGATCTTCCCTGGCTGATTGATAGCTAATATCTGGAAAAGTTAGTGTTTGAGAATAGAGGCCATCTTCAAGTTCACATATGCCGTCTTTATACATACGGTTATAGCCAATGTAAGAGAGGACATCTTTAGCGTGACAACGTGCTTCACGTTTTGCTTTTGTCTTTTTAGTTAATTCTTTATCGCGCTCTTTGAGCTGTTGTGCAATTGTTTTTTTCTTAGCAATCTTTTTCTCTGCTTTTTTCTCACGTTTAATTTTTGCGATGAAGCTTTTAAATTCTCGCTTTGCATCTTTTAGTTCTTTAGAAGAAAGCTTTTCTCCCAGTATAGCCTTCATGCCAGGCAATGATGCGGCAAAGCCTTTAATAGCACTCATATCATTTGTTGGATGAGCTTCTTTGAGCTCTTTGGAAGAACTCATATATCCTCCTTCCCTAAATAGGTATGTTTTTCTGGTTCATATGCCTCAATGGCACGCAAGCGAATTATTCTTCGGTAGTCTTTAGAGATTCTTGCGCGTTCTTTTTTGGTAGTGGAAAAGGCTTTGTATGGTGTGCTAATCAAATGAAGGCGATTGTTCGAGAAGTTGTGTATCAACCACAGTGGTATAAACTTCTCGGCCTTCATATCCTTAGGTCTCCAGAAACCAGCCATCCATATGGGGAGAGCTACTGTAAAAATTGCATACATAGAATAGTCTGTGGAAATACCTAAGATAAACCATGAGTACGCCCCTATAGCAAGAGCTGATATCAATGCGAGAGCGGTACATACGAGAGAGCGTACAGTAAGTTTTCCTACTATTTTTGGTTCATATTCACCGATGTCTTTATGAACAGCAACGCTTAGCATCTTAGCCCATCCAAGAGGTGTCAAGTGATCCAAACCAAACGCCAGCAGCAGCAACGATTGCGCCGCCAGCGATCATAGCTATAGCGCCCGCAAGTTGGCCACCACCTCCAGTAGAGCCATCCTTAATTGCAAGCCCAAGCTGAATAAGTCCAAAGATTGAAACTGCGGCACCTAGGAATGTCACGCCTCCTGAAAGAAGGTTCAAAATCTTAGGTAGAGTCTGCTCTCCAGTCATGATTAATTTCTCCCATCATTGTTGAATGTCTGTTTGTATGGTCTGCTACTATGTCTTGCGAGGGTCTTTGCGACCTTCTCTTGATATTGGTGGCGGTATCTAAAAGTCGAGTGGAGTCGATGTTTGGATCTTTAGGCACATTGCGTGCACCGCCGCCTATCTTAATTCCCTTCTTTATTAGCCTCCCTCCTGTATTGATTGAAATCAAAAGGACAGTCGTAAACTGCACCTTTATGTCCAGGATCGATAAAACGGTAACGTTTGTGTCGCTCAAGAGGATATTTTTTATCCTTTAAAGGGTCAGTTCCTGCTATCAGGACAAGTGCCTGGTCGCGTGGAAGCTTTCCTACTTCAGCAGCGTCCATAAGAGCTCTCGACTGCCGTTGAAAGTTCTTTGTATGACTGGATTGTTTTCCATATGATTGGTTAAAAGTAAGCTGATCAATAGTCTGTTGTCCCATTGCATCAGAAAGTGCCTTATTTGTTTCGTTGCTTTTTCCACCTAAAAAAAGCAAGGTGTCACAGCAATCTTGGATAACCTTTGATGTTGCTTCGTCATAGCGCGCAGAGAGCTGTGAGAGAGATTGTAGGAGAATCATAATGAAAATATTTCTACTGCGTGCAACTGCAATAGTGCGGTCAATGTCCGGTAAAGTTCCAATATTGGCAAACTCATCGAGGAAAAATTGAACCGGTTGTGGCAGACGGCCATTATAGATATCTAAGGCGCGGTCACATAAAATATTAACGGCTTGCCATACTAAAATCGCAGTAATAAAAGAAAAGGTTCTATCAGTATCTGAGGTAATGACATATAAAATTGTCTTTTGATCGGCATCTCCCAGATGATCAAGATAAAGTTCGTCTGATCCTCCAAGCATTTCTTGAAGCTCAGAGATGTCTAGTGCTTCAAGTCTTGCTAGACAAGAAATAATAATTGACTTGAGCGTTTTTCCAGCACCGGTTTTGAATTCTTTGTATTTTGCCAATGCAAAATCCTGGTCTGGCCGAAGGCCGCCTATTTCACCGGGCTTTACACCTGTTCGATTATTTACGAGTAGACTTGGTTGCCAAGACCAGGGCTCACCACAAGAGGACGGGCGAAGGCCACGATGTTTTTCGTCATAAGTGTCTTCGTTTTCTTTCGTAGATGTCATGACATAACGTTTGCCTGTTTCAATCTGTTGAAAGAGAAGATCTAGAGGACTTTTAAAATCTTCATCATCTTCTTTTACTTGAGCAAGAGATAGAAGGTAGACAAGGGAGGGGAGATTATAGTCTTCTTCAGGCATCCAATCTCGTAAAAACGCTATAAGCGAGTGGTATAAAAGGCGCTCGGCTTTATCCCAGAATGGGTCTCCTGTAGAATTCTTTTTGCCTTCGGTATTATTCATAAGGCAAGTTGTAAAGGATAGGATTTGAGCGTCCGTTCGCACATAATGCAATGGGTTGTATTTATTGGATTGTGAAAAATTTCTCGTATTAATGGATCGAATGTTGTAACCCTCTCTTGCAAAAAGATGGCCGGTTTCTAAAAGTCCTGTTCCCTTGGGGTCAAATACCACATACGATGAGTTCAGTTGTAGTAAATTTGGTTTTACAACATAACGAGTTTTGCCTGAGCCCGAACCTCCAACAACTAAAACATTAAGGTTTCTGTCATGCTGAAGGTCAAATTTTTTCCTATGTATACGAAGGCCAAAGTGTTGTGTTAAAAGGACATTATTGTCAGCATTTTTTGTATCCATAAAAGCTTTGCCTTGATCAATAGATCCCCATTTTGCGCTGCCGTGCTCTTCTCCATGGCGAAAGTTCTTTGGGCGTGAAAGACAGATTCCAAAAGCCATCCAGATAGTTAAAAATCCAATACTTGCTCCACTTAAAGCAAATGGGGAGGTGTCAAATAAGATAGGTGAGGATAGAAGTTCTGGAATTATTTGCTCATAGGCAAAAAGAAGGCCATCAAAGAGTTTCGTTTGCATGGCCACAAGTGCGCCAAATCTCAATCCAAAATAGGTAGCAATGAGAGAGATAGCAAATGTTATTAAGATAGCTTTCTTCACGATTCTTCCTATCTTGTTATTTTTTGTTCTTGTGCCCGATGGAAAGAACGGATTTTGAGTGTAGATGCTTCTCTATCAAGGTTTGCGGAAGCTTTCCTACACCTTTCTCCCTCGATATGTAAACGAGGACTTCTCCCTCTTGCTCGGATGGATTTTCTTATTTCGCCACTTATAGGCAGGCGATCAAAATCTTCTTGGCGAATAACTACAGTGTTATCTGTTGCATGAGCTTCGATTCCGTATTCGGCTGAAAGTCGGCAAAATTCAATAGCCTCATTTGAGCTTTTAAAATCAATCCTTTCAATTAAACTATTTCTGTTATTAGCAGAAACTTTATGTTGCTCAAATTCTTCGTTGTCGAAACGCTGTACAACAGCTCTTGCTATCTTTCCGGAACGAAGTTCTTGTAGCATTTGGCGACCTACATCCTCTCCAAAATCGGACATGCTATGACACCTCCTCATTGAGGCTAAGTTCATAAGCGTCAAGACGCTTTTTTAAATGCGCTGCCATAATTTCACCTTTGTTTTTTGCATCTTGTTTCTCTTCTTCTGACAGTCGATTAGCAATCATGTTTTTTCCAAGTTGAATCATGTGGTTTGTATATCTTTTTGTGAGAGCAGCATATGACGGATCTTTTGCCATAAGTTCTCTGGACAACTTGTCTCTTCTTTCTTTTTCCCGCACAAAGAGCATACTTACCCGCGTATTTACCTCTATACTTATCTGCGCACACAGCCATCCCTCAGCCTCGCCTCCAACTTATCTCGCCTCCAACTCACCTTTCCTCCAACTCACCTAAAACGTATTTACAATACCGGAATCATTGAATATCCGCCCGTCATCAAAATGTATCTTCGAGTTGGGTGAGACGGATCCAGCGCAGGAGAAATTATCTTGACCTCACTGAACTGTACAGGCCGAAATTGTGGAGTATGGATCATAAGACACAAAGCGTAAATCATAAACTACAATGCATAAGATATAAGGCATGAACTATAAACCATAAGTTATTAAGTCATATATCCCAGATCATAAACCATAAATAATG
>SKEH01000765.1_pt1 | contig 16812 bp, 12 predicted proteins | sample 4826571 | NCBI WGS metagenome assembly SKEH01 (sample SAMN11008814, study PRJNA524170) | human gut metagenome | biome: Human fecal sample; material: Feces; isolation source: fecal sample from pouch patient p29 | host: Homo sapiens | place: Israel: Tel-Aviv | collected 2016-09-14 | reverse complement strand
TTCTATCATTGATGGAAATAAAAAACATAAATTATATCATAGTTTATGTTCGTACTTAAAACTTAAATTTATGATAATAGAAAAAAAGTTCCAGAGGAATAAAGGAATTGACTGTACGATACATCTATAGCTCTGAAAGAGAGGGGAAAAATGATATGGGGTTACTTGAAAAGCAACTGGAAAGGCAAATTACCTTACTTTATTTGTTAAATATTGAATCCTCTAATATTAGTGAACTGGCGAGAAAATTAAATATAACCGATAAAACGATTACTGCTGATATTGATCATTTCAATGTTTCTTGCTTTCCTGCACATATTGGAATCAATCATTATAAAGAAGCATCTTTGAGGATTCCTAAGAATATCAACTTAGATGATATTTATGTGAAAATATTGAATAGTTCGATCAATGTCAAGATTTTAAAACATATCTTTATCGCTGAACCGACGTTAAATGATATTTCTACAGAACTTTTCCTAAGTAAAACAAGTATTCGGCGTATAGTAACAAAAATCAATACATATTTTTTACATGAGAAGATGGATATACAGATAGACTTAGATACAAAGTTAGTTATCGTTGGCAATGAAACGAAGATCAGGCGGCTGTTTGCCAGTATGTTCAAAGAAATGTATCGAGTAAAAGAGTTTACATATTTTGACACCATTTATCAATTGCTGCGACGTTGCTTAAAAACACAAAAAAAGGCAGCTAGTACGCCAAAAATCATTTATTCCGTATATTATATTTTTGTTTCGATCATTCGTGTGGGGAATAAGCATTTTATTCCTGCAATCGAATTGATCAATAAAGAAGAAGTTGTTGATACGGTCTATAAGATAATTCACGATGATACAGTTTTCGGTACTTTGATGAACCAAAAGTATAAATTTAATGTCAATAAAGTCAATGTGGCTAATGTCATAAGCTCGTATTTTGGGCTACTATTTACTGATAATCCAAGGGAGTATGGGGCGATGCCTACGAAAATCGAAAAATTTTTGACGCATTTTTATTACTTGTTGAATATTGATTCCGCAGTCAATAAAAGAAAAGTGGACTATTTTTTGGACTATATCAACTTCTATAAAGAATTGATGATCTTTAAAGTAAGTTATGCAGATATCTTTTACCAGAAAATGATGAAGACGAATCCAAAGATCTGGCAGGCCTATCATCTGGCCTTAGCCACGTCTGAACTCCATTTTATCGAGCAAAGTGAATTATTACATAAAGATTTATTTTTAGAACTGATCATCTCATCGCCTCAACTGTTGCGAATGATCGAACCTAAAATACAAGAAAAGTCGATTTTGGTTTTAAGTACACAAGAAGTCGGTCTAGCCTTGCTATATAAAAAGCTGATTTTGAACAAGTATCCTTTTTTCAAAAATATTGATATTTATGAAAAAGATATCTTTGCTATCGACTATCAAATCGTGAATAAATATGACTTGGTCTTGACTGATCTTTCATTGAATTTTGAGCGGATCACATCGGAGATCTTGAAAATTTCTAAAGTACCGACACCTATCTTTTGGACGAACTTTGAGGAGTGCTTGTATTCCTCCTAGCTTTTTGGCTCGTCAAATTTTTAATAATTTTGAAAAAATAGAAATGATATCATGACTATTTTCGTCTATCATTAAACAAAAGTATGATTTATAGAGAGGAAGGAAGAAAAATGTTTACTTTATATGATTGTAAAATGTTGGAATGCTTAGGAAAAGGGATATGGGGACTACTTAAGTTAGCTGGATTGATAGCTAAAACCGTCCTTTATAATTGGATGCTCAAACCTTTAGGAAAATGGGGCTATAAAAAGTACCAAGAACGAAAGGCAAGAACCGCTGTTGAAGTGGAAAGAAATCTAAATTCTCCTGTGAATGAATTAACAAAGCAGGATGTCAAACAATCAGAACGACAATCATTTAAGGAAAAAATCAACAATGTCCATACGCGTTCTGGGCAAAGTAGCCAATCACTTCCCAAATCTCCTATATTAGCAAGTGATCATACACTGTAAGCTTTAGAAAGAAGGGATAAGAAATGGGAACGAACGAAGAAGATAAATCAGGGAATCTGATAGATGATCTTATCAATCAGTCTAATTTAACTGAGGATTTTATCAAACTTTTTTTGACTGAGAAAGGTGGGAAACATAACAAACGGATTTTAAGAATAGCAAGTGGCGAAAAACCACCTTCCATAGGGAATATCTTAGAAAGCTTTGAAGAACTAAAAGCGACTAAGTTACAGAACTTAGAAACAGAAAAAAAAATCAGTGATTGGCTAGTTGAAAAAGAAAGTTTAGAAAAAAAGAAGAGTTTTTTACAACCCACAGGTAAAACGATTGACTTAAAGGTATTAGAAGAAAAACAGAAAAATTTGATGGCTGACTTGGTTCAAGCCAAAAAAAATTATCAAATCAATAATCAAAAATTGGAAACAGCTAAAAATGGATTAAACACTATTTCTCTCGAGCAAGCAATCAAAGATCCCTCTAACCAAAATATCTCGTATCTTACTAGTTTGAAATCAGCAGAATTCATGCGAGCGAGTAGTGTACTTAATGAGAAAAATAAAAGTCTTGAAATAGAAGTGGATAAGCTTCGAAGAGAAGTTAGTCAATTAAAAAAACATGAAAACAAAGTCGTCCAAGAAGCATTGACGAATACTGAAAAAAATATCGCTCAGTTGTCTAATGTAGAAATCCAGATCGTGGAAAAACTGGGGAATACGAACGATCTTACGAACATAGAAAAAGCGGTTGAGCCTGTCCAACGTTTGGAAAGAACGCCATCATTTTCGCAATACCTTCCAAAGGATGAAGAGTCTGTAGGCGATTTAAAGCAAAAATTAGACGCTGTCCAAGAGATGAAGGAAAAATTGACGTTTGAAAAAAATGTTTACATAGCACATAGTGAAATACTGGAAAATATTGCAGTATCAGATCCTGCGAAAGTATTAAATACTTCTGATTTGTTGCTTCGACAATCAGAATTTAACATTCCACGTCCTAAACTAAATCGTTCTCAATCCATTCAAGAGAACATCCAAGAGCGGCCTAAGTTAACGCGTAGTTATTCCGTTGATAGAAGTGAAATCTCTAAAATCAAACTGCCACGTCCTAAGTTGAAACGAGAGTACTCTGCGCTTCACGTAGTGGATGGAAGTGAGAACCCTAAAATCAAGCTTCCGCGACCTAATTTAAAGCGTCCTCACTCTGTTCAAAAGGCGATGGAAAGCCCAGCAATAAAACGTAGTCGGCCTACACCTGAATTGACTTTACCAGATCAGAAGGTAGATGGAAAGTTGATGGAGGCATATCGGCCTTATTTGAAGGAGCAAGTCGAATTATTGGAACAACGTGTCCGGATCGCTGAGGTAATAATAAAAAAAGCACCGATGAATAACTTTCTCCTTGATAGAAAATCTAAGACACAAAGAGTAGATCGATTTAAGGATATCAAGGCTACCATGGCGGAAGATACGCAGCTCATAAATGATCTAAAGAGTATTCTCCAAGATAACAATAAATTAAACGACTATATCGAAAAAGTAGTACCAAAAGATAAAAGTATGCTGTCACAAGAAATCGAACAAGTAAAAAAAGATACGCTTGAGCTGATTGAAAAGACGAATGAACTAAAAAAGATAGACTATAAAGAGCTAAGCAATCGTTGGTATCATGTTTTTAAAAGACCGTCATTCTATGCACTTATCGGGAGGCAAGCTGCATGGGCTACGCCATTTCTCTTAATGCCTGCCGTTCCAGGTTTTATAGCGCAAGTCATGCCAGAAACGACTTTGATAATGAATGGAGCAGCGGGGATTAGTGCAGTCCAACAAGCAATTCTAGGAACGTATGTCGCACAAAAAGTTTTGTATGTAGGACCAAAGCTTTTGGGACGAGGAATGGACAGACTTTCTCAAGCGACCCGAAAGAAGTTTCCGCGAGCAGCTAAAGGTTTAGATAAAGCTGTGGAGAGGGTGCAGGCAAAGGTTCTTTCCCCCGTTAAAGACAAAGTGTATACGCCAATAAAAAATAGAATAGCGAACACACAAGAAACCATTTCAAAACATACGATACGACCGGTAGCTGCGAAATTAGCACCAGTAATTACGCAATTGAAAAAAACGCTACACATCGACGGAAAATTAACACCAGAACAAAGAAAACTTCGGAATAAAGGCTTCAATCCTGTGACTGGGGAACGATTATCTCTGAAAATGCGTGCGTGGAATTTGACCAAGCGTTCCCTTGATTATATGTGGCGTCATAAGATAAAAATCGCATTGATTGTTGGTTTGACTGCTGGAGCGATCTTTACTGCTGGGGCGATTGCGCCGGCAATATTCCCAATGTTAACTTCTTCAATCATGGTTGATGCATTTGCTCTTGCGGCTGGTTCATTCATCGTTTGTGGTTCGGTATTGTTGGCGGATAAATTGGTGTTCAAACCAATTCAAAAATTTCTTGTTCGACGGGAAGTCCGCAATCGGGAAAAGATGATTGTTAAGCGGTATGAAAAAGATAAAGAAAAAGGACAGCATCAGTCACTAAATCAAGAATATAAAGAAAAAATCAGTGAAATTGTGAAAGTGGAAACAAAAGAACAAGTCGTTGCTAAAGAGAAAACGCCGGAACCAGTAAGAACGGAGGTGGCCAAATCAGCAGTTGAGCGGCCACAGGCAGAAATGGTAGCGCAAAAAGTAGAAGGACCTAAGGTAACGGAACCAGCTCATAAAGGAGAACAGAATTCTCAAAGTCGAGTAGATCAAGCGGGGCCAAGCCAGCCAAAAATAGAAGCGATCAAAAATGAAGCGACTCATTCTGTCAATGTAAAAAGTGAGCAGCGAACGCCGGAAGCTGTGGCCGAGAAAAAAGTATTACGCTCGTTCTCTGATTTAAAGAATACATCGGTTGAAAAATCCAATCTAGCGAGTCAGAGAAATAATCAAACACTGCAAGTAGCACAGGAAGAACAAAAAAAACGAGAAGCGACTCAAAGTAACACTAGGAAGAAAAAGGTAGAACAACCAGTAATGAGTTAAAAAACGATCAGAGAAGGAGGTTTCAACTTGAGAAAAAAACAATATGCATGGATCAGCTTGCATATCGTCATTATTAGCATACTGCTTTATATAGGGAATCGAACATGTTTTTTATTTTTAGCTGAAAAATCAGAAGAGCTTTCTTTTTTAGATAAACTGATGACAGGATTTCTTCAGACTATAGATGAACTGTCAAATGTTTCCTTTCATTTTACTTTTGATACTCGATCATTAGCTGGAGGAGGTTTTTTGACTCTAGCTTACGGATTATTTGTCTTGTATAAAGTGTTCGACGACAAGAATGTCAGACCAGGAGAAGAATACGGAAGTGCACGTTGGGGGAAACCGCGGGACATCTACCCATTCATAGATAAGAAAAAAGATTTTAATATTTTATTGACGAAGACGGAAAGTTTATCGTTATCAGGCAGGATGAAGATAACCGGCAAAGACAATTTCAATCGAAATAAGAATGTTGTAGTTGTCGGAGGTGCTGGGAGTGGTAAGACACGGTTCTACGTAAAACCGAATTTGATGCAGATGCACTCTTCTTATGTAGTAAGTGATTCGAAAGGGTTATTATTGGCGGAAACAGGAAAAATGTTTGAAGAAGCAGGCTACCACATCAAAGTATTCGACTTGATCAATCGCCGGGATACACATCACTACAATCCATTCCATTACATAAAAACAGAAGATGATATCTTAAAAATCGTGAACAATCTGATCAAGAATACCTCTAACCCTAACAAAAAAGGGGGCGATGATTTCTGGGAAAAGGCAGAAACGGCTTTGCTTATGGCAATTTTCAGTTATTTGCTCCAAGAAGTGGTGGAAGAAGACCGCACACTAGGCAATGTGATCGAACTGGTTCGGTTAGCCGATATCGAAGAAGATGTTCCAGGCTTTGTCAGTCCGTTAGATGTCTTATTCAATGAGTTAGAAGAAAAAGATCCAACGAATTTTGCTGTAGCGCAATATAAAATCTTCAAATTATCTGGGGATAAGACAACGAAGAGTATCTTAGTGAGTTTAGGTGTACGTATGTCACCATTTGATATTCCAAGTATCAAAGAGTTGGTTTCAAAAGATACGTTGGAACTAGATACAGTGGGCGATGAGAAAACCATTCTGTACATCTTGTTGCCAGATACAGATACAAGTTTCAACTTTTTAGCAAGTATGATGTACCAGCAGCTTTTCGATATGCTCGTGTACAAAGCGGATAATATCTATAAGGGACGATTGCCTTGTCATGTACGTTGTATCCTAGATGAATTTGCCAATATTGGACAGATACCCGACTTTGAAAAAGTGATTTCTGTTATCCGAAGTAGAGAAATTTCAACGAATGTGATCTTGCAAAATATCAGCCAGTTAAAGACATTGTATAAGGATACTTGGGAAACCATCATTGGTACAAGTGATGTGTTCTTATACTTGGGTGGAATGGAGCAAAGTACGCATGAATATATCTCTAAACTACTGGGGAAAGAGACGATCGAACAGCGAAATATCAGTGTGACAAAAGGTTCAAATGGTTCATTCAATGAAAGCTTCCAAAAATTGGGGCGTAATCTGATGGACCCTGATGAAGTAGCAAGTTTAAAAGGGCAACAGTGTATCTTAAAAATACGTGGTGCAAATCCATTTTTATCGGAAAAATATGATATTCTCAAACATAAAAATTATAAGAAATTAGGCGATGTAACAGAAAAATATATGTATCTACGCGACTTATCTGCTTAACTTTTTCTACTCTCTTTTTGGTATTTACCGTAAATTGGTCAATTAAAAAGAGAGTTTTTGTGTACAAAATAAAAAATAACAAAAACAACAAAAATAACAGAAAATGATTTTTTGGATTTTGTTAGAGGGATTCATTTCCGATTGATGTATAGACTCAAAAGCAAGAGAACACTCGCTTTTATGAAGAATGAGTGTAATCGAATAAAGAAGTGTTCTAAATTTTCTCAACTTGGAAATAACTGGAGAAAGGATAACAAAAAAGTAGCATATACTAAATGATGGAACACAAAAAAATTACATAGATAAAGGAGTATTTAACATTATGGGCGATTCAGATTTATTGAAACAGGTATTTGATCTAGTATCTAAATTCACATTAGTTGGTGGAGGACTTTGGCTTATTTGGGGGACAATCATTCTAGCTGGAGCATTGAAAGATAAAAATGGCCCTCAATTGCAGCAAGGAATTTGGCAAATTGTTGGTGGTGGGTTGATCTTAGCAGCAGCTGGATGGTTTGGTTCATCCTTTGATTTTAGTTCATTGGTACCATAATTTGATTTGGAGAACAGGAGTTTAATTCATGGAAAAAGCAATAATGAATATCTTCAGTCAAATCATGACCTATTTAAATGGAGAAGATTTACAAAATACGCTTGGACAAAATCTAAGTTCCTATATGTACGATGCATATGATCTGGTAAAAGATCTGCAAACTATTGTAGTAGGACCGCTTGCACTGTCGATTCTTGCTCTTTTTATCCTTCTAGAATTCCAACGGATTTCTTTGAAGGTAGAAGGAGCAGGAGGTGCTCCAATGCTTGGATTTGAGATGATCATCAAGTCATTTATCAAATTTGCAATCTGTTATGTAGTGATTTTAAGGATTCAGGATATCTTAGATGGGATCATCGTTATCACAGCAAACTTATCAGCAAAAATTTTAGCAATAGGAGCGAGTGGAAAAGTACAGGATGTATCAGAGCGAGTAGAACGAGCAGTAAATGCTCTGTCTTGGTGGGAACAAATCGTTGTTTTACTGATCATGTGTATCTTGTTCTTAGTAGCTCTAGTCGTACGGGTATTGATTCAAGTAACAATCTATTTACGTTTTTTAGAATTATACATATTTTCTGCAATGGCACCGATTCCGATGGGTGCATTACCGAGTCAAGAGTTTTCATCAATGACAAAAAGCTTCTTCAAAAATTTTGCCTCCACGGGCCTGCAAGCCACTTTTATCGCCTTGGTTCTTATCATTTACCCAATGATTTTTGCTAGGATCATGAAGGATGTAGGGGAAGGCATGTGGGGGATCATACTAGGATTGACGATCTATATGATCGCTTTACTACTTTCGATCAATAAGACAAAAGGTTGGGCGAAGACGATATTGTCTGCATCGTAACCAAGGAGGAATTATGGCAATAGAAGTAAAAGTACCAAAAGATATCAAAGAATATAAAGAAAAAATAATTGCAGGAATGAATCTAAAGCAATTGTTGTGTTTGACGATTGCTGGGGGTGTGAATATTCTCATTAGTCTGATCTTTGTCGTCTGGCTGAAAATCCCGATGGAAATCACAAGTTGGCTGATGATTTTAGTTTCTATCCCCATCGTATCCTTTGGTTGGTTCAAACGAAATGGTTTGAATTTTGAAACGTATATCAAACATTTATTTAAATACCATCTTTCTGCAGGCGTCAGAAAAAAGAAAGAAGCAGAACCAAAAGATAAGAATGAGCAAACCAAGTTAGGCGGACAAGAAACATGATGAAATTAAAAGGTTTCACATCAGTAAAAAAGACGGATAAATCCACGATGGAGGATACAAAAAAGAAGAGAAAAAAACCAAAGAAGGATCCTAAAGAAATGGATCTACTGCGAGATACTTTTTTATTTCAGGAAATCTATCCTAGTGGTATCTGCCGACTCGATGAGACGACGTATTCGGTCACCATCGAGTTGAATGACATCAACTACCAGTTATCTTCAGAAGATAGTCAGATCGAGATTTTTTCTCAATACTGTGATTTCTTGAACTCACTCAGCAGTAAAACAAAATTGCAACTGACTGTCTACAAGAAAAAAAGACCCTTAGCAGATTTGCAATCTATTCTGTATTATCAGGAAAAAAATGATTTTTTAGATTCTTATCGTGCAGAGATGAATGATATTATTTCGCGTAAGCTAGATGAGGAAAAAAATGGATACAAAAAAACAATTTTATTCACTTTCGTACAAAATCACCAGAAACTCGAGTTTGCAGAAAAAGAATTAGACATGGTGACGGATCGCTTTTTGATGTTTGCAAACCGCTTAGGAAGTCAGGCTAAAAGAATACCTAAAAAGGAATTACTGACGATCCTTTCAGAGATATTAGTGACGAAAGCTACGGCACAGCCAGAAATTGAAGATATTTTACCAGAAGTGATCGAACTGAAGGAAAATAAGAACTATTTGAAAGTCGATCAGCATTATGCAAAGACCGTTTACTTACAGGAGTATCCAGCAGAGTTATCGGATACTTTTATCTATGAATTCCTCGAGAACTAGTGATTACCTTACATATCGATCCGCTTGAACAAGATGAGGCTTTTGATTTAGTCAAAACGAAATTGGCCTTCATGGAGCAGCAAAAAGTGGATGAACAAAAGAAAGCATTACAAAATGGCTATGACTTTGAGATGTTGTCGTATGACTTATCTTATTCTTTGACAGAAGCTAAAGGACTAGTAGACGACTTGCAAAATAAAGGACAGAAACTGTATTCAATGACAGGTACAGTCCATTTCCATGCCGATACGGTTGAAAAGTTAACGGAGATCCATGATGAAGTCAATTCGATTGGGCGTCAATTTGGGTTTAAAATCATCGAATTAGAATTTATGCAGGAAGCTGGTCTAAATGCAACATTGCCATTAGGGATCAATCAGATTCCTTTAGATCGGACAATGTCGACTGCGAGTACCGCGATCTTTATTCCATTCACGATTTCCGATTTGATCCAAGAAAATGGGAAATATTATGGGGTCAATGCGATCTCTAAAAATATTCTTTCCCTTGATCGAAAACTATTGAAAGCACCAAACGGTTTTGTATTGGGAACACCAGGTTCAGGAAAAAGTTTTTCAGTCAAACGAGAAATCGTGAATGTTTTATTACGAGATGCAGATGATGAAGTGATCATTATTGATCCAGAACGTGAATACTCAGTGATCGGTCAAAATTTCAATGGAGAAATCATCAAAATTTCTAGCGATTCTGCTACAACGATCAATCCAATGGATATCAATGAAAATTATGGAGATGATACAGATCCGGTCGTTTTAAAATCAGAATTTTTGATTTCTTTATTTGATTTGATCATTGGTGGAGCTCTTGGTTTGAGTTCTACTCAAAAGACATTGATTGACCGAGTTTGCCGACGAACATATGAAATATTGGGAAGTCAAACACCGACATTTATCGACTTTTATACTATTTTGAAAGAACAAGAAGAAGAGGAAGCAAGACAATTAGTGATGGATCTGGAGATCTATATCGAAGGTAGTTTGTCTGTCTTTTCTGCAAAAACGAATGTAGATATTACAAAGCGTTTAGTCATTTATGACATCAAAGATTTAGGAAAACAATTAAAAACAATGGGGATGCTGATCGTGTTAGACCAAGTCTGGAATCGTATCACGACAAATAGAGAACGTGGTGTCCGTACATGGCTGTATATCGATGAGATGCAGGTGCTATTTACCAATGAATACTCTGAGAATTATTTTTTTGAACTGTGGAGTCGTGCCAGAAAATGGGGAGCTATTCCAACTGGTATCACGCAGAATGTGGAAACATTATTACTCTCAGATTTAGCAAGACGGATGCTTTCAAATAGCGATTTCGTCATGATGCTGAATCAAGCAAAATCTGACCGTACGCAGTTAGTTCGATTATTTGATATTTCCGAGGAACAAGAAAAATTTGTTGTCAACTCTCCAGAAGGTTACGGTTTGATGGTTTTTGGCGATACAACGTTGCCTTTTTATGATCATTTTCCTAAAGATACGAAACTCTATAAGATGATGTCGACGAAGCCGGGTGAAACATAAAAAGAATGAAATCAGAAAGGATACGTCATAGTGCCCGATTTGAATGAACAAGAAAACCAAAAAGGAAATGAAAAGAAAAACGATAAGATCATTGATCGCTTAGAGACAGCAAAGAATATTACATCCACCAAAAAAGAAAAAAATGTTTCAAAAAATGAGAAAATCACCACTAGTAAAAGCAAACATCGCAAGGCTGTAATCATTCGGAAAAACCAATCGACTGTATCACGAAGCAAACGAGCAAAAATCAGAATGATGCTCCGAAGACAACAGCAAGCCAAAAAAGGCAACGCACCACTGACAAGTTCGCCAATCAGACGCTCAAAGAATTTAAAGCATAAAAAAATGATACAGGCGCAAGGGAGCAGAAACAAACGGCTTTTTAGGAATCTAAACGCCAGCACCAGAGAAGAGCGAAAGAAACAGCAAAAAATTTATCTGAAAAAAAGTGAGAAATATCAGAAGACGATCGACCGCAACAGTAAATTGTCCAATGACGTAAAAAAGGTCAATACGCAAAAGATCCAACAGAAAAAAGCAATAAAAGCCCGAGCGCTGATCAACAATAAAAAACAGATAGATGGTCGGGTACTTGTAAAAAAACAAAAACCCACTGTCCAGAGTGTTCGGCAAAAGCAAGACCGTAAACAACAACTAATTCTGAAAAAAAAGAAAAAAATAGATACGCAGCATATCATAGCGAAAAAAGAAACGAAGCAACGAACGGCACACAAGCAATATCAAGAAACTGGGAAAAAGAAACAAGACAAGGAACAAGTTCAAGGAACTTCTCAAAGGAAAAAAAAGCTGTTTTCGAATCGGAGACACCTCCGCAATCAGCAATACGCACAAAAATATGTGCGTGCTTCCGGCAAAAAACAAACCTATAAAAAAAGAAACAAGAAGCAAAAGGTCAACGACCAGTTAAAGAAACAAGTTTCTCCAAAAAGAGGTGCAAAAAACTACTTCAAAGAAATGGTCATTGATAAATTTGGCCGTGACAGTGAGGGGAATTTGAACATTATTGGGATGATCTTGATGTTGGTACTTCTCGTGCCCATTTTGTTGAAGTTGATCATCATCATTGTTATTTTAGCAATCATCATGACGATCATTGCGGTTGTCATGGCGATTTGGGCATTCATCGTAGGTTTGTTTGTTGTTAAAACAGAATCAATGATGATTACAGAAGCCTATGAGTATGTTACCTGGTTAGATGCCAGTAAAAATAAAGAAGTCTATGAACGCTACAATCAGTTGGTGGATAATCCTGAATATGACGAAGTCTATTTTGAAGTGAATAACATTGCTTCTGATCCTGAGAAATTTTCTGTCGTGTCAAATGGCGATAATTATATCTATTATCTCAATGCAAAATATGAGGATTACGATATCGAGGAACGGGCAGTGAATGTCTATATCAAGCGTCTAGCTGAAAACACTGGCACAGAGTTGCCAGCTTCAAAGGTAGCACATGTTCAATTTAAAGATACCCCACATCCATCGTCAGAACTACCAATCAAGATCAATCGAGTGAAGCATGAGATCCATGCAATCCATGACATGACGTATAACTATGAGACGGTCATTGAAAAAGACAAAGAAATCGAAACAACGACAGTGACGATCGATAAAGAAACAGGGGAGGAGAAGACTGAAACCAAAGTAGAAGTAAAAGATGTCGCTACAGTGAAAATCGAGGTCCAGACATTGAATGAAATGCTTGACTCTCAGCCGGAAGTTGAGATCTATGGCTTTAAAGAAGGAATTTTAGAGGAGGAAAGCAACTATGCCTTAGTTGGGACTGTCGATGCCTTCGACGAAGATGAAGTTGATAAATATTATCCAATCATGGAGTTGGATCGTTTTGAATCAAAAATCTTCATGGATAATCCATTAGGTAAAAATACCTATAGTCCAGTTGTTGAAAACTATGGCTATCGGGGAAGAGACGAAGACAAATTGAATATTGAGATCATGTTGGATGCGGAACCTGGTTCACCAGTTTATGCCACCACAGATGAAGAAGTAGATGGAATCAATCGAACGTATAGTGCACAAGATCGCGATGGGAAAATGGTTGAAACACGAAGTATCAAAACGGACACAGGAGACTACTATGCGTTTTATATCAATGTGGACCCTGTAGTAAGAGAAGATCAGGATTTGAAAGCAGGGGATTTGATCGGCTATACAAGGAATACTTTTGGCGGGAATCTGCTGATTGCGATGGAAGAATATCGTTTATTGCATGCAGACCCTGACATCTATCCTGCAATTTTTATCGATAATCTAGTCTTTGCCAGTGATACGAATTTAGCCTATTCCAGTAACAGCGGCGGGTTAAGAGGTGAATTGTTTAATCCACCAGAAAAAGTCGTACAATGGCGCGACAAAGTGTATGAAGAAGCGATAAAAAACAATATTGGTTCTTATGTAAACACGATCCTATCCATTATCTGGGTCGAAACAGGTGGGGATAGCGAACGTTTCTCAGATATCATGGGGATAAATAAAGCGTACTCAGTAGGTGGTGCAGTATATAGCCCAACTGAATCCATTGAAAAAGGCGTAAAATACTTTGCCAGATTATTGAAAAAGACGCAGTCAAATCAATTAGGAGAAATGGCGGCATTACAGGCCTATAGCTATGGGGAAGCCTACTTAGATGACCTGATTCGTATAAGAGGACGTTACTCCTTTGACCATAGTCGCCTGTACGCGCAAGAGAAGAGTCAAGGTGAGACTGTATCTTATAATAGTACCGTTGCTTTGGATCTTGGCTACAATTGGCGTTACACCTTTGGCAATATGTTTTATCCGCAACTTGTCACATATAACATTTCTGCTGACATCGGTAAACTAGTTGAGGTAGCTAAAAAGGAATTAGGTACACCGAATGGGGATAAATATTGGCAATGGGGTGGCTTTGATAAACGCATCGAATGGTCCGCGATCTTTGTTTCTTGGGTCGCTAGTCAGGCTGGCTATCTAGATCAAGGACGCGTGCTGAATACACCAAGTCCATTATTGATGATGAAATGGTACCAAGATAATCGTAAATTCCAAGAACCAACTGCGGATTATATCCCACAAGCAGGTGACTTGATTTTCTTTGATTGGAAAGGTAAAAAAACAGGAAAAGATCACGTGGGGATTGTTGAATATTCCGGTGGAAATATCGTACAAGTCATTGAAGGAAATTCCAATAATCTTGTTCGCCGTAGAACCTATGCGCTAGATAATATGGCTATTTCCGGATATGGTATCCCTTAGCCAAATTAACTTGAACTAATCAAGTAGAAGCATCAGATACACATTAAAGGAGGTGAGTTATTTTCTATTAAGTAAAGAAGAACTTTATTTTTAGAAAGGCACACGTATGATCAATAATTTTTTGGAGACAAAAGCAGGAAAACGGATCGCTGCAGGTTTTGCCGTATTTGTAGTCGTGGTCATTGGCGCTATCATTTATGCGTTCATGACGAAAGAACCTGAGCCAGCCTCGACAAATGAAGATAACGTTGAAAAAACGCAAGAAAGCAGTGAAGTCAGAGGGCAATACGATGCGACACCTTACAGTGGCAAATGGTATTCCAATCGAACAGATGAGATGACGATTGAATTAAAAACGGATGGCACGTACCAAGCCTCTGGTTGGTTATCTAAAGGTACCTATCATTTGATTGATAATGGGGTCATGGTACTGGAGGATAAAGAGGGGAAAACAAAAAAATTCAAGTTGCAAACGAAAATGGGTAGTACAGTCATGTACTTAAAAGAAGATAAAGAAGAAATCTATCTGTATCCAAATGAAGAAGTCAAAGAAAAAATGGAAACAGAGATTTCTGAACAAGCAGAAGCGGCTCAGCAAGTTGTCTCACAAATGTGGATGGACATCTTGCAACAAGAGGAATGGGAAAACAAAACAGATAAACGGACATTCACGTTGACATTCAAAGACGATGAATTTATTCAAAAAAAAATCGAGCAAGGCAAAAAAGAGGAAGAAGTCACTTATAAATATAGAATCGTCTCGATTGACTATGAACAGTCCAGTGCAGTTTTTGTCATGAGTCGAACGGATAGTCATGACCAGAAACAAGATGTAGTCTTTAAAATCAAGGAAGAAGGCTCTAAGTATATTTTATTGGGGAACCCAGGTACTTTTGACTGGATCACTACCTTTGAAAAAAGTTATGCAGCGGTCACACCTACGCAAGATGGCACCACGCGATCAGATACAGTGAAGAAAACCACTGAAACGGTTGATAAAGATGGAAACAAAGTGATAATTACCGAAAAAGTTAAGGGGTGAGGATAGATGGAGGATAAAGAAGTAGACAAAACCCAACAGGTCATGTTAAAGGGGTACTTAGGTATTGCCAAGTTGGCGTTGAAGCTTACTGTGTATTTTTTTAAAAAGAAAATACCCCAAAAAATCAAAAACGGTATCGTAAGCCTAGCAAGTAAAGCAAAAACCGGGGTTCAACAATTGAATCAGTGGCGTAAAAATCGTCAAGTCACTAAACAACCAAATCAGACGATGAAACAAGTATTAGACAAAAAACAACCTGCACAAAAACTAATAGGAAAAGAATCAAAGGCACTAATCAAAAAAAGAGAGATGCCTCTTTTATCCAAAGCAACTAGTCGAGAAAGAGTAATCAATCCCTTTCAACATGCAATGAATAAATTCAATCAGCTACTGATGAAAGGTGCAAAATTTGTTTTACCTTTGTTGCCAAGGGTTATTCGTAATGCCGTATTAAGGAATAACACAGTAACTCGTGACCGGGGTACCAGAGAATTGGGAACAGCAGTGAAGGATTCCAAGGCTATTCCAGCACGCACAGAAAAACTCCAAATAAACAATACGATTGCAAAACCGGCACATGCACAAATGTTACAAAATAATGTACCAAAAAAATATAAGCCACTTTCTGAACTAACGACCCATGCTAGAAAGATATCTGCCATCAACAATAACAAGGCGAAAGAGGTAAGCCGAGCTTTACCACAGCGCCGTACGTCTATACCTACTATCAATACAGGACGTTAGGGAGCAAACGAAAAACGACGATCAAAGGACAAATCGGGTGACTTGTACGATTTGTAAACAAAAAGTAGATGAGAAATCACGGTAGAAGTGTGTAACTTCTTATTTCGTGGAGTTGTATCCCCACCATTTATTCATTTTTAGAGCATGAGACAAAAGTATTTCTTACTTTTGTCTCATGCTCTTTTTTTTCGAAATTTCCGAAAAGCCTGACTTTTGGACGCCGTTTATTTGTGCGTCTGTAGCAAACCTGATTTTTAGATTTGTTCCACATTTTCTTTGATTAAAATGGGTTTATTTTAAAGAGATTGGAATAAGATCGTCAACAATAAGCCTACCACGTAGCTACTATTGAAGAGGACCATATTTTTAATGGAGTAGCTGAAACTAACGGGTTGTGGCAGAGTTTGTTTAAAAGCCTGCAAATTTTTATAGACTTTTGGCAAGGTAAAGAAGGTTACGATTATCGGCAACTGATACACGCGGCTGAACAACCCTAATAAGATGACAAGATAGCAAGCATACATCAAGAGTTGGAACAAAACGATGCCCACTGGCCGACCGATATAAAAGACTAGTGTATACCGGTGGTTTTCAATGTCACGGTCTAAGTCACGTAGATTGTTCGCTAACATGATGTTAGCGATCGTGAATATCAGTGGAAGGGAAGCCAAAAAGATCGCTAAGACTGCCCATAGATTGCCTTCTAAGCTAAAGTGTCCAGTAGCAAGTGAAAGGGACAAATCAAATACGTTTGTATTGTGCGTGTTGACATAGACGACCATGGCAAAGATTCCTAGCCCCATTGTTACACCACTGAAAATCTCACCTAACGGCATACGAG
>SKEH01000761.1_pt1 | contig 16917 bp, 20 predicted proteins | sample 4826571 | NCBI WGS metagenome assembly SKEH01 (sample SAMN11008814, study PRJNA524170) | human gut metagenome | biome: Human fecal sample; material: Feces; isolation source: fecal sample from pouch patient p29 | host: Homo sapiens | place: Israel: Tel-Aviv | collected 2016-09-14 | reverse complement strand
TGACTGATATAGTTAATTGTGATAATTTTTTATTGAAATATGTTTTTTGATAAAAATTTATCACTCAAGGAGGGAACAATGACGAAAGAAGAAATAAAAATGCCTTATGAGAAGTACCGTCGAGCAAATGATTTTATTTTTATTTCAGGACAGTTGCCAGTAGATCCAAAAACAGATCAACTGAGTGGCTCAACGATCGAAGAGCAAACGAAACAGGTAATGGCAAATATAACTGATATACTCAAGGATTTAGAACTAACTTTTGATGAAATTGTAAAAGCTACTTGTTTTTTAGCAGATATTGGACATTTTGCAACATTCAACCAAGTATATCAAGAATATTTTGGTGAGCGTTTTCCTGCTCGCTCTGCTTTTCAAGTAGGGGCTCTGCCGAAAGGTGCTTTGATCGAGATCGAACTGATTCTAATGGAAGAAAGTTAGGAGGGGAAAAATGAAGATTGTGATCATCGGTGGGATAGCGGCCGGCATGAGTGCAGCAGCAAAGGCTAAGCGCCTAGACCCATCCACTGAAATAATCGTAATTGAACAAGAAGAGTATGTTTCATTCGGGGCATGTGGCCTTCCCTATTATTTAGGGGAGGAATTCAGTGATGAAAACGAAATGTTTGCAAGGACCCCAGAACAAATAGAGCGCTTGGGCATTCGTTTGTTATTAAAGCACAAAGTTCAAGCGTTAGATAGTGAGAAGAAACGAGTGCTAGTGGAGGATCTAGCAACAAATGAACGATTCTACGAGAAATATGATCGCCTGATGTTGGCGGTAGGTGCCAGTCCATTACTTCCAGCTATTGTGGGCAGTGACTCTAAGGATGTTTATACGGCAACTAAATTATCAGAGATCAATAGATTTAAACAAGCACTACCGAGCTATAGAAAAATCACCATCGTTGGTGGTGGTTTTATCGGGTTGGAATTAGCGGACCAATTGGTGAAAACGGGAAATGAAGTACATATAATCGAAACAAAAACAGAATTGATGAACCGAACATTCGATCAGGAATTTTCTGAGAAAATAGCAGAAGCGATCCAAGAAAAAGGTGTGAACCTCCATTTAGGAGAGGAAGTAGTAGCTATAGAGCAGCAAGATGGGCGTGTCCATGCTATACAGACAAGTAAACAGCGATATGAAACTGATGCAGTGCTGTTTGCAATAGGATTTGCCCCGAATACTGGTTTCTTGGATGGACAACTCGATTGTTTGGAGAATGGTGCTATCAGAATTGATACTTACGGACGAACCTCGCAAAAAGACATTTTTGCCGCCGGTGACTGTGCCTCGATACCTCACCGTTTGTTGGGAGATGTTTATCTGCCATTAGCTACGACAGCGAATAAAATGGGACGAATCGTGGGGATCAATATCAGTAGCGAGAAGGTAACAGAAGAATACGTAGGTGCATTAGGTAGTAGTGCGATCAAAATCGGAGACTATGAAGCCGCTAGTGTCGGGCTTACAGAGAAGGCAGCACAACAAGCGAAAATGGACTACAGTACTACTTGCGTAGAGGTAGCAAACCATTCGAACTATTATAGTGTGCAGGAAAAAATAAAAATCAAGCTTGTGTATGACAAACAGACAAAAGTAGTGTATGGTGCCCAATTATTCGGCAAAAATGAAACGGTACTCCGTTCTACGGGGTTAGCTGTGGCAATACATGGACAAATGACGACTAAAGAACTAGGATTTATTGATTTTGCGTACGCTCCTCCATTTGCTTCCACGTGGGAAGCAATCAATGTCGTTGCAAATACTGCAAAATAAAGGAGATGGATAAAGTGACCAATGCCCCTTTTTTTACTCAATTTTTAAAACTAAGTAATTTTTATACAGTCTTTGGACTGGTCTTATTGTTAGGTTCATTAGCTATCATGAAATACATGAAAAATAAACGAGTCAATTTTTCAAAACGAATGATCTATGCTTTGATACTAGGTCTGATCTTAGGGATTGTTGTGGATCTAGTTGGTTCCACTAATGAAGTCTATACGGAATTTGCTCGAACAGAAATCAATACATGGTATGCATTAGTTGGATCGGGCTTTTTAAAAATGATCCAATTATTAGCTATTCCGGTCGTGTTTTTATCGATCATCAAAGTCGTGGTGGAAGTGAAAGGCGAGCGCCTGAAGCATCTAACAGGGAAAACTTTTGCCACATTACTTGGAACAACTGCGATCTCTGCATTGTTAGGTATACTTGTTGTGAAACTGTTTCAACTGAATGGTGCAGAATTTGCTGGTGATCTGGCAGCAGAACGAGTCGAAAACATGACTAATATCGCTTCGCAAAGTTTCCCAGAATTTTTCCTTAATCTTGTGCCTAATAACATCATTAGTGTCATGGGGAACAATGGTAGTATTGTCTCAGTCGTGATCATTGCGGCAATGTTTGCCGGCGCGATCCGTTTTTTAGAAGTAAAAAAACCAGAACAAGTTGCGCCCTTTGTGACTCTGCTTGATTCCTTGAAAGTGACTGTGAATTCGGTGCTGACAAATGTCATCAAATTGATGCCTTACGGTGTAGTAGCATTAGTGAGTAATACGATCATTTCCAGAGGTATCCAAGCAATCATGGGGATGATCGGCTTTATCGCAGCGTTATATACAGGTGTCATACTCATGCTTATCGTGTACGTTTTCCTTCTTATGGTACTGGGTGTCAACCCATGGATCTTTTATAAGAAAGCCTTCACGACTCTATTATTCGCTTTTTCATCCCATTCTAGTGTAGGTACTTTGCCTTATACACTAAAAACATTGAATGGAGATCTGGGTGTTTCATTGGAGACGTCAAATTTTGTCGCTACATTAGGAACATCGATTGGAATGAATGGGTGTGCTGGGGTATTCCCTGCGATGTTAGGTGTATTGATGGGCTCGGCTGTTGGTGCAGAAATGAACCTTTCCTTTTATATTTTAGTGGTGGTCGTAGTTACAGTTGGCTCAATTGGTATAGCCGGCGTACCAGGTACAGCGACAGTTGCTGCAACCGTTACATTGAATGGTTTAGGTTTTGGTCACACATTGACAAGTATTGGTGCGATTTTTGGGATCGATCCGATCGTTGATATGGGACGTACCATGTTGAATGTAGCTGGCGCGATGGTTTCTGCCATCATGGTAGATAAGTGGGAAGGGACATTTGATAAGGAAGCTTTCTTGGCACCAGTAACAAAAAAGACAAGTGAAGAATAAATAAAAGAAAAAAAGGATGAGGTTGGGACAGAAGTGTTTATTTCCGAAGGAGTTGCTTCTGCTCCCACGCTCGTCCTTTCTCTCTTTTTTATTTTGTTTGTTCGGCTATTTTAAGGTAGCGATAGACACTTGGATCAGAAATATTTAGGATCTTAGCCACTTGTGAGACTGCCCCTTTGATTTGAAATACCCCTTTTTCATTTAACTGACGAATGATCTCAACTTTTAAATCTTTATTTAGCGTGATTTGTTGATCCAATAAGTCTGGCGAAACAATCGAATAAATGATCCCTTCAATCGTTTCTTCCAAGATCTCAACAGAGTCAGAGAATAAAGTAGTGTCTAAGGCGACATGAGAGTGTGATTCTTTTGCTAAGCCAGCTAATCCCAGTATTTCTTGTGACAACTGCTGATATTTACTTATATCCTGATTGATACACAACAATCCAACCAATTCATTTTGATCATTTCGAATAAAAAAAGTAGCACCCTTCAAATTTTTTCCGTTGATCGTCTGGGATTTGTAGTTTACTAAATAGTCTTGTGTCAGATGCTTTTTTGAACGAATCAAGTCCAAAGCGAATCCAGTTACCGGTGAATCGATATCTCGACCGCTGATATGATTGTTTTCGATGGCGGCAATATGAAAGTGGTCCTCTTCAAGATTGTGTAGAACGATTTCATAATTTTCACCTAAAGCTTGGCCAAGAAATTTGACTAATGAACTATAAAAATTCAAATTATTTTTATCCATTTTATCACCTGATAATTTTTTATTACCTCTATCATATCATGTATGCTTGTTGCTTTCATTAGAAAAATCGAAGAGAGTCGTTGGCAGATGGTGTTTTTCACTTTTAGATGCAGTATCCCTTTTCGCATCGCCAGCTTTTTTCTTATAGGATATTTGAACAGATGGAATCGAAAAAAATGAGTTGATCTCGCCTTTTTTTATTTTGACGATCAAGGATGGCTATCTAACGTGCTTAATGCTATAATTGTCCTTAAAAATTTTACCTTAATATGAATGGGATGATAGAAGCAGTGACGAATTTTTTGAACGCAACCATAGAGCAACTACCACGAATCGTTGAAATCTATAATCAAGCAATTCCTGGCAAGATGGCTACAGCAGATTTGAAACCAATCACAGTAGAGTCAAGAATCGACTGGTTTGAAGCGCATGACCCTGATCATCGGCCTTTATGGCTTATCGAAGAAAAAGGAGAAGTTGTTGGTTGGATCAGTCTTAGTGATTTTTATGGACGGCCAGCCTATGATCAAACGGTAGAGATCAGTATTTACATTGATCGATCCTGTCAGAAGCTTGGGCTTGGGCAAAAAGCGTTGCATTTTGTCGAAAGCCAGTTGTCACGCCTGAAGATCGAAACAGTATTAGCCTTTATTTTTGATATCAATCAAGCAAGTCAACGCCTATTTGAAAAAAATGGCTATGGGACTTGGGGACATCTACCAAAAATCGCACACATGGAAGATCGTGTGATCGGATTAAATATTTTAGGTAAGACGTATCGTTCATGAGAATAGAGCAAGAGAGGCTGGGACAGAAGTGTTTAACTCCGAGAAATAAGCCGAAATTCACGAAAATTGCTTTTCAAATTTTTGTGAATTTCGGCTTATTTCCGAAGGAGTTGCTTCTGCTCTCGCCGTTTATTCGAGAGTCTGTAGCAAAACTGATTTTTAGATTTGTCCCTCATCCTTTAAATTTGAAGAAAAGTACAGAAGCGAACTGTCAAAGGGAAAAGCGAAATCCTCAAAAATGTGAAAAGTGTTTTTTTGAATTCCTGCTTATTTTTGAAGTGTATCACTTCTATCGCTATCTTTTTTTACATATCACTACACAAATTGCTTGATTAGTGCTAAACTACATTTTGAAACAGGTTTTAAAACTGTACTAATCAATGTCTCTATTTTTAATTAAATGGAATGAAAAAGGAGAAAAACAATGGCTGATAAAGTGAAACAAGGATCTAAAACTGTAGTAGAAAGTCTGATAAATCATCATGTGGATTATGTATTTGGGATTCCAGGTGCAAAAATCGATGGTGTGTTCAATGAACTAGAAGATGGTGGTCCTGAGTTGATCGTTACTAGACATGAACAAAATGCGGCTTTTATGGCTCAAGCGATCGGGCGGATCACAGGTGAACCGGGCGTAGTGATTGCTACAAGTGGACCAGGAGCAAGCAACCTAGCAACTGGGTTAGTTACTGCTACTGCAGAAGGTGATCCTGTTCTTGCAATTGCTGGTCAAGTAAAACGTAGTGATCTGCTAAAATTGACGCATCAAAGCATGAATAACGCAGCATTGTTCCAGCCTATCACAAAATATAGTGCTGAGATCCAAGACCCAGAAACGATTTCTGAAGTGATCGCAAATGCCTATCGTATGGCGAAAAGCTCTAAAAAGGGGGCAAGCTTCATCAGTATCCCACAAGATGTAGTCGATGCACCTGTTAAAAATGCAGTGATCCAACCTTTGAGAGACCCTCAATTGGGATCAGCATCAGCTTTAGATATCGACTATTTGGCTGAACGTATCCGTGAAGCTAAATTACCCGTCCTACTTGTAGGAATGCGTGGGTCAAGTGAAAAAGAAACCACAGCAATCAGGAATTTAGTTGGAAAAACAGGCTTGCCTGTAGTAGAGACCTTCCAAGCAGCAGGAGTGATCTCTCGTCAGTTAGAAGAACATTTCTTTGGTAGAGTCGGACTATTTAGAAACCAACCTGGAGATATGTTGTTGAAACGTAGTGATTTGGTCATTGCAATTGGCTACGACCCTATCGAATATGAAGCAAGAAACTGGAATGCCGAAAAAGATGCGCGCATTATTGTGATTGATGAAACACCAGCAGAAATTGATCCGTATATGCAACCTGAAAGAGAATTGATCGGAAATATCTCAGAAACATTAGACCTATTGACTGTTTCCTTAGAGCCACAACAAGTATCTGTTGATGCGAAGGAATATCTTGCTTCTTTACAAGAAAAACTTGCGGCAAGAGATATCGTTGAATCAAAAAGTGAAGAAGGAATCTTGCATCCGTTAGAAGTGATCAATACGCTTCAAGCAAAAGTAACAGATGACATGACTGTGACTGTTGACGTCGGTAGTCATTATATCTGGATGGCACGTCATTTTAGAAGTTATGAAGCACGTCTTCTATTGTTCAGTAACGGCATGCAAACATTAGGAGTTGCCTTACCTTGGGCTATTTCTGCGGCGTTAGTTCGACCAAACACACAAATCATTTCAGTATCTGGGGATGGCGGTTTCTTGTTCTCTGCACAAGATCTTGAAACAGCAGTGCGCAAAAAATTGAATATCGTCCATTTGATTTGGAATGATGGTCGCTACAACATGGTAGAATTCCAAGAGATCATGAAATATCAACGTTCATCTGGTGTCAACTTTGGCCCAGTTGATTTTGTAAAATATGCAGAGGCATTTGGTGCGAAAGGGTTACGTGTGACAAATGTGGAAGAATTGGATCAAGCATTAGCAGAAGGATTTGAAACAGAAGGTCCTGTGATCATCGATATTCCGATTGATTACCGTGACAATGAAAAATTAGGCGAAACGATTTTACCAGATCAATTTTATTAAGGAGATGCGAGCATGAGTGAAAAGGTATTGTATCAACACGGAACCTTAGGCGCATTGATGGCCGGCTTGATGGACGGAACTGAAACAATCGGTCAAGTACTCCAACATGGAACGTTGGGATTAGGCACATTACATGGATTAGATGGAGAAGTCATTTTCTTGGATGGAGAAGCCTATCAAGGTCGTTCTGATGGCGCAGTCATACGATTGACAGGAGAGGAACTGACGCCTTATTCTGCCATTACAGACTTCACAGCCGATCGTTCATTTGATGTAACAACAGAAACAGATGGTGAGACATTAAAGAAAGACATCCTTGACAAAGAAGATGGGAAAAACTTGTTTTTAGCGATAAAAATCACAGGAACCTTCAAAAAAATGCATATCAGAATCATGCCAAAACAAGAAAAACCTTATCGAAGATTAGCCAAGATTTCTGAATCGCAACCGGAGTTCTATCAAGAGAAAATCCAAGGTACGCTCGTAGGATTTTTTACCCCAGAGCTATTCCAAGGTGTGGCAGCAGCTGGGTTCCATCTGCATTTTATTGATGATACCAGAAAATTTGGCGGGCATGTCATGGATTTTGAATTAGCGGATGGTACTGTTGAAAGCAGCCAAATCGAAAGCTTGGTCCAACACTTTCCAGTAAATGATCCAACTTTTGTTCAAAGCGAAATCGACTATGCAGATTTGGAAAAAGAAATCCAACAAGCAGAATAGATACGGCAATCAAGCAATTGTGGTTGTGTTACCTATAAGAATGAGAGAGTGTGGGGAAAAAAGTGTGACTTGCTTTTTCTCACACTCTTTGTTTGATGGGGAATAGAAAGCGATGGAAGGCGGAAAAACCAAATTTTTCAACTCTTTTAAATTTATAGACTAGTCAGACCACGATTTCTAGGCTATAATTTCTTGCATAGAAGGAGTGGATGGGGTCATGTGGACAGAGAAACAAAAAAAGGATGCATACCAGATATTATTATTACAGCAAGAAGGACTATTGGAAGCTGAAGACAATTGGTTAGCTAACTTAGCCAATTCTTCCGCACTTTTAAATGAAACCCTACCAGAAACAGTTTTTGCCGGATATTATCTTTTCGATGGCGAAGAATTGATTTTAGGACCCTTCCAAGGACACGTGTCTTGTACGCGAATCAAAATGGGCAAAGGTGTTTGTGGGGAGTCTGCACAAAAACGGATCTCATTGATCGTTGACGATGTTAAAACCCATGAAAACTATATTTCATGTGATTCAGCAGCACAGTCTGAAATCGTCGTACCAATGGTCAAAAACGACCAATTGATCGGGGTATTAGACATTGACTGTGGCGTCACCAATGGCTACGACCACATTGATCAAGAAAACTTGGAGAAATATGTAGCGCTTTTAGTTGAAAATATGCCAATTAGTGTTATTTCTAAATAAAAAATGAGGATGAAACAGTAGTGTCGAGCCGAAAAAATAAGAAGAAACTGAGAGAGTTGCGGTTCGTTTTTTGGAAATGTTGGTTTATTTTTTCGATGAAAGTCCTTCTGTTTCTATGATTTCTCAAAATTTAGCGGATGAGGTGAAAGTATTGTTACTTTTACCTCATTTTTTTGAAATATTATAATGGTTTTTAGTTTTCATAATCTAATTTTAATGTTATTATCATTTTATAAAATGTTAAAACGATTAAAGGTGGATGAGATATGAGTAACGAAGAAATTATTTTAGGACAAAAATATGCTTGCCGACCGATTGGCTTAAAAAACAGAGTAATTGGCGAAGTGATCAGTAAAATGGAAAATTGTGTCGTTTTATGTGTAGAGGAATACCAAGAGTGTGACCATGAAGAAATATTAGAAAAATGTGGTAAAGTTGTCGCAAAGTATTCGGAAGTTTGTGAATTGCATGAGATTGAAGCGGTATTTACCACACCAGCTAGAATTTATGAACATGCAGTTGTTTCTTGATCCATCACTAGTATCATATAGATAGCGCTCTGAGCAATTAAGGAGAATGCTTGAAACGGTTCATTATTTTATATCGGAAATTTAGTAATAGAGTCTGGGACAAATCTAAAAATCAGTTTTGCTACAGACTCTCGAATAAACGGCGAGAGCAGAAGCAACTCCTTCGGAAATAAGCCGAAATTCACAAAAATTTGAAAAGCAATTTTCGTGAATTTCTTCTTATTTCTCGGAGTTAAACACTTCTGTCCCAGCCTCCCTATAAAATAAAGCTAGAAAGTTGAGGCGTGTGGTTGCTTCAACTTTTTTTGTCTTGCTACTTTACAAATATGCAGATATCGTCTATATTATTGACAAGTCAATAATTGATTAGTCAATGAAGGAGGGAAATGATGGATTTAAGAAAACTAAGCCAGTTGCTCTATCAAATCAAAATCATTAGTCAAGAGGGTACAGCTTTATTTGAAAAAAAGACCGGTTTCAGCTTGACTAGATATGAGCTGCTGATGTTTTTAAGTGAACATGGGGAATGCTTGCAGAGTCAGATCCAACTAGAGATGAAAATTGACAATGCAGCTATCTCACGGCATTTAAAAATATTGGAAGAGAAAGGATACGTTATACGAAAAAGAAATCCGGAAAATAATCGTGAAGTATTCGTTTTACTTTCAGAAAAAGCAATCAAAGAATTGGCTCAGTGTGAGAAAGATCATCAAAATTCCAATAACTCTTTGTGTCTTTCTTTATCTGAGAAAGAACTAATTGAACTAACTCGATTATTAGATAAATTATATCAAAATACCGATGAATAAAGAAAGAAGCGAAAAGAATGAGCAAAGAATTAGCAAACAATGATTTTTCAGAAATCGTATTTGGTAGAAAATCAGTACGTGTCTATGATGAAACAGTGAAAATCTCTCATGAAGAAATGTTAGAAATGATCCAAGAAACAACAACGGCTCCTTCATCAGTAAATCTACAACCTTGGCGCTTTGTTGTAGTCGAAAGTGAAGAAGCAAAAGCTAAATTAAAACCACTGATCCGTTTCAACACACGTCAAAATGATACTTCTTCTGCAATGGTCTTGATTTTTGGAGACATGGAATGCTATGAATACGGCGAAGAAATCTACAACCAAGCAGTAGAAGAAGGGAAAATGCCAGCTGAAGTCCGCGACCAACAATTAGCGGCTATTATTCCTTACTACAAAAACCTTACTCGTCAAGAAATGAATGATGTTGTAAAAATCGATGCTAGCTTAGCTGCAATGCAGTTCATGTTAATTGCTCGCGGTCATGGATATGATACCAATCCAATCGGTGGATTTGAAGCCGATCAATTAGCGGAAGCTTTTGATTTAGATAAAGAACGTTATGTACCTGTTATGATTCTATCAGTAGGTAAAGCAGTAGACCAAGGGTATGAATCTGTTCGTTTGGCTTCAGAAAAAATCACATCTTTTAAGTAAAGCGAGGGAACTAATATGATCGTAATCAATGCAAAATTTTCTATTAAACCTGAAAAAAGAAATGAATTTTTAGCAGAAGTTAAAAATTTGATCGAAGCAACAAAAAAAGAAGACGGTTGTCTAAGCTATAAATTGTTTGAATCAATTGATACAGAAAATGAATTCGTCATGATCGAAAACTGGCGGGATCAACAAGCTGTAGAAGGACATAATCAAAGTCCATTATTGCAAAAATTATTCCATAGTATGCCAGAATACAGCAGTAAAAAATCAGAGATCGTCGTTTCAAAAACAATTGACTAGAAAACAATAGCTTTCTATATATTTATTAAACCAATGAAAAACGTGAGAATTAGACTTAACTGTCGATTTCTCACGTTTTTTGTTCTATCTATCAGGTCTTGCTGACCAGTACTCAGTCTCTGGTAAGTAACGATGTCTTCTTACTTAGCGGTTCTTTTTTCTCATTATCAAGTGCAGATGCAGCTTTGCTTTTTTTAGTTAGTTGGGAAACAGATGGTAAAGGAGGGGCCTTAAATTTAGAAACGACACTGGTAGTTATACGCCCATTTCGCATTGAAAATTGGAGATGTTCAGTAGTAACCTGGTAGAGCATGAGATTAAACAATTCATTTTTGTAGTGATAATCTGGCGGATTCATTGTTTTATACAATTTCGTTTTGACTTCAAGAGTAGTCGATGACAAGAGATCGTCCCAATTGAATTGCGGATAAGCAGTTTGAGCTGCTTGGTAGAAAGAATCAAAATCAGTGTCTTGGTGCTGCCAATCATAAGTGGAAAACTTTTTCGTATCTGCCGAAGAGAACTTTAACTTTTTTTCGATTTTTTCTTTTAACAACTCTATAGTGAGCATTTTTTCTATGTAAATAAGATCATCGAAAGGACAAAGTTTTTGCGCAAGTTCTTTTGCAATCAATTCATACTGTACGCTGAAATTATCAACTGTAATCATTCTACTTTGAAGTTGACGGACAAAATATTTTTCTATACTTGGCAAAGTCAATTGTTTTGCAGCGGAAATGGTTTGATCAAAAAAAGATTGATCCTCAGGCTTTTTGCTTTTTAAATGGGAAAGACACACCATTATATCTTGTTTTGTATACTTTTGTTGATAATTATTTATTTGTTGTTGGCGATAGGAAAATATTGAATGGAGTAATTCCTGTTTTAAACTATTCTTTTCTTCTGGTTTCATACTAGCTGCCTCTTTTCGAATAACTTTTTATACAGTATGAAGTAAAAATTTCAACAATGGACAACAGTTTTTTCTGCTGTAATTAATTTTTGTTTTTGAAAAAAGTATACTTAGTGAAATCGATAGCACAAAAATCAGAAAGTCAGCATTAGACTAGCTAAAAGAAAAAATTTTTTTCTTGATTGACAAATCAAATGAACTCTGCTATTTTATTACCAATCATTAAAACGCGATGAAAAAGAAAGTAGAGTAACCATGTACGCTAAAGAGAATTCCTGCTTGGTGAGAGGGGATGCGCATCAATTACTTGAAAATGACTTTTGAGCGGATTTCCCGACTTTATGAAGGAAATACGGTTGTCCCCGTTAACAAGGCACAGTCTCCAAGATGCAAACTTTTTGGGTACTGATCGAGATGAAATCTGTGAGGATTTTATGATTAAAGGTGGTAACGCATGTCCAATGCCCTTAGCAAATTTTTTGCTAGGGGCATTTTTTGTATTTGCTTTTAAGCAAGGATGACTATCTCATAAAGAGACTCATCGGACATAAAGAATTGGAAGGTGGACGAATTATGGCAGGATTTTTAGTAGTACAAACCGATTTTGGGTTGCAAGATGGCGCGGTAAATGCAATGTATGGAGTGGCTTATCAAGTTGAGCCCAACTTGATCATCAATAATCTCACTCACGAGATTGAACCATACAATATTCATGATGCAAGTTACCGTCTATTGCAAGCAGCAAGTTATTGGCCAGCGGGCACGGTATTTGTTTCGGTTGTTGATCCTGGGGTTGGTTCAACGCGTCGAAGTGTCGTGGCAGAATTAAAAGATGGGCAATATGTCATCACGCCAGACAATGGGACATTGACATATTTGGCACAATACGTAGGAATCAAAGAAGTCCGTCAAATTGATGAAGAAACACAGCGCTTGCCAGGTTCATCAGAAAGTCATACATTCCATGGACGCGATGTCTATGTATACAATGGGGCTCGACTAGCTAGTGGAAATGTACGATTTGACGAACTAGGTTCAGTCATTCCAACGAGCGAGTTAGTAACATTCCCATTGATCGCTCCTGTCCAAAATGAACATACAACGACAGGTACGATCGATATCACCGATATTCGTTTCGGCTCACTTTGGACGAACATTCCGGTGGATTTTTTCAAAAATTGGCAAATTGAATATGGACAAAGCTTACTAGTAAAAATATACTATCAAGGTGTAGTCCGTTACCAAGATGAGGTTGTCTTTGGACGTTCGTTTGCTCAAGTAGCGCCAAAAAAAGCGGTATTATACATCAATTCATTATTGAACGTTGGTTTAGGGATCAATCTGGATTCATTTTCAGCTGTATATAAGATCGGAACAGGCAATGACTGGACGATCGAACTGACAAAGAACTAAGAAAAGAACTAAGAAAAGAAGCACTTATTACGTATTAATTAAAAAGGGGTAAAAAAGTATGAGTAAAAAATTCACGGTAAAACACATTGTAGCAATTGGTATCGGCGCAGCGGTCTTCTTCATTTTGAAACGTTTCGTAACTATTCCAACAGGGATTCCTAATACGGATATCGCAACGGCGTATCCTTTCTTGGCATTGTTAGGCGTTGTTTATGGCCCTATCGTTGCAGGGTTAGCAGGCTTTATCGGCCATGCACTTGGTGACTTGACAACCTATGGGGCATGGTGGTCATGGATCATTGCTTCAGGTATTTTAGGTGTCTTCTTTGGCTTGTTAGCTAAACGTATCCCAATCGAACAAGGAACTTTTGGGAAAAAAGAAATCGGAACATTTCTTGTTGGTGAAACGATCGCCAATTTGATTACATGGGTAGTGATAGCACCAATCGGAGATATCTTGATCTATGCGGAGGCACCAAGCAAAGTCTTTACACAAGGTATCGTTGCAGGGATCACAAATGCGATTGTAACAGGTGTCATCGGTGTTATTTTGCTAAAAGCCTATGCACAGACGAAAACGAAAAAAGGTAGCTTAAATAAAGAAGATTAGAACGTGAGGATATAAAATGATCGAGTTTCATGATTTTACATTTCAATATGATAGCCAAGCCGAACCCACGCTGAAAAATATCAATTTATCCATCAAACAAGGAGAAAAGATTTTGATCATGGGACCTAGTGGCTCAGGAAAATCTACCTTAGGGAAATGTTTGAATGGTATCATCCTGCAAAATGAAAAAGGTAGTTATACTGGGAGTTTGAACATCAACGGGAAGTTGTTTGGTGAATCCACCATCTATGACCTTTCGTTAGATGTGGGGACAGTATTGCAAGATACGGATAGCCAGTTTGTTGGCTTGACAGTGGCTGAAGATATTGCATTTTCATTGGAAAACGAGATGATTGAGCAAACGGAGATGCGCAAGGCGGTAAATTATTGGTCTGAAAAAACCAATCTATCGGAACAATTAGAAAAACGCCCACAAGATCTCTCTGGCGGTCAGAAGCAACGTGTAACGATGGCTGGCGTCTTGATCGATGAAACGCCGATCCTTTTGTTTGATGAACCTTTAGCCAATCTCGATCCACAAACGGGGTATGAAGCGATTCAAATGATCGACCAGTTGTATCAGTCGCAAAAATTTACAACAATCATTATCGAACACCGGTTGGAAGAAGTTTTAGCAGCACCAATCGATCGTGTTATTCTAATGAACGAAGGAACGATCATCGCAGATAGCACGCCAACAGAATTACTAAAAAGTGACCTTTTGACAATGTATGGTATACGCGAACCGTTGTATATCTCTGCTTTGAAACGTGCGGGTATTTCTTTGGAAGAGTTTTCTGATCTAACACAGGTCGATCAACTAGTTTCCCCAGAAATAGCAACGGCATTAGCCAAGGATCAGGGAGAATTCAAAGCAATTCCGTTAAAAGAAACGCCATTACTGACACTGAAAAATATTTCCTTTGGCTTTGGGGATGAGCAAGTCATCAAAAAAATTGACTTGACACTCTATCAAGGAGAAATGGTCAGTCTTGTTGGGCATAATGGGGCAGGCAAGTCTACGCTGTCGAACCTGATCACAGGTTTTTATCCTCTTCAAACAGGTGAACTGTTGTGGAAAGGGCAATCCATTGCAAATGAAAGTATCAAGGAACGAGCCGATAAAATAGGTTACGTGTTGCAAAATAGCAATCAAATGCTATCGAAGAATATGATTTTTGAAGAGGTCGCATTAGGGTTGGAGAACCAGGGTGTCGAACCTGAGGAGATCCAGGAAAAAGTTTTTGACACATTGAAGGTCTGTGGACTCTACGAATTTCGTAATTGGCCAATCTCTGCATTGAGCCATGGGCAAAAACGCCGAGTAGCAATTGCAGCTATTTTAGTACTCGAGCCTGAATTGCTGATCCTTGATGAACCTACAGCGGGGCAAGATTATTACCATTATAATGAAATGATGACCTTTTTACGCACGTTGAACCAGCAAGGGATTACCATCTTGATGATCACCCATGATATGCACCTGATGTTGGAACATACCCGACGGACGTTGGTATTGAAACAAGGACAGATCATCGCGGATGAGACCCCTGCCAATGTCTTATCTTCGGCAGAATTAGTTGCCTCAGCAAGTCTGCGTGAAACGAGTCTCTATCGTTTGGCACAAAACAATCATTTAGCAGATGCCACCGATTTTGTGTCGGCATTCATCCAGCATGAGGAGGTGCCTACTGATGGCAGACAATAATTTGATCGGTTATTTGCCGAAAAAAACGGTGATCCATCAACTTAGCGGCTTCACTAAATTGCTGTGCTTTTTAATGATTTCAGTAGTTGGGATGATTTCTTATGACACACGTTTTTTGCTAGTGCTTGCGCTTTTCTCTATTATTCTTTTTCGAACAGCAAAAATTACGTATCGTGAGATTTCCTTTGTATTGAAATTCATCGCATTCTTTTCGATTTTGAATTTGCTGACGGTTTATCTATTTGCACCAGAATATGGCGTGACGATCTATGGGACAAGACATGTGATTTTTGAAGGAATCGGCCGGTATACACTCACACAAGAACAACTTTTTTATGAGTTCAATCTGCTGATCAAATATTTCGTCACGATTCCACCAGGGTTGATTTTTATTTTGACGACGAACCCTAGTGAATTGGCATCAAGTATTCATCGAGTAGGTGGATCATATAAGATCGCTTATGCTTTTTCTTTAGCATTGCGTTATATCCCAGATATTCAAGAAGATTTTCGAACGATTTCAAAAGCACAGCAAGCTCGAGGAAATGAGCTATCCAAGAAAGCCTCGTTGATGAAACGAGTACGTGGCAATTTAACGATTGCGATTCCTTTGATTTTCTCCAGTTTAGAACGGATCGAAACGATTTCTTCGGCGATGGAGCTTCGTCGTTTCGGTAAGAAAAAAAGCCGCACTTGGTTGTTAGCTAAACCCTTGAAGCGCAATGATTATTTGGCATTATTACTGGTAATCTTATTGTGTGCTGCAGGAATATCTTTATTGTTCATCAATGGCGGACGCTTTTATAATCCGTTTCGCTAGAGTTTTGGATATATATCAAGACAAAAAAACTGGAAGACTGGAAATCTTTTTTACGATTTTCAGTCTTCCAGTTTTTGTTTGTTAGTGAAATCCTCATTGACTTACTCATTATCGAAAAAATTGATTTTTCGGTGGATTTTCTGTCAAAAACAAGGACGGATCATTGTTAGATTGGTTCAATGATTTTCAATAGTTAGAATAAAACAGCAGAAGCTAATGCTTGTTGAATAGCTACAATATTTTTGTCCTTGCGGAATTGTAGACTCTCGGCCGGAAGTTCAGCGCTAGAAATCCAAATTTTCAACTCTGCATCCAAATCAAAATGACCACTTGTTTCTACAGAAAAACGTGAGATCGATTTATAAGGAATCGACTTATATTCTACTTTTTTACCAGTGACACCTTGTTTGTCAACGATAATCAATCGTTTGTCTGTAAAAACAATTAAGTCTCTTACTAATTTAAAAGCTAAATCCACGTTTTCATTAGGTACTAAGACCCCTTGTAGTTCTTTTTCTACAGATTTATTATCATGTTGTGCAGCATTTCCCATTAGTCCATCGAATAATCCCATTTCTTGATTCCTCATTTCTGATATAATAGATTTGTCATTTTTTAAAGATAGTAAGTGTGGGACAAAAGTAAGAAACATTTCTGTCCCAACCTCGGGTTAATTTTTTATCAAAGAAAGCGACAAGGCTTTCTAGCAGAACCTATTCATTTGTCTTCAAATAATTCAGTTTATATTCGTAAGTTTGACCAGATATCTTCCTAAAAGTCCTTTTTTAGTTTTTTACTAAAGAGTATACTTGGTCTTCATGATCATATATTCACAAATGCCTAGGAATAGTAAATCGATATCTATGTTTAACTATATAT
>SKEH01000756.1_pt1 | contig 17099 bp, 11 predicted proteins | sample 4826571 | NCBI WGS metagenome assembly SKEH01 (sample SAMN11008814, study PRJNA524170) | human gut metagenome | biome: Human fecal sample; material: Feces; isolation source: fecal sample from pouch patient p29 | host: Homo sapiens | place: Israel: Tel-Aviv | collected 2016-09-14 | reverse complement strand
AAACAATCCTTGAGCACCAAAAATTGGTTGGCCCATAGCCTTTACAACAAGTGAAGTTGTTCCGTCCGCAAGAGTTGCTCCTTCAGGAAGTGCCTTTGAAAGACTGACCACAAAATCAGGACGAACCATCGAGATATATGCCGCAATACAGACAATACCCGTTGCTACTTCAGGAGCCTTATTATGTTTAGCAATGTTATGAGCAATCAAAAAAATGACAGGAAGTGTCATAAATGAAAGACAACAAAAGTTAAGAGCAGTAAATGCCGGGCCCAGCGCAACAAGCGCTGGAATAAATTTTGCAAGTCCTGTTGTATTTGACGAAATCAGTGTCTTTAATAACGTTCCAAATGAGCCAACAATGACGAAGGGCATAAAAACGGTGAAAGCATCTTTGATGGAATTAAGGTATTTATTCTCATCAACCCATGCTGCAATGTCCATAAGTTTTTCTTCAAAACCCTCGGAAAAAGCCATGATATCCTCTTTTCAAAATATACTAATAGTAGCTCGTTATACATGAAATGCTGCGTATACCTTATCTGCCTGTTCAAGTACTTTTGCACCGTCACAACGTCCATACGATGTTGTATCTATGACATCCAAAGGAGCTCGCCCAGCTAAAATCTTCTCAACCTTCTTTTTAATGAAACGAACCTGTGGCCCCAGCAAAAGAACATCAAAATTACCTATTTCATCAGCAATAGTTCCCTGCTCAACCGCCCAAATAGTGTCATTGCGACCTTGCTTTTTTGACTCCTCTTCCATTCGTGCAACAAGGATTGATGTGGACATACCTGCAGCACATGCGAGCATAATTCTCATACGTTCCTCCAAACAATTATCTATTAGTAGATGCTTTACCTAGACGCTTCTCTAAACCAATAATCCTCTCGGCTAAGTCAAGCGTCATAACTGCCATAGTCACATGATCAAGGGCATGAACGAGAATAATGTTCACCTCAACCGAAGTTCCTGAAGCTTCCTGAGCAAGAATGCCAAACTGTGTCTTATGAGCACCTGCCATCTCAGCACGACCTTCTTTAAGAAGCTCTTCTGCAGAATCAAACTTACCATCAGCAGCTTCATCGATTGCTTCAAGTGCACATGATTTTGCAGTGCCTGCATGAGCAATAAGTTCCGTTGCAATCTCATACTTTTCTTCATTCATGTTCATCACTCTTTCCATTTTCTTGGATCTTTCCTAAGCTATTAATAAGCGTCTCAAATGTCTGCTTCTGGATAAGCTCTCGTACCGTTGATGGATTGATGAGAAAATGTGAGAACGCTCTGAAAAAAGACTGAAGGCGATAATCCCTCTCTTCAGCAACGCAAACAAGAAAGACTGCCTGAACTGAATTTGTGTTCCAAAGTACCGGCGCGTCCAAGATACCAACAACAATGGTGCTTTTTGGACTCATAGCAATCATGGGATGAGGCATAGCGACATTATTACCAAATGAAGTTTGAGCAGCATGCTCACGCTCGTATACCGAGTCTTTAAAGGTTTTTGGCAGATGTAACTTTGAAGATACCTTTTCACATAGATAATCAATAACCTCCTCCTTTGTCGTACACCGAAGATGGGGGAAGAAAAGCTCTTCCGAGAAGAAGCTACTTAATTCCACGGGGAAAAAACGCTCATTATGGAACACGTTTCTCATAGCAGTTATATCGTTAGTATCTAAGAAATTTGATACTTGACGAACAGGAACTGGTAATGACCTATTGATAGGAACAGTAGAAAAAACATAATCAATGTCAGTAAAATCCATACGATTGATTCTTGCCACATCACAAAACTGAATGGTATTGATGTATGGGCCAAATTCTTCCCAACAACGCCACTCAAGAAGTCGTGCACTTCCCATGCCACTTGCGCAAACTACAAGAATATTCTTCTTTGGTATTTCAGTTTTATGTCTTTCTAGGGCCAGTGCAAAAGCAAGAGCAATATATCCTATCTCATCTTCAGACACTCTAGTTTTATATGCGTTATTAAGTATTGAGCAGGCATCAATAGCCATTGAATATGCCAATGAAAATCGAACTTTGATGTCTTTTAGGAGTGGATTATTAACCGACATGTGATATTTAAGGCGAACTGACAGAGGTACGACATGCCTAGCAAGATTCATCTGGAGCTCAAGATCATTTCTGAAATCAAACCGATAGGCACTCCAGATAACCTCAGTCATTTGTTGCACAATGGCCCATACTTCATCAGAGATAACCAGAGAATCGTCTCCTTCAACTCCTGCAAGCAGCTGCTTGCCAGCTAAGTGAATTGCAATATAGGCAATTTCTACTTCGGGTAAAACTACTTGAAATTGTTTTTCAATAGCGGAAGCAATTTTTTCTGCAATCGGATAACCAGTATTCGTTCTAATTGAAGAAAGGTTCTCTTCTGTTACAGGAACATAACAGTCATTTTTTATACGAGAAATTGCAATAGCAATATGGATGATAAGGTTTTGATATGCGGAGGGATTGATATGATAATTTTCTGCATCAGTAATTTCATCAACTACCAGAGAAATACGTTCCAGCTGAAAGTCATTCTCTTCCAAGATTCCACACTCGCCAAGCTTTTTCAAAACCTGATTTGCTAGGCATACTCGACGGTTAACCTCAGAACCCTCTACTTTAATTCCATAGTACGGCCTCTTTTTTATGGTCAACTGAAAGGCTCTTATCTCTTCCTCTACGGATTTTATATCTGCAGAGAGAACTCCTTTAGAAACAAAGAGTATTCGAGAGAGTTCATCGAGTGTGATCCAATCATTACGCAATAACAGATCGCTTATGAGAAACCGCACTCGTTCAGATGGAGAAGACGGTTTTGCTATACGTTCAGCAGCTCGCTGTTTTTCTCGCCAAGCACAAAGCTGCGTTTCATCTCCAATAATAAGTTCATATCCATGTCCTCGATGCTTCATAATATGAGCAAAAGGAAGCAGTTCTCTATTAGCCTGATTGATATATGTCCTCACGGTTCGAGCACTTACGCCTATAGTGTTGGCAAGTTCTTCAGGAGTCATTTTATCTTTTGCCATAAGAAGCTCAATTACTCGCATAATTTTTGCGCGCATAGAACGACTCCTTCCTCCCATTCTGCACTCGATAAGTGTATGGTTAGAAGGTACTTGGTAATTGTTACCACTTCAATGCAATTCTTTGCCAAATTTTTTGGAAGTCACCCAAACGAAGATAATCTAGGCAAATCACCTGTGATATACCAAAATGACTGATCTTATTTCACGTCATTAAAACCTGCCCTTTATGTAAAAGAGCAGGTTTCCTCAACGCACATTATCTACTTACACTGCGGGCGCTTCGCCGGTTTCAAGGATGCGTTCAAGGTCGGCTTCCGAAAGTACGGGAACGCCCAAAGAAACGGCTTTTGCCAGCTTTGATCCGGCCGCCTCACCGGCAACAACGAAGCTCGTCTTTTTGGATACCGAACCTGATACCTTTGCTCCCCGCTCTTTAAGCAAAGCGCCCGCCTCATCGCGCGTATGATGCTCAAGGGAGCCTGTCAAAACAAAAGTCAAGCCGGAAAGTGTCTGCGGCTTATCAGACGTCGCGTCCGCCTCTTCCATAACGACACCGGCGGCGCGCAAGCGCTCAAGAACCGCTATATTTTCAGGAATTAAGAAAAATTCCTTAATCGACTTTGCCATTTTCGGGCCCACACCGGAGATGGCCGCCATCTGCTCTTCTGTTGCCAGCTGCAACTCCTGAATGGAGTGAAAGTGCTGGGCGAGAAGTGCCGCCATATTGGCACCGACATGGCGAATGCCAATACCAAAAAGCACGCGTGCAAGACCACGTGTCTTTGACTCCTGGATTTGTGCCATGATCTTCTCGGCAATGGTCAAACCGGTAGGAATCGGATCTCCTGAAAGATGTCCGTCGGTATCGGTCTCGTAGAATCGACCCGTAGGGAGCTCCGCAATATCCGAGACGGTAAGCTTGTCGTAGAAGTCAGCCACATCGGAGAGAATCCCATTTGCAACCAGCTTGTTCACAAGTTCTTCACCCAGCCCGTCAATATCCATTGCTTTGCGGCTCCCCCAGTGAATGAGGCGCTCGGTTGCTTGTGCGGGACAATCTATCGAAACGCAGCGGTATGCAACTTCTCCCTCCTCCTTAACAACAGGACTTCCACAGCTTGGACATACCGTTGGCATCATAAAAGGTTTGGAGTTTAAGGGTCGCTTCTCAAGCACGGGCCTTACGATCTCGGGGATGACATCACCTGCTTTATGGACAATGATGGTATCGCCCTCACGGACATTCTTTCGGTGAACCTCGTCGATGTTGTGAAGCGTTGCGCGGGCAATGGTAGAGCCGGCAACCACAACAGGATCGAACTCCGCCACCGGAGTAAGCACGCCTGTTCGTCCCACTTGAATGCGAATCTCACGAAGTACCGTCTGTTTTTCTTCCGGCGGGAACTTAAATGCTATTGCCCAACGTGGAGCGCGCGACGTAAATCCAAGCTCTTCTTGATACGCAAAGGAATCAACCTTAACAACCACGCCATCGATATCGTAGTCAAGCTCGGAGCGCTCCTCAAGCGCACGCTTGCAAAAGTCATGCACTTCTTGTGCACTTACGCATCGCGCCGCGTGGGTGTTGACGCTAAAGCCACAGTCTCGAAGCCATGACAAGAACTTCCACTGACTGTCCACCTGCAAGGGAGCTTCGTCGGCAATGGCATACATAAACGTCTCAAGGTCTCGATGAGCGGTAACCTTGGGATCTTTTTGTCTCAGCGATCCTGCTGCGGCATTGCGCGGATTTGCAAACGGTTGTTTACCGGCAGCGTCAGCATCCTCATTCAAACGAACAAAGGAATGCTTGGGCATATACACTTCGCCTCGAACCTCAAGGGAAAGATGTACACCCTCATCTCTTAAGCGCGCAAGGCCGGCGGGGGCAAGCGCACGCGGAATATCTTTGATGGTGAGCGCGTTTGCCGTAACGTTTTCTCCCGTAGCTCCATCACCGCGAGTAGCACCTCGAACAAGCTGTCCTTCCGTATACGTCAGCGCAATACCCAGGCCATCAATTTTAAGCTCGCAGGTATAGGCAACCGGATGCGTCTTGGAAGCACCGAGAGCTTCATCCGTTCGAGCGAGCCATGCGTCGAGCTCCTCAAGATTCATCGCATCGTCAATCGAATACATCCGGGCCGCATGGGTTACCGGCTCAAACTGTTCGGACACATAGCCGCCCACACGCTGCGTATAGCTCTCAGGCACTATCAGTTCCGGATGAGCCGCTTCTATTCCTTGGAGCTCAACGAGCAAGCGGTCAAACTCCGCATCCGTAAGTTCCGGAGCATCTAAGGCATAGTAGGCATATGCCGCATGGTTTAAGATCCTGTTGAGTTCAGCCGCGCGGGAACGAAAGCTCTTTTCTGCCTCAGACATACTTCTCCCCTATTTACGTCTCCGAAGCGTACGGCCAACGGCCTTGAGGACTTCTCGCCGCGCACTTCCATACGGAGCAAGCGGATCGATAATCTTTCTCAGTGGGCTTGAGTCGGAAAGTACACGCTCGTGAAAGACTTCCGTGACGTCCGCATCCTTGCGCGCACCTGGCGTCATATCCTGAACGATAGCCTCATAGAAGGGCGTATCCCGAGCGTACTGCCAAAAATACTGTGCCATATCGCAACTTGCATTCTGCCATGGCTTAATTGCGCCCGCAAAGTGCACGACGTGGGGATTGTTTCTCCCCGCAAGGTACGCATCGTATACCGCAGCCGGAGCCTGTGGATAAAGTTTGTCCGCCCGGCCAAAGATATTATGGGTTACGTTCCATGCGGCGGGCAAATACGTTACCCGTCCCTGGCATTCCTGATTGAGAATGTCCTGGTCGTTATAGATATAGATGGGATTTGTGGCAATTTGCAGCCACTCCACAATGCTATGAAGACGCCGCAGCTCCCGCGTATTGAACACCATAACGCCGGCTTGGAAATATGCATACGGATCGTCCATATTCAAAATTTCAAGACTATAGCGCATACGGTCGCCACCGCGTACGTTCAAATTGGCCAGGTAATCAATATCACGTGTTGCGGCAACAAGATTATTGCCTAAATCTGCGTCAAAAAGTTCTGCCACATTCCCGTTTACCACAAGATCGGAGTCAAGGTAGACAACCTTGTCATACGCCGACAAGATATCTTGCGCCAAAAAGCGAAAATATGTCTCAACGCTGATATGAGCGTTATTGGTATCAAGCTTATAGTCTCGGACCATGCGGCTTACGTTATAGAAGGTCACCTGGGCATTTTTGTACCGAGAGAAGTACCTCATCAGTATGCTTTGTTTATTGTGACCAATATCGGTATTCAAGACCACTACATCATAAAAGCGAGTCGGATCCGCATTTTTCAGCATCGAATCAATCGCAACGCTCAAAATGGGAGCATAGTTATTGTCCGCTGCAAAAACGACGGGGACCACGCGCTTTCGAGAAACCCCTATCTGTCTCTCACAATACGGCTTAAATTTCTGGATTTTCTCCGGATTGGTAAAGTGTATACACTGCAGCTCTTTGACTTTCCAATCTTTGCCCTCCGTACGAAGCATGTGCAGACGCCAAATATTAAAGAGTCGCTCCGTCAAATGACCCGGAGTGCGCAGAGCTTCCTTACTATACTGCGTCATATCATGGCGAGAACACCACTCGTCAATAAGAGGAAACACCCATGATGCATACGCATCAAAAATAGGCTTACGCATGATATACATGTTGCAGAAGCACTGCTCATGGCCATGCAAAAACGTATGTACATCCTCAGCATATTCGGGGTGCTTCTCAATAACAAGGGAAGCAATTGTATCTATATCACGCGGATGCAGCAGAGGTGCCGCATGATATTGCTCAAGAGGCGTATCGGCATCCCCCGGAAACTTACGAATGTCCTTTACTCCCGTGGTAATAAGATCATAGCCCTCGATACACTTTCGGATGGATTCATCGTCAAGACCGTATTTTTTAATCGTATCTTTATCGATAAACGTATCCATAACTTCACCAAACGGGTTTTCCTTATACACAGTATCAGTGAAGTTAAAGTAGCGGCGATAGTGCGCAAAGCCCACATACTCCGCGTCATGTATATTCTTCCAAGCCCAATATTGCGTGGTCATCTCACAATACATGGGATTTTTCTCGGAAATATTGTCTCCCATATCATCGTGAAGCATATTGGCAAAACGCGTATGCTCGTGTTTTTGTCCAGGTCCCACTTGTATCGGCTGAAGTGAAAGCGCATCGGGCACGTCAACATCCTTATGCGATGTCACCAAAATACGAATCGACTGACGCTCATAGCGCTCCTCCATTGCTCTTCTCGCCAGGTACTGCATGTGTTCATCGGCCACGTCTTTCATATGAGCAGCGCGTGCCATTGCGACGCCGTCTTCCGAGCCCATTTCTGCGGTAAATGCGTGCGCATACGCGTAAAACCGATGTGCGTCCGAGTCCTGTGGAAGCTCTTTTTCTGAAGCAATGGCTTCATATGCGATGTCTCGTACAAATCGATAAAGTTCGCGGGCAACTACCGCATCATTGAAGGCAGCCGCAAATGGCTTGAGCGCTTCTTCTTGCTCCGCGGGATCAACACGGACAAGCCAATCGTTGGCGAGAAGTTCAAGAAGCTTGTGAACCATTCCGCAATATGCAGACTGAAGCTCAGCCGTTGCACCATGCTCTTGAACAAATTCTTCGGTTTTCTGAATACAGGCAGCAAACTGCTTACAAAACCTTCCGAACGTATCTATTGAAATCTTGGAGGTACCGGTCACACCAATGCCGTAGTGATAGATGTATCCCCGGCATGCCTCAAAACCATCGGCTGTTTCGGAAAGAGCTGCAAGTACAAAAACCTCGTACGCGTCTTCTGCACGCTCAAGCACCTCATCGGTCATCCGTTCGAAAGCAGCCTTAAAAAGCGGCGTCCGATACAAACGCTGCGTAACACGCCAATCAAGGAGCTGTCCATTTGCTTCGTCAAAAATCATACGAAGAATATCGGCATCGTTTAAAGGCATGGTTGGACGGTTGATATACGCCGCAAAACCCTCGGCCTCCTGTGGAGTCACTCCATTTTCCGGGATAACCGTAATGCCAACATGGAGCATATCAACAGGCTGCTCGTCCATACGACCAACTATCTGCTGAAGAAAGTCAGGGGCAAGCTCATCGTCACCGTCGAGGCAAAATACATACTCGCCACTTACCAGAGCCGCAGCGCTTCGTCTCGCAAGATGACGGCCACGATTCTTTTCATGGCGAACAAGACGGAAGCGTGTATCGTCTCCAATAGCCTCAACGAGAACCGCATGGGTGTTGTCCGTTGAAGCATCATCAATCACAATGGCTTCAAAATCAGTAAACGTTTGGTGCTTTACGCTTTCAATGCAGCGTCTGATGTAGGATTCAATGTTATACGCAGGGATAACCAACGAGACCTTAGGCATGCAATGCTCCTTTTTTTGTATTAAACGTCATCTATCACATATCGACATTGACTATACCAGTGTCATTTTAACTGATTTATAAAAGGTGCTTGTAGTCATCTGTCTCAAAAAGCTCTTTACCTCTTTTGCGGCGTGGTCAGTCAACACTCTTCAGGCTTTCTACCATATCAATTTTTGCCAGCTTATGGCGCATAGCCACATACACAAAAAACGAGAAGAGCAGGGTAAGCCCAAACGCATATACAAAGCTCAGCGGATGAATAACACGACCAAACATCACCGTGTCAACCTCTGCGGTCTGCACAACAAAACCTTCAAGACAGCTGCCGAGTATCAGCCCAAGTGTGGATCCGCCAAGCGTCAACAGGAAAGTCTCTCGAAACACGTACGCATCCACCTCTCTTCGGGTAAAGCCAAGTACCTTCAAACTGGCAATTTCACGAATGCGCTCTTCTATATTGATGTTCGTAAGGTTATACAACACAATAAAGGCGAGAAGTGCTGCTGATATAATCAAAATCGCAACTACTTTTCCCACTACCTCAAGAGATTCCTTATATACCTTGATGGTAGTGTTGATATCACTCACGCTTGCGACCTGGGAATTTTCAGAAAGTTCGTCGCCAATCCGCTGGCGGATTGCTTCGTCTTTTGGCGCAGAAAAAAGCAACGCGTAGGACGCATTTTCCCGAGGCCCAAGGGACTTCTCGGCATTCTTCCCCACATACATATAATGCCATGCGTAATTCTCGGTAATACCGGTTACCGTAAGCGATTTACCCGCATCCGCAGCGTTTCCAATACGATCTTGTTTATATACCGTAACGCTATCCCCCACACGCACGTTGAGCTTCTTGGCAATTTTCTCTGAGAGCACTACGGAATCGTCGGTAAACTCAAGGGGCTTTTGTGATAACCGCTCTCGCAGCACCACGACATTCTTAAAACGATCGGTCTCCAACGGAGACATCTCTATGACTGAGACGGCATGTTCCTTTGATAACGTGTCAGAGGAAACCAAGATGTTCTCGCGCCAAACAAGAGTGAAATCGTCAGATAACACCTTCTCAGATGCCGATTGCGCAGCTGTGGTAATGCGTTCTTCAACGGTGTGAACATCATCGGTAGTGGCTTCTTTTTTCATACCCACAATATAATCATAGTGAAAAAGACCGGGCCACTGAGCATCGATGACATCATTGATGGAATTTTGCACGCCAAAGGCAACCAGCAAGAGAGCCGTACAACCGGCAATACCGATAACCGTCATGAATAGACGACGCTTGAAGCGGAAGAGATTTCTCGCCGAGACTTTCCACGAGAAGGACAGACGTTTCCAAAGTGGGGCAATACGCTCAAGCAATATACGCGATCCTGCCTTTGGAGCTTTTGGAAGCATGAGTGCCGAAGGCTCCTCACGAAGTGTTGAGAGCACCGCAGAGATCGTTGCAAGAAGGGTAACGCCCACTCCAAGTCCACCCGAGAGAAGCGCTATGGGTACGCTTATGGGCATTGCCGACTCTGCGTGAGGAATATTGTAGATTGAAGCATATGCGGAAATGATAATATTCGGAAGAACCTGAGAGAGCACCGCAATTCCAAGTGCCGCTCCTATAACGGAGGCAATTGCCGCATACAGAACATATTTTGCCGCAATCGCAGCCTTTGAATACCCAAGAGCCTTATGCATACCGATAACGGTACGCTCGTCTGAAACCATACGAGTCATGGTAGTAAGCGCAATCAGAGCCGCAACCAGGAAAAACATCAACGGGAACACCCGGGCGATATCGTCTATTCTGTGCGAATCACTGTCATATGCAGCATTACCGATATCTTTTGCACGGTCAAGCACATACATGTCGGGCGCCGCAAGATCGTCAACCTGCTTTTGTGCCTCATTGATTTGCGCTTCGGTATCAGCAAGTTGCGCCTCAACCGCTGCCTTCGAATCCTCATAACTCTTTTGTCCCTCAGCGTAGTCACGACGCGCATTATCAAGCGTTGTCTGGCCTCTCTTCAGCTGCTCAAGCGCCGAGTCAAGTTTTTGCTGTGCGACGGCAAACTGCTCATCAGAGGCTGTAAGGGCAGCCTGATAATCTCTCTCGCCCACGGCAAGCTGCTTTTGCGCCTCATCAAGACTCTGAGCGCGAGCATCAAGTTCTTCTCGCGCTTTCGTAAGTTCAGCTTGTTTTTGATCCAACTCGGCCTTTGTCGATTCAAGCTTTGCCTGTGTAGCGAGAAGCGCATCGATTGTATCGGTTGGATACCCTGCTGCCTCAAGCTGTGCCTTTGCGTCTTCCAGTGTTGCTGCCGTGATACCTTGATCCGATAAGGATGCAAGTGCCTGTGACTTCGCCGCACGAAAGGTTGCAAGTCCCGTGTCAAAATCGGCTTGTCCTTGTGCAAGCCGGGCTTTTCCTGCCGCATATTGTGCTTCTCCGGAAGCCAGAAGATCTTTTCCTTTTGAGATTTTTTCTGCCGCTGCATCAAGCTCTCCTCGCACGGCTGCAAGCTGTCTTTGAACTCCTGCTTTTTCTGATTCAAGGCGAGAAGTTCCGTCCGTATGATTTCTTCTTCCTAAAGAAAGCTCGGACTCACCGGCATCAATACGCGCTTGTGCATCTTCGAGCTGAGAGCGCGCGTCTTCAAGTTTCTGAGTCGCTTCAAGACGGGCTTTCTCATAGTTGGCCCGTGCTTCATCAACACTCTCTTGAGCTTTCTTACGCAGATCAGAAACGCGAGCTTGAGCAAGAGAAGGTACTGCGTCCGTCACACGCTCCTCAACCGAAGAAACGATGTTTTTATACGCATCGGAACCTGAAATTTGAGCCGATGCGCCTCTCACTTTGAGATAGGCATCGGTATACGGATCGTCTGCTGCAAAAGCGTCCGAAGACACATACGCAAATTCCTCTACCGTTCCATTTCCCAGTGACGTTGATCCAAAATTGCTACTAAAAGGAAAGTTTGGCGAGTTGACATAGCCAACAACCGTGTATGAACCTCCTTTAATATGCAAGCCATCAGTGCTCTCAGGAATCTCAATCACTGATCCGAGAGGGACATCACTATGTTTTTTTGGATCAGACGAAATAACAACCTCGTTTGCCGCCTCAGGCCAACGGCCGTCTGTTAAAACCGGCTGATTAAAGGTACTCGCGCCTTCTTTTACATCATTTTCTGTTACGTCATTTTTTTGAGAGGCTGCCGTGGTTGTGGACGGAAGCTCCATAACACGAGTAACCACCCTCGTTGATCCCATTGTTGCCATAACGTCAACCGAGCGCGCCGGAAGGACCTTCTCAACACCTTCAATCGCGACGAGACGATCTATATCGTCCTGCTCAAATCCGAGCGTAGAGACCACGCGAATATCGTAGAGCCCCTGCGCATCATAAAACTCATCTGCGCTAAGGCGCATATCGCGTCCGGTCATCTGGAGCCCTGCAAAAAATCCGCATCCCAAAGCAACAATGCCCATAATGGCCAAGAAACGACCAAGCGAGCCCCGAATGGCTCTCAGCGTTTCCTGTATCAAGGCGCGTGACATGCTTACCACTCAACCGTCATTGCATCTACTGGATGTTCGTTTATTTCAACTTTTGAAGCCTTGCCTTCATGCACGTGAATAACCCGATTGGCAATTTTAGTAAACGCTAAGTTGTGAGTAACGATGGCGATCGTCTCGTGCTGTTCTTTACAGGTATTCTGCAGAAGTTTCAAAATCTGCTTGCCCGTTTGATAATCAAGGGCTCCTGTTGGTTCGTCACATAAAAGCAGCCGAGGATTTTTTGCCAAAGCTCGAGCGATAGAAACGCGCTGTTGCTGACCGCCGGAAAGCTGAGAAGGAAAACTGTCTTTTCTTTCTGCAAGACCCACGGCCGCAAGGGCATCCATTGGATTCATGGGATTCTTACAAATTTGCGTTGCCAGCTCAACATTTTCCAATGCAGTCAAATTTTGCACCAGATTATAAAACTGGAACACAAAACCAATATCATGTCGGCGATAGAGCGTTCTTTCTCGCTCCAAAAGATTGCCTACGTCTTTTCCGTCAAGTGTAATGGTGCCTGAAGTACAGCTATCCATACCTCCAAGCATATTGAGAACCGTTGTCTTACCTGCGCCCGAAGGACCAACGATGACGCAAAGCTCTCCCTCTTCAATTTCAAAGTCCATCCCGTCTACGGCACGCACCTCAACGGAACCCATGTGATAAATCTTTCGCACATCTTTGAACTCAACAAAGGCCATAGTGCTCCTACACAGCGATATTTTCTCCAACGACAATTATACGGATCCTCATATGCGACTCTATTGTATCTGTCTCTCTATTTACGGTTCTGAACGCAGTTCTGAAATCTATAGTGCAATGCCGTCGCGCACACGTAAAACGGCCGCATCCCCAAGAAAATAGCGAACGATCTCAAGACCAAACGCCACGGCGGTACCTGCACCCTGGCTGGTAATGAACGGACCATCCACTACCACAGGGTCTTTTGAGAGAAGCGCTCCCTTCTCCACTAAAACATGCTGAAATCCAGGATTGGCAGTAGCTCGAACACCGCTGAGAAGTCCACGCTCCGCATAAATGGAAGGCGCAGCACAAATGGCAGCAAGAGGCTTTCCTTGAGCGGCAAACGTATCGACGGCCTGCATGAGAGTATCCGTTGCGGCAAGGTTTGGAGTACCAGGAATGCCACCCGGAAGTACCAACATCGCATACGCGTTGATATCTACCTCTGATATGAGCTTGTTGCAAAGAAACGTCACCTCATGTGAAGACGTAACTTGATACGAATCGGAAACAGAAACCATATCGCAGGGGATACCGGCTCTAAACAGAAGATCGACTACAGTCAGACCCTCAATCTCCTCACAGCCATCAGCAAAAAATACCGCCACGCGATTGTCCGTTTGCTTTTTAAACATGACTCCTCATTTCTAAAAGTAATGGCTTCGGTGCATACCAAAGCCATTACGAATCATTCTGCACGATGAATGAATTTCTTATTCTGCAATACCCGCGTTAATGGCATCGGCAATCTTCTGCTTATCATCAGTACCATGTACAAGCGCCTTAAAATCATCCTTCATCAAAAGTACGGCGGTTTTGGAAAGCAGCTGGATGTGAGTGGTACCGGCTTCACCGGCCGGAACGAAGAGAGCAATTGCGACGTCAATGGGCTTCTCGTCAAAGCTTGGCCAATCGAGAGGTGTGTCATTCTTGAAAACCAAGACACCGGCATTCAAAATGGACTCGTCCTTTGCATGAGGAACCGCAAAGCCGTCTGTCATACCGGTCTCTCCCATACCTTCACGAGCCATAAATGCCTCATATGTTGCATCGGCATTATTGGAGATACCCTTGGCTTCTGCCTGCTGGGAGAGAAAACGCAGGACTTCTTCACGACTCGTTGCGTGCTCGTTGACAAAAACGTCATCAGCCTTAACAAAATCACTCATATGAAATCCCCTTCATTCCACGCAGACACTGTATCTGCGTATATCCGTAACACTTTCTATGATACCCACAAATACCGTTTTTCGCAGAAAAATCAACGGACTGTTTTGAAACCGCTTTTGTACCTACCCGACTTTAGCTTCTGCACATATCTGACTTTAACCTCGTTCTTTCGTACTCGACTTTAACCCCGCTCTTTCGTACCCCACCAAAATGTTGCCACGGTACCCGGTCCCGTGTGCACTCCAATGGTAGCGCCAATATCAAAGATGTCGATGCTTTTTACCTGAGGAAAATGCGAGCGGATCTTCGCGGCAACAGATTTGGCATCCGCAAAACATTCGGAATTGGAAATGAACACTTTATCGGCATAGTCAAGACCATTCTCACAGGTATTCTGCATGATCTCAATAATCCGACGCTCCGCCTTCTTTCGTCCGCGCGCCTTCTCCTTCACTGCCAAAGAACCATCAGGCTCAACATCCATCACAGGGCAGATATTCAACATGCCACCGAGAAGCCCCGCGGCCTTGGAAATACGACCCCCTCGAATAAAAAACGTAAGGTCTGTCGAGAAGAACCACGCATAAACACGCTTGCGATTCTCCAACGTCCACGCTTCCAACTCTTTGAGCGTAAGGCCCTCGTCGCGTTTGTCGGCAACCTTGTCAACAAGCAGACCGTAACCCGCAGATGCCTGCAGAGAATCAACCACCACAATCGTACGATTTGGGAATTCTTTTTTGAGCTCTTCTCGCGCGGAAACCGCAGACTCGTACGAACCCGAAATCCCTGAAGAAAGCGTCAGGTGAAACACGTCTTGTCCTGCTTCGAGAAAGGGTTTCCAAAACGACATGTACTGACCAACACTTATCTGAGATGTGCGGCACGATTGCCCTTCAAGCATTTTACGATACAGATCGGCAGGAGCATTGGTTCGACCAAAATCATCCTTACACTGTTCCCCATTGAGTTCATAGTTGAAATAGACATACTTAATATCACGAGATTGAAGAAGCTCTTCAGAAACATCAGCGGTTGAACAACAGCAAAGCGCGTAGTCAGCCATCAATCCTCCTAGAGTATCGGGTTTCGATTCACAATCACAAGTAATTGTACGACCTTATACGCAATTTTCCCACAGTATGTGAAAACTTCTCGGCAAACCCGAATACGGAAAACTTACGGTAAATCTACATACCTCGTCCTACATGCCCGTTTTACATACTCTGTCCTACATACCCGTTTTACATACCCCGCTCTGAAAAGATCGGCTCATCTTGCCAAAGAACGACTTCTCCCGCTTCCAAGGTGGACGGCACGTCAATAAGCCGCTGGTTTGAGGAACCTCTGAAGCGCAAGGTAATATCGTGGAGCGACTGAACCCAGGGGCCGTCCACCAGCACATCAAGGCAACTTAAAATGCGATCGGTGTATGCAAGGTGCCATTTTCCTTGAGTAAGCTCTTCCCACGTGTGTCCCGAATACAGCCAGATAGTCTTAGCGGGATACGTCTCTTTCACGCGCTCAAGAAAACCCACAAGGCCTTCTTGGTTTTCAGGCTCCATTGGCTCTCCGCCAAGTACGGAAAGTCCGTCGACATAGACAGGTGCTAAAGAATCTATAATCTCCTGCTCAACTTCAGGCGTAAATTCTCCGCCGCTCTTAAAGTCCCATGCTTCGTAGTTGAAACAGCCCTTACAGCGCAGGCGACAACCTGAGACAAAGAGCGTCGTACGAATTCCGACACCGTTCGCGATGTCGGAGTATTTGATGTTTGAGTAGTTCATTGTTGCGCTTTCGTAAATGCAGGTACTGAGAAAAAAGCGAGCAGAGCAACACATCGCCCTGCTCGCCAAAAAGGTATATGAAACTCCTAGAGGTGAAGGACGCGATCCTTGATTTCCTGTGTACGACCCTGGTTCCAGAACTGCGTACCAATATATCCGCAGGTACGACGCGCAACGTTCATCTTATTCTGATCGCGGTTTCCACAATGTGGGCATTCCCACACCAGCTTGCCATCATCCTCAACAATCTGGATCTCGCCATCATAGCCACACACCTGGCAGTAGTCAGACTTCGTATTGAGCTCCGCATACATGATGTGATCGTAGATAAACTGCATAACCCGGAGAACGGCCTCAAGGTTATCCTGCATATTGGGAACCTCAACGTAAGAAATGGCTCCACCCGGAGAAAGACGCTGAAACTCCGACTCAAACTGCAGTTTCTGGAAGGCGTCGATCTCTTCTGCTACATGCACGTGATAGCTGTTGGTGATATAACCCTTGTCCGTAATGCCGGGAATGACACCAAAACGACGCTGGAGAGCCTTGGCAAACTTATAGGTTGTAGACTCAAGCGGTGTGCCATAGATGGAGTAATCGATATCCTCGGCAGCCTTCCACTCGTTGCACTTGTCGTTCATGTGTTGCATAACCTTGAGCGCAAATGGCGTAGCTTCTGCATCAGTATGGCTGTGGCCCGTCATGGCTTTGACGCACTCATACAGACCGGCATACCCCAGTGAGATGGTAGAGTAGCCTCCATACAGCAAGGGGTCGATCTTCTCGCCCTTATCGAGACGGGCAAGAGCGCCATACTGCCAAAGAATAGGAGCGGCATCCGAAAGCGTGCCCTTGAGGCGCTCATGACGGCAACGCAGTGCACGGTGGCAAAGCTCCAAGCGCTCGTCAAAAATCTTCCAGAACTCATCCATGTTACGATCTGCAGAAAGCGCAACATCAGGCAGGTTAATGGTTACGACACCTTGGTTAAAGCGGCCGTAATACTTTGGTTTGCCGGGCTCGTAATTCTTAGCACGAGCAACGTTTCCATATCCATTACCTGAACGATCCGGCGTAAGGAAGGAACGACATCCCATGCAGGTATAGCAATCGCCCTCGCCCTCTTTTTCCCCAGCTGAGAGCTTGTATTCCTTCATCTTCTTTTCTGAGATGTAATCAGGAACAAGCCGGCGAGAAGTGCACTTTGCGGCCATCTTTGTGAGATAGAAGAACTCGGAATCCTCATGGATATTGTCCTCTTCAAGCACATAGATGAGCTTGGGGAATGCAGGAGTAATCCAAACGCCCGCTTCATTCTTCACGCCCTGGTAACGC
>SKEH01000749.1_pt1 | contig 17266 bp, 15 predicted proteins | sample 4826571 | NCBI WGS metagenome assembly SKEH01 (sample SAMN11008814, study PRJNA524170) | human gut metagenome | biome: Human fecal sample; material: Feces; isolation source: fecal sample from pouch patient p29 | host: Homo sapiens | place: Israel: Tel-Aviv | collected 2016-09-14 | reverse complement strand
CAACAAATTAAATATATAAATTAGTTAATGTGTTGTGATTGATTATTTAATATAGATATAATACAAAAAGGCAAAGATATTTTCAAAACATTTTTTCTTGATGTGATATCCTTGTCTTTTTTGTAATGTTTTTAACTTATTGCATTTGCAAAATTTATTTACCTGTTTTCTGGATCAACGATAGTGTATATTATGCTATCCTTGTTTGGATTTTAGGACGTTTAAAGAGGCACTTTTTTACATAACTTAATCCATAGACATAGACCTTTTAAGCATGCTGTGAGATAATAATAAAGAAGAGTTTAAAGCGCACCCCAAACCACTTCCCCATAAGTGTATTACGCTTTAAACTCTTTTATATTTGAATTCACTAAGAAGCATACCATATATTTGAATTTACTAAGAAGCATACCATATATTTGAATTCACTAAGAAGCATACCATATATTTGAAAAAAAGTGAGAAAAAAAGGCTTATAATTAGGATTTAGAGTAATTAATTAGATGTTTATTTTATAGGACTGATACTATAGATTACAAATAGTATCGTATTTCGCAATCTTAAATTATCTTCTTACTATAAATAAGATAATAAAATTTGTATTTGTCCTTTTTAGGTAACTTATTTTAATCTATATACCTTTCTGGATCAACGAAAGTATACTTTATATAGTCATAACGCCGATGATCGCTCCGTGCGTCTGGCACGTCAGTCACGATATCAAACAAAAAATATACATCTTTCTTCATTCTAGTTTTCGCAGCAGGAATTTTAAAGTAGTTCTTATTAGAGTAATAGAGATTAACTAGCAGGCTAGTTTCAATTGCTAAAAAGATTACTTCAGTATCCCAGACTTTATATAAATCTTTGACAAATTTTTCTGATGGATCGTATTTAAACCAAAGCAGATGTTCCTCTAACTCGATTGTCATGTTTTTCACCTCAATGAAAGTATACGAACTAATGTTCTTTTTGTAAAGTTAAGTAAGTTGCATATATAAAGTATGCAACATGAAAGAATGTATTTTTTGAATGCCATATTGAATGCCATTTATAATTATTTAACGAATTTTAGCGAAAATAAAAAACGCTCAAACCCTTGTTTAATAAGGATTTAAGCGTTAAGCGAAATCTACCAAAATCTCAAAATGGAGACGGCGGGAGTCGAACCCGCGTCCAAACACATCGACACTTAAAAATCTACGTTCATAGTCAACTCATTTGAGGTTTCGCTTTACAGCTTGCCGAGTGACAGGCATTCTGTATTGCTAGTCTGATGATCTCTTTTAAACTTTACAGACGGAAAAGTTTAACGTATCCCACTAAATTTGAGACCCTTACTCGAGCACATGGGCGATGCCGAGAGGATCTACGCTAACTGTTTTTAGGCAGCTAAAGCGTAAGAGTTGTTTTCGTTTTTAGCAGTTATATTTAACTGTAACGTTTTAACGTAGACGTAACCTACGAAACGCAATTCAAGCTCGAACTGTGCCTGTCGAATCCGTAACGTCCCCGTAAAGATACAAGGGTTACGTATATTTTCATACAAAGCATAGTATACCATAATCGTTCTTTTTTTCAAGGATAAAGAGTTAATTCATCCATAGACAGAAACATTAGATGATACGGTAAGCACCAACAGTTCTTAGCATAAGGAGTTACCGCATCATTTCCTGTTTGATCTAAATCAAATCGAAATGTTTCAATGCGTGGACGATCCCACCTTCAGTATTTTTCTTTGTAATAAAGGTCGAAAGTTCTTTCAAGCCATCATACGCATTTCCCATAGCGATTTTATTGTCACAGGCTTCTAGTAGAGCAAAGTCGTTTGGACCATCGCCAAATCCAAATGTCGGTACATCTGCCAAATCCATTTCTTGTTTTAGACGTTTGACACCAACACCTTTAGAAATCCCTTTTTTAACGGTATCGATAGAGTAAGGGCCATTTCGATAAAATGTCAATTCTGGAAAATGTTCATGGTAGTATTCATCACCTGATTTTGACAGGATCAATAACATGTTGATTGGATGATCCAAGAAAGCATACGGATTGATTTCTGGAACAGTTGAATGAATGAAATCGTACGCTTCGATCATTGTTTGATCGTGGCCAGTACACCAAATATTTTGATGATTATAAAAAGATAACTGGTGACCTTGGCTAGTGACATGATCGAGCATTCTCTGACACTCATCGGTAGAGAATTTTTCTGAATGGATTTCTTTTCCATCTACGCTGATGTAGGAACCATTCATCGTTACCGCAGAAGTAATACCGGCATCAGACATGATATGCTTGATCTCTGCTTCTGTTCGACCCGTCGCAATGACTGGCAAAACATTATTTTTTTTCAATGCTTCCATAGCGTTTGCCACTTCGGGTGTGATCTTTGAACGAGAATCTAATAAGGTTCCATCAAGATCGAAAAAAGTAATCGCACGATAATTTGACACACAAAAAACCCCTTTATTATTGGATTAACTCTATCTTAACAAAGTTTGAATAAAAGACAAACGTTTCGTGAAGAATTCCTGAATATATTGGTTCAAACCAACTTTTAGAGTATACTAGAAGGAGAGATTTAGGAGGGGATTGGATGATTTTTTTTACTGTCGGAATCGGATTGTCATTCATTGGGATGCTGTTTTTACTTGTACCTTCTAAAGGGAATATCCCGTTTTATGGCTACCATTCACCACGTGCAGTCCAGTCAGAAGAACATTTTCGCTTAGCGCAAAAAACGAGTGGTAAATACTTTTTGCTTTTTGGCTTATTGATGGCGCTTATAGGCTATTGGCTAAAAATTACGGGACATACGAATTTTTTTATAATTGAAATGCTGGTGTTGGTTTTTCCAATCATGCCTATTTTTATATTAACGGAAAAAAGACTTCAAAAAATGGATGATGAACTTGGGAGGAATAAAGATGAATATTTTGATGATCGAAGATAATCAATCCGTATCAGAAATGATGCAGATGTTTTTTTTGAATGAAGGATGGGAAGCAACATTCAAATACGATGGTAAAGAGGGGCTAGATGCATTTCTAGAGAAACCGAACTACTGGGATATGGTGACGTTAGATTTGAATTTACCAACGATGGATGGAATGATTGTCGGACGTGAGATCAGAAAAGTGTCTAGCACGGTACCTATCATTATGCTGACAGCACGGGATTCAGAGAGTGATCAAGTGATCGGCTTAGAGATGGGGGCAGATGATTATGTTACAAAACCCTTTAGTCCATTGACTTTGATTGCACGTATGAAGGCATTGCATCGCCGCAGTGAATTAGTCGAAACAAAGGATGAAGCTGGGAGTTCCGATCAGCATTTTGATATCCAAACGGACCATTTTAAAATGAACACGAAAACACGGGAAGCTTATTTAAATGAAAAACCAATCGAAGGATTGACACCAAAAGAATTTGATTTATTGTTTACGTTAGCCAAAAAACCTCGCCAGGTGTTTTCACGGGAACAACTTTTGGAATTGGTGTGGGATTATCAATATTTTGGAGATGAACGCACGGTTGATGCGCATATCAAAAAATTACGCCAAAAAATTGAAAAAGTAGGGCCGCAAGTTATCCAAACAGTTTGGGGCGTGGGCTACAAATTTGATGATTCTGGTGTTGCCTAATGCGGTATCTTTATCAACAATTATTAGCTTTTTGTGGAATGATCGTCCTGATTATTTTGATCGTAGGGGTTTCGTTTACACAATTGACGAAACAAACGATCGAAGAAAACAACTATCAACAATTGTTTGGTTATGCAGAGTCAGTTGAAAAATCGACGCAAACTTATTCGGATACATTTCCGCAGATGACACAAGATCAAGCATTTCAAAATGCACTCTTTTTCACTGAACAAGTCTTGTCTGAACAAAATGTCAATTTTATTTTTATTGACAAAAATGAGCGAGTCATCTATCCAACAAATAATACGATATTGGCTTTTTCGATAAATTCGAATCAGTGGGAAAATCTGCGAAGTGGTCGACAAGTAAAATATACCTCGAACAAGAATATTTTAGGACAAAACCAAGCAACCTCTTATGCACTTGTTCCTTTTAACTTAGACCATGAATTTTATGGCGGATTGGTGGTTAGTCAGCCAGCTAGAAACATTGATAATAGTGTACGTTCCGTTACTCTGAATCTTTTCAAAGGATTCATTTTTTCGAGTATTATTGCCATTATCGGAAGTTACGGATTTGCAGCTTTTCAGGTGAAACGGATCAATCGTTTAAGAAATGCGACAAAAGAAGTGACGAATGGTAATTTTGATGTTCAATTACCTGTACATGATAAAGACGAATTTGACGAACTAGCTGATGATTTCAATAAAATGACGAATTCTCTAAAAGAGTCACAAGCAGAGATCGAAGAGCAAGAAAATCGTAGAAGGCAGTTTATGGCAGATGCGTCGCATGAAATGCGTACACCTTTAACGACGATTAATGGATTACTTGAAGGGTTAGAATATAATGCAATTCCAGAGAATCAACGGGACAATGCCATCAAGTTGATGAAAAATGAAACAGAGCGGTTGATTCGCTTGGTCAACGAGAATTTAGACTATGAAAAAATACGAACGAATCAGATCAGTATGGTCATCAAGAAATTCAATGGAACAGAAACGCTGGAAAATATCGTTGCACAATTAGAAGCGAAAGCAGAGGCGGCTGGCGATGCTTTGGTATTGAATGCAGAACCAGATATAGAAATATATGCAGATTATGATCGCTTTGTTCAGATCATGGTCAATATCATTCAAAATGCGATTCAATTTACAGAAAATGGAACGATTACGATCTCTTTGGAAAAGGGGTATCTGGAAACGATCATCAAAATACAAGATACCGGTATCGGGATGTCAGAACAGCAGATGAAGAGCATTTGGGATCGTTACTATAAAGTAGACCCGTCAAGAAAAAATACCAAATATGGTGAATCTGGATTAGGCTTGCCGATCGTTCAGCAATTGGTTCGACTCCACAAAGGTAAATTGGAAGTTGAGAGTGAACTAGGGAAAGGAACAACCTTTACAGTTAAATTGCCAGATGTTGAACTCTAGAGTATATGGAAAAAGAGATCGAGACAAAAGTTATTTAGGTTGTTTAGGTTTGAGAAATTGGAGAAAAAAAACGAACAATACGTTTTTCGTATTGTTCGTTTTTTTGAAATTTCCGAAAAAACTGATTTTTAGATTTGTCCACATTCTTTTTATTTATCTTGTAAGGAATCTACGTATTGACTGCGAGCAATCGTCTCATCGTGTGTAAGAAGTAATAGCGCTACGTTTTGTTTTTTGACTAGACGTTCAAGTAAATCGAGCAGTTCTTGAGTTTCGGCAACAGTTAATAGATCAAAAAAATCTTCTAGAATGATTTGCTGTTTTTTTGCTAATAAAGCATGTAATAATTGTAATTTGATCTTTTCAAAAAGAGTAAGATCATCTGGCTCTTGATCTAGTAAAAACGAGTCTACATTTAGTTCTTCTTGGAACATCAAACGGGACTGCTTATTTTCGGGAATGTTCAAGAGTACTTGATCTTTAACTTTTAAATAAGGAAACAATGGCCAATCTTTCTGAACAAGTAGAGGTTCATTTTTACTTGTAAGAAAAACTTGCTTTTTTAGTTCCTTCAAAAGCTCAAGATTGTTGTGGTCACTCTTTTGATAGAGTATCGCAGTGAGTTTACCGTTGGAAAGGGTACGATCAAATGGTGTCAAAAAAAATCATCCTTCCTTTTTTTAACCGATGATAAAATATAGAGAATTGGAGAATACTCAAGGTCATACTGGTACCTGCCAGCATAAGAACTGTTTGGTAAAATCCTTTTAATGTGTCAATAAGGAAAAGATCATTCACAAACTCAATCTTAAAAAATGTTTGTTGATCCATTGGAATAGCTAATTTTGATGTAGTTGCTAAAGAATGGATATCTGGCATATCAAAGAATTTCAAACAGAGAAAGTTAATTTGTTGAATCATTTCTTGGTAAGAACGTTGGAAGAGCACGATCCATAGGAATAAGACCGTACAACAAATCAATAGAGGCAACATCAATTGCCAGGCAATAAAAAGAAAAATTTTTCCTTTAGATAGTCCAGCTAAACGCCAGTTGATCAACTCTTGACTATCCTGACGGAGCGATCGTTGAAAGAAAAAAATGAACATCACAGAAAATATAGTCAATAGTATGACAATAACTTTCAAATAGAATTGTCTTATCGTAACGATTGAGGGCAAGTTTGCTTTTACTGCAGTAATATCTAAAAAATTGAGACGTTCCTGTACTTGACTATAGATAGTTGTTTGTACATGGTAAAGGTTACAGGCAAGCATCAATAAAAAGGCAGCAATACTTGAAAAAAGACAATAAAATATCGTCTGTTTTTTATAGTAGACTAAACGAGCTGTTGAATACCGAATCATTCTCATCTTTTTTCACCTCTAATCAATTATAAAAAATGAATATGAATAAATTATGAAATTCGTATAGTGAAATAACGAATTCCTTTTTTTGATAATAAAAAAGCAAGCCCAATAGATCGAGCTTGCTTTTAGTGCTATTTATCTGTTTCTGCTGGTTCTGATGATTCAGTTGAAGTTGTACCGTGTAATTGTTGGTATGTCTTTGTTTCGTAGAGATCTTTTGTTGATTGTTTATTGTTTTTACTGAAGACACTTGTTGATTTATCGCCAAGTGTTTTTTCTTTTTCGGTCAATTGTTCAAGTTGTTTCTTATAATCAAAATCAGTAGCTTCGATTGGTTTTAAACCGGTGTCCGTAGAGAAGCGGAGTAAATCGCCGTTATTGATTTGGTCAGAAACAGCCAATTGTTTGTTTACTTTTTCTTTCAGTGCATCAATCTCATTTTGTACTTCTTGGCTTGGCTCAGTGATTGCTTCACCTGTGTTGTTATCATATATCGTACCACCATAGAACGTATATTTAGGTGTAACAAAATCGCCATCTCGGAAAGCAACAAGTTGCTCATGATTTTTAGAGAACAGGTCTTGTCCCAATTGGATATAATTCTTTGTATCTACCCCTAAAAGGTGGAGCAGAGTAGGAAGTGCATCGACTTGGCCACCGTAAGTATGATTGATACCACCATTGGTTTGTCCTGGTACATGGATCATGTAAGGCACCCGCTGCATTTGGGCATTGTCGTAATTGCTCCAAGTATCACTTGTTTTGCCAACAAGCTCAGCTAATGATTTATTTCTTGAATTAGAAATACCATAGTGGTCACCATATAACACGATCACTGAATTGTCGTAAAGACCGCTTGCTTTCAAATAATTAAAGAATTCCTCAACAGCTGTATCTAGATAATTTGCAGTTGCAAAGTAGCCATTGATCGTTTCATCATTTGTCGAAGCTAACGGGAACCCACCTTCATCATTCGTGAATTTCGAATAAGGATAGTGATTCGATACGGCAATAAATTTTGAATAGAACGGTTGTTGCAGATGTTCTAGATATTGTACAGATTGTTGGAAAAATGGTTTGTCATGCAAGCCATATTGGAATGAATTATCATCATTGACATCATAGTAAGAAGCATCAAAGAAATAATCATATCCCAAGTTTTTATATGTTTCATTCCGATTCCAGAATGTACCAGCGTTACCATGGAAGGCTGCACTTGTATAACCTTGTGTCTGACTCAAAATATCAGGAGCTGCTTGGAAGGTATTTTTGCCACCCAGTTGGGTAAACAAGGAACCTTGATTTAATCCAAATAATGAATTTTCCATCAGTGTTTCAGCATCACTTGTTTTACCTGCTTTGACTTGATGGAAAAAATTATCGAAACTAAATGTGCTATTACTGTGATATAAGCTATTAAGGAATGGTGTAACTTCATGTTCGACACCATTTTCATCTTTTAACTTATAATCCAGTAAAAATTGTTGGAAGCTTTCCAAATGGATATAGATGACATTTCTGCCTTTGGCGATACCGAACATATCCTCATTTGGTTGAGCGTAGTGCTCTTTGACATAGCTTTCTACCTGTTTCATGTCATTCGGACTAGCTTCTGCACGGACTTGGTTTGTTTGGTACGTTTGAACACCGTCATAAACCATGAAAGCATTCAGACCTAGATATTTGACAAGATAGTCGCGTGAAAATGTACGAGTGAGTAATTCTGGGCGATCAGCTTCTGCTAAGAAGAGGTTACCAGAAAAAATCATGACTGCTAAAGTGGAAATAGCAAAGGCCATTCTTGCACGGATAGGTTGTGGGTCCATCTTGATTTTTTTAGTGATCAATAAAACAGCGATGACCACAAAATCGATCCAATAAAGGATATCGTAAGGTCTGAACAAACGGATGGCACTTTCTCCTAAACCACTTGCTACTTTTCCTGCACCTAAAATCGTATTGATCGTGATAAAATCGGTAAATTCACGATAATAAGTCACATTAGAGAAAAGGAGGAGGGTCAAAAGAAAATAAATGACCATCATAGTGATATAAGACGCCTTTGTCCGTCTCACGTATAGTGCGATCCCTAATAACAGTAAAGTTGTAGCAATCGGGTTGATGAACAATATAAAATATTGTATCCCGCTTTCTATGCCCAAGTGAAAATCAAATAAGTAGGCAAAAATTGTTTTTAGCCATAATAAAACAGCTAATAAAGAAAAAAATCCAAGCCTTTTATTCAAAAAGTTGGGTGTTTTTATTCGTTTCAACATCTATCTTCCTTTCCGCACTCAAAAATGTTCTGAGTGTTGTGAAGCTAATATTCCTCATTTTATATATTCCCCTTTATTCTACTAGTATGAAAAATAAGTGTCAATCGAAACCAAACGCTTTCATGCCTGATTAAGGATTTCTTTATGTTTTGTGAACGCTAGCACTAAGACAGAAGACCTGATTTTTGGTATACTGAGGAATGAAAAAGTTAAAGTAGGTGAGTCCATGAAAGTACAAATAAAGAAAAAAGCTGGAAATCGTATAAAAAAAGGATACCCACTGATCCAAAAAGAAGATCTAGCCCAAAATTGTGGAGAAACAACGGAATGGATCGAGTTAGTCGATCAGCAAGGGAACTTTTTAGCTAAAGGGTATTTAGGAAAACAGAATAAAGGAATCGGTTGGGTCTTAAGTCGAAAAAACGAACCATTCGATCAATCCTTTTTTGAAAGAAAATTTTTAGAATCAAAAGAAAAACGTGCTTCTTTTTTATCGGATGAACAAACGAACGCTTTTCGTTTGTTTAACGGTGAAGGAGATGGGATTGGCGGACTGATCATTGATTATTATGATCGCTTTGCTGTTTTTTCTTGGTACAATGAGACTCTTTATACTTACCGTCAATCAATAGTTGCTGCGTTTCAACAAATGTATCCAGAAATCGAAGGCGCTTATGAAAAGATCCGCTTCGAAAACAATGAGTTACCGGAAAGTAGCTTTATTTTTGGAAAAGAAGCGCCAGAGCCTTTAGTGATCAAAGAAAATGGCGTGCGTTACGCAACTTATCTAAATGAAGGACTCATGACAGGCATCTTTTTGGACCAAAAAGAGGTTAGAGGTACTTTGATCGATGGATTAGCTTTAGGAAAAACGGTTTTAAATATGTTCAGTTATACAGGTGCGTTTTCAGTTGCTGCAGCGATGGGTGGTGCTCTAGAAACAACGAGTGTGGATCTAGCGAAGCGTAGTTTGAAAAAAACACAGGAACAATTCGAAGTGAATGGACTAGATGTTGCGGCACAAAAGATCATTGTTATGGACGTATTTGAATACTTTAAATACGCAAAACGAAAAAAGATGACTTATGATTTAATCGTACTAGACCCACCAAGTTTTGCTAGAAATAAGAAAAAAGTTTTTCGAGTGGCAAAAAATTATGGCGAGTTAGTAAAAGACAGTCTCGACATTTTGACAAATAATGGACAGCTGATAGCTTCAACAAATGCAGCGAACGTGAGTACTGAGCAATTCAGAGAGATGATCGAAGAAGAATTCATCTCAGCAAATGTCAAATTTGAACAAATAGGGCACTATCACTTGCCGCAGGATTTTCAAACCATCGACGCCTTTCCAGAAGGAGATTATCTAAAGGTATTTATCTATCAGATCAGGAAATAAGAAGGAGGGGTAGAATATGGTCCAAGTTAAAAAACTTACTATAGGCACAGGACGACCTAAAATTTGTGCCCCCATGGTCGGCGAAACACGTGAAGAACTTTTACGTGAGGCGATACTTGCTAAAGAAGCAGGGGCAGATCTAGTTGAATGGCGTGTAGATTGTTACAAAGAAGTATTTCAACAGGATCAAGTGATTGAGACATTAGTACTCCTACAAGAAATGCTAGATGGCTTGCCATTGCTTTTTACCTTTCGAACTGTGGAAGAGGGAGGAAAGCAAGATATATCGATCCGAGAATACCATGATCTATACCAAGCAATTATTCATACAGGTCTGATCGACATGATCGATTTAGAATTATTTAAAATTGAAAGTCTCGAAAAAGGTTTGCTGGAAGAAATCAAGCGGCTAGGAATACCAATGATCATCAGCAGTCATGACTTTAAAGAAACTCCGGCTGATCCAGTTTTATTGTATCGTTTGAATATGATGGAACACTTTGGCGCAGATTTTGGAAAACTTGCAGTTATGCCCAATAATGAGCGAGATGTGTTACGGTTGATGGAATTGACAAGACGAGCGGGTGCGTTTGTTTCTATGCCATTGATCACGATGTCCATGGGCGAACTTGGGATGGTCACTCGTTTATCGGGGCATTTAACCGGATCAGTCATGACATTTGGCGCTTTAACAACCGAAAAAGCTTCTGCTCCAGGACAAATTCCAATCAAGGAGCTAAAGCAGATCCTAACGACTTTAAATGGCGAGAATAGAATTTGAAGGTGAGAATGTGGCAAAAAAGAAACAAGTAAAAACCAATGCAATTCGCTTGGTAGAACAAAAGAAAATCCCTTACACAGAGCATGAGTATGAGTGGGATGAAAATCATTTGAGTGCTGCTGCTGTAGCTGAAAAACTTTCTGATGGTGAGGATCGAATCTATAAAACGCTTGTGGCTGTTGGTAACAAGACAGGACCATTAGTAGCGGTCATACCGGGGAACAACGAACTTGATCTGAAAAAATTAGCCAAGGAATCGGGAAATAAAAAAGTTGAGATGCTTCACTTAAGAGATCTAGAAGCAACAACAGGTTATATCCGTGGCGGCTGTTCGCCTATTGGAATGAAAAAATTATTTCCCACGTATTTAGAAAAAACAGCTCAGACTCATGAAACGATCATTATTTCAGCTGGCAAGCGCGGACTTCAAATGGAACTAGCGCCAGATGCAATCTGTACGTTGACGAATGGGAAGTTTGCAGATCTTATCCTCTAAAGAAAAGCAATAACAAACTTAAAAGAGGTTGGGACAGAAGTGTTTAACTCCGAGAAATAAGCCGAAATTCACGAAAATTGCTTTTCAAATTTTTGTGAATTTCGGCTTATTTCCGAAGGAGTTGCTTCTGCTCCCACCGTTTATTCGTTTTTAAAGAATGAGACAAAAGTGTTTCTTACTTTTGTCCCACGCCCTTTTTGATTTCTCTATATCCATTTAGCGCAAAAATGCGGCATTCATTCCAGCGACATGTCCAGTTGCAAAAGCTGCGGTAATGTTGAACCCTCCTGTATAGCCATTGACATCTAGTAGTTCTCCTGCAAAAAATAAACCTTGGAGCAATTTACTTTCTAAAGTTTTTGGATTAACTTCCTTGAGGGAGACTCCGCCACCAGTGACAAACGATTTTTCAATCGGGAAAGTCTTACTGATTTTGAAAGTGAAAGACTTACAAAGCTGTATGAAAGCCTGAATCTCTTTTTCAGTCGTGTGCAAACCTAGTTGATCTGTTAGCTGACTTTTTTCTAAGAAAAAGAGAAGTAGTCTTTCTGGTAAAAATCCATGCCAAGCATTTGCTAAAGTTTTTTTCGATTGCTTGCTTTTTTGTGTCAGTTCACTCGTTAATTCCTGCACTGAACGTGTAGGAAAACAATCTAATACTACAGTAACAGGCTTCTCTGTTTTTTTCAGTTCTTGATTGATAAAACTGGAGCATCGAAGAGCAGCAGGCCCAGAAATACCGAAATGAGTGAAGAGCAGATCCATTACATGTTCGGTTACTACTTTTCCTTTACTATTCAGAACACTTAGAGAAATATCTTGTAGAGAAAGTCCTTGTAATAACTTATCTGTGATAAATGGTTCTTCTGAAATCAGTGGGGATTCCGTTGCGTAAAGTGGCGTAATGGTATGCCCTACTTTTTTCAGGATTTTATAGCCATCTCCTGTAGAACCAGTGGAAGGATATGTCCGTCCGCCAGTGGTCAAAATAACGCATGGTGAATTGAATTCTTCAAATTCAGTCCGTACACCATAAATTTTCCCATCTCGATGGACTAATTTTTCTACACGTGCCCTAAATAACATCGTGACGCCCAGTTCCTTTAAGCGATGAAGCAATGCTTCAATGATTGTTTTTGATTTATTTGTCACAGGAAACATTCTCCCGTGGTCTTCTTCTTTTAAATGCACACCTTCGGATTCAAAGAAATCCATGATGTCAAAGTTATTCCATTGAGAAAAGGTACTATACAAAAATTTACCGTTTCCAGGGATATGTGCAATCAAATCCTCAACAGGACGATTATTCGTGACATTACATCTGCCACCGCCGGTCATTAATAATTTTTTTCCAGCCTTTTTGTTTTTCTCAATCAAAAGTACTTTTGCACCATGTTCTGCAGCACTGATAGCAGCCATCATGCCGCTCGTACCTGCACCAACAACAATTACATCGTACGTCATTTCCATTTTCTCACCTCAAAGAAAGTGTAGCATATTTCGAGGAAAGAAAGCAGAAAATGTTTTGAGGAACGAGGGTAAATAGGCTAAAATGTAAGAAGATCATAAAAGGAGCGTGAAACGATGACAAATGCAACAGAGTATGTACGATTGATTCAAGAAAAACTTCATCAACAAGACAATGGACAAGAAGAATTTCTGCAGGCAATTGATGAGTTTATGCCATCAGCTACCAAGTTTTTAGAGAAACATCCTGAATACATCAATCGTAACATCTTGGGTATACTGACCGAACCAGAAAGAATCATTCAATTTCGAGTACCATGGCAAGATGACGAAGGAAACTGGCAAGTGAATCGCGGGTATCGAATCCAATACAATTCAGCTATCGGACCTTACAAGGGCGGATTGAGATTTCATCCAAGCGTCAATTTAAGTATTTTAAAGTTTCTTGCATTTGAACAGATTTTCAAAAATAGTTTGACTGGTTTGCCAATCGGTGGCGGAAAAGGCGGAAGTGATTTTGATCCTAAAGGAAAATCGGATGATGAAATCATGCGCTTTTGTCAAAGTTTCATGCTAGAATTGTCGAAACATATCAGACCTTCTATTGATGTTCCTGCTGGAGATATTGGAGTAGGTGCAAGAGAAATCGGCTACTTGTTTGGAGAATATAAACGATTGAAACAATACGATGCTGGTGTTTTGACAGGTAAACCGCTTGATTTCTGGGGAAGTAAGATTCGTACAGAAGCAACTGGCTACGGGCTAGTTTATTATGTTAAGCATCTCTTACATGCAGAAAACGATTCATTCGCAAATAAAACAGTTTTTGTTTCTGGCAGTGGGAATGTCGCTATTTATGCGATAGAAAAAGTACATGAACTAGGTGGTAAAGTAGTTACATGCTCTGATTCAAGTGGCTATATTTACGATCCAGAAGGGATAGATATCTCTTTATTGAAAGAAATCAAGGAAGAAAAACGTCAGAGATTGACGGAATATGCTAAAGTACGTCAATCTGCTGTCTATCATGCGGACGCTTCTGTTTGGACATTAAAGGAAAAAGGAGAAATCGCTCTTCCTTGTGCAACACAAAATGAAATCACTGAAGATCTCGCCCGCAATTTAGTAGAAAATGGGATAACGATCGTAGCAGAAGGAGCAAACATGCCATGTACCTTTGATGCTGTTTCTGTCTTTGAACAAGCGGATGTCTGGTACTGTCCAGGAAAAGCAGCAAATGCCGGTGGAGTTGCTGTTTCAGCACTAGAAATGAGCCAAAATTCACAACGATTATCGTGGGAAAGTGAAAAAGTCGATCAGCAATTAGATGAGATCATGCAGACGATTTATCAAACTTGTCGTAAGACTGCTGCGGAATATGGCAATGAAAAAAATCTTTTATTAGGTGCAAATGTCGCAGGCTTTGAAAAAGTCGCAAAAGTAATGTATGCCCAAGGTTTGGTGTAATAATTGAAATTTTCTTGGAAATATTAACCTCAAATTACTTATTTGCTTGAAAAATTGTAAAAAAAAACGTAAAGTATAACCTGTATATTGATCTTTTAAGGAGGAATAAAAAAATGGCACATATTCATTTTGATTATTCAAAAGTTGCACCATTTGTCAATGAACATGAGTTAGGTTACATGCAAAGCCAAGTATCAATGGCTGACAAAGTATTACGTGAGGGTACAGGTGCAGGAAGCGACTTCCGTGGTTGGATCGACCTACCTACGAATTATGACAAAGAAGAATTTGCGCGTATCAAAGAAGCAGCTAAAAAAATCCAATCTGATTCTGAAGTATTAGTAGTTATCGGTATCGGTGGTTCATACCTAGGTGCCCGTGCTGCGATCGATTTCTTGAATCACACATTCTACAATCTATTAGATGGGGACAAACGTCAAGCACCTCAAATCTTCTTTGCCGGAAATTCAATCAGTTCAACGTATATTTCTGACTTGATCGAAGTAATCGGAGATCGTGATTTCTCAGTTAACGTTATTTCAAAATCTGGAACAACTACTGAACCAGCGATTGCCTTCCGTGTCTTTAAAGAATTACTTGTTAAAAAATACGGACAAGAAGAAGCAAACAAACGTATTTACGCTACAACTGATAAAGCAAAAGGTGCTGTTAAAGTAGAAGCAGATGCAGAAGGATGGCAAACATTTGTTATTCCTGATGATATTGGTGGACGTTTCTCTGTATTGACTGCTGTAGGTTTATTACCAATCGCAGTTAGCGGAGCAGATATCGATGCATTGATGCAAGGTGCTGCCGATGCAAGTAAAGCATACTCAAGTGACAAACTTGAAGAAAACGAAGCTTATCAATACGCTGCAATGCGTAATATCCTTTACCGTAAAGGCAAAGTAACAGAATTGTTGATCAACTATGAACCAGGAATGCAATACTTCTCAGAATGGTGGAAACAATTATTCGGCGAATCAGAAGGAAAAGACCAAAAAGGCATTTATCCTTCAAGCGCAAACTTCTCTACTGACTTACACTCATTAGGTCAATATATCCAAGAAGGTCGTCGCAATATCTTTGAAACGATCGTTAAAGTGGAAAAACCTCGTAAATCAATCACAATTCCTGAACAAGCAGAAGATCTAGATGGATTAGGCTACTTACAAGGAAAAGAAGTTGATTTTGTAAATACAAAAGCTTTCGAAGGAACATTACTAGCGCACACTGATGGCGACGTGCCAAACTTATTAGTTAAAATTCCAGAAATGGATGCTTACACATTAGGTTACACAATGTACTTCTTTGAAATTGCTGTAGGTATCTCAGGTTACCTAAATGGCATCAATCCATTTGACCAACCAGGTGTTGAAGCGTATAAGAAAAACATGTTCGCACTTCTAGGCAAACCAGGCTTTGAAGACCTTGCCAAAGAATTGAACGAACGCCTGTAAGATAAGGGTTTGTCGCTAGATTTAAAAAATCAGTGATAGAAACATGTTTGTATCATTTTATATTTAGTACTACAAATGGTACTACAAGCAAAAAGACAGTCTTTTAATGACTGTCTTTTTTGTATGGAAATCAATGAGTGCTTTGCTACTGCTTCCGCTTGATTCTTCAAGGAGATGGCCTGTTTAATTACTTTTTCGTTTACAAGAGAAGAGGCATGTGTATCAGTGTTGCTACGTATATTCCAACAAGACTTTTAGTTCTTCTAAAAGTCTATAACATGAGGTAGAAGAACTATATGTTTAGCAACGTGGGTAAAAAAATCTTCAGATTATCAGAAGATCAGAGCCAAATTCATGATTAAAGAAGACAATTTAAATACAAGAAGACATTTAAATATAAAAAATAGGCTAGCAGTTAGCTAGCCTATTTGCAGTTTTTATAAAGAATAATTGGGTGTTATCTTGAAAATTTTTAACTAGCCTCTTTTGCATAAAGTATAGCCTTTGGCAAGTGCCTCACTTAGCGGCATAGGAACTACAGAATTAGCGTTGTTCAAACCTGAGCAATTTGGGTTAAGATGATATTTAGTCCCATGATCAGGAGCGATATAAACAACTTGTTCGTTATTTTGTTGCTGTGCTTGTTGGGCCGCTTGTTGTGCTGCTTGCTGTTGTGCTTCTGCAGCAGCTTGTTGCTGTGCTTGAGCCGCCGCTTGCTGTTGTCTCTGCTGTTCAGCTGCCTCGTTTGCTTTGATAGTTGAATCAACAACTACTAAACGATTAGACAAGTCTTGATTTCCATTCGGAATAGCCTGAATGGCAGTCAAAGCAGCTTGATAATTTTCATTAGTTGGGCTAGCCTCAGCTTGTGCTAATTTATTCGTAGCATCTACTGTTCTTTGATTGATTTCTTCTTGTTTTTGCTTTTCCTCTTGAGCTTTGCGCTCATCTTCTTGCTTTTGTTTTTCCTCTTGAGCTTTACGCTCATCTTCTTGCTTTTGTTTTTCCTCTTGAGCTTTACGCTCATCTTCTTGTTTTTGCTTTTCCTCTTGATCTTTTTGTTCATCTTCTTGCTTTTGTTTTTCTTCTTGAGTTTTGCGTTTATTTCCTTGCTTTTCTTTTTTTGTTTCAACCTTTTTTTCGGACTGTATTTTTACTTCAGAGCTAGATGCGTTGTTTGAAGGTTGAACATTAGCAAAGCCAATCGCCATTACTATGAATGCAGCTCCAAGAATTAGTAGTGGTCTTTTTCTCGTTTTCTTTTTATGAAAAGATTTAATCAATCCACCTATTCCCCAACAAAAACCAATAAACCCAATTAACACAAAAAAATTACCCATTAGTTCCTCCTTAAAAAAAATATTTCGCTTTCATTTTAAGGTAGAATGCAATAGACCTAAATAATAAGTGTATTTGACTTTCCCCACCAAGCCACACACTTAAATTATTATCGAATGAAATAACTA